>OHWC01001405.1_pt1 | contig 10516 bp, 6 predicted proteins | sample 1579541 | NCBI WGS metagenome assembly OHWC01 (sample SAMEA3882551, study PRJEB24775) | human gut metagenome | biome: human-associated habitat; feature: intestine environment; material: feces | place: Netherlands | collected 2009/2010
TCACTTGTTTACATAAACTGAGCCCGATGCCCGAACCGGAAGGCTTGGTGGTGAAGAACGGTACAAAAATCTTATCTTGCACTTCCGGCAGAATGCCTTCACCATTGTCATTGACAGTGATTAGGCATTGCCACGAGAGGGCGGGTAGCATCTTCACTTCTATCCGGGGATGCTCTTTCCTGCTACATGCCTCTTTGGCATTTTTAATCAGATTAATCAGTACTTGTTCTATCTGTGTCCGGTCTATCTGGAGTATGCGGTCGGTCTCCGGAAGCTCTATCCGGATATACTCTTCCGAAAACAGCTTCTGCAAATCCTGCAACAGCTCGCGGACGGCAACCGGACGACGGACGGGGGCGGGAAGTCTTGTCAGCTTCCGGTAATTCTCCACAAACTCCAACAACCCCTTACTACGGCGGTGGATAGTCTGCATTCCCTGCCGCATGACGGGATAGTTCTTTTCCGACATTTCCCGCTCGCTCAAGGTTTCGGAGAGGGAGATGATGGGAGTGATTGAATTCATTATTTCGTGCGTCAGCACACGTATCAGCTTTTGCCACGCTTCCATCTCATTGCGTTCCAGCACGCGGGTACGGAAATTCCTCATCGCTTCGGAAAGCTCGTCCACCATATCCTCCATAGACCGGTTCTTGTAGGGAGAACGGAACGACAGCATCATGTCGTCATAGCGCAGGCTCTCTGCCAGATGGCGCATCATGCGCACCTGCATCATCTGCAGGCGGTACAGATGAACGGCAATCGCCAGCAATATCAAAAAAGCCATCAGTGCACTGAACCACAGTCCGGCATCCACCAGCAGATAAACGCCGACCGAAAGGAAGGCTATGCCGATGATGTGCAGTGCCACAATCAATGAATATCGTTTCATAAGCCCAGTTTTTCAAGTTTCCGGTACAAGGCGAAGCGAGTAATGCCCAAGTATTCGGCGGCACGGGTCACATTTCCTTCACTGAGCCGCATGGCACGTTCCACAGCCTGCCGTTCCAATTGCTCCAAGTTGAGGACTTCTTCTTCCTTCTTCTGACGGGAAACAGAAGCTTGGAACATAAAGTTCTCCGGACGAAGCAGAGAACCGTCTCCCAATATGACAGCACGTTCCACTGTATGCTGCAACTCACGTACATTACCCGGCCAGGCATATTTCAACAACTTGTTTTTCGCCTCCCGGGTCAGCCCGCGCATCTCTTTCTGATATTTGCGGGCATACCGTTGCAGGAAATACTCTGCCAGCAGGAGGATGTCGTTTCCGCGTTCCCGCAGAGGTGGAATATGCAACTCGATGGTGTTGATGCGATACAGCAGGTCTTGGCGGAAGTCTCCTTCGTCCACCAGCCGACGGATGTCTGCATTGGTGGCGCAGATGAGCCGCACATCAATGGGCGTAGCCTGCGTACTTCCCAAACGACTGATACAACGCTTTTCGATGGCAGTCAGCAATTTGGCCTGCATGGGCAGGGAAAGGTTACCTATCTCGTCCAGAAAAAGCGTACCGCCGGTTGCCACTTCCATACGTCCAGCTTTCGCTTTCCGTGCATCGGTGAAGGCGCCTTTCTCGTAGCCGAACAACTCGCTTTCGAACAACTGTTCGGGGATACTGCCGAGGTCTATCGTGACAAACGGCTTTCCATAGCGGGGAGAATTGCGGTAAAGCATACGGGCAATCACATCCTTTCCAGTTCCATTCTCACCTAATATAAGAATGTTGGCATCCGCATCGCGCAACTTCTCCACAGTAGAGAAAACTTGCTGCATGACGGGAGAATCACCGATAATAATCTCTTCGGAGCCTCCCGTTGTGGCATTGCTCAGTACTTCCACCTGCTCTTTCAGCAGATTTATCTCGGTGCGCGAACGGCGCAACTTCATGCCCGAAGAAAGGGTCGCCAACAATTTTTCCTTCTCCCACGGCTTGGGAATGAAATCCGTAGCCCCCGCTTTGATGGCACGCACTGCCTTGTCCGTATCCGCGTAGGCAGTCATGAAGATGACCACTGCTTGCGGGTCGATACTCAGAATCTGCTTCAAGCTGTCGAAACCTTCCTGACCACTGATGGCATCACGGCTGAAATTCATATCCAGCAGAATAATGTCCGGACGGAAAGTGGTCATAAAATGCTCGATGCGGTCGGGGGTCACCGCCACCTTTATCTTCTCGGCGTAGGGTTCGAGAAGAAGGTTCAGTGCAAAAAGCACATCCTCGTTATCATCTACAATCAATATTTTACCAAACTGCTCCATATCTGTTTTCTTTTCGTGCAGGCAAGGCCTACACAATCCCACATCTCTTGTACGGGCAAAGATAAGTATAATATCCATGTGTTGTGCGTGCATTATCGCACTATTTTTGTGCGCAACTGCACACGTTTGGAAAGCTTCGAACCACAACAAACACTTATAATACAACAACTTATACTTATGGCATAGAATTTGAACTTTATAGAGTAAAGAAAACAACTATGCACCGGAATATATTTTTATTGCTTATTACATTCAGTCTGACGTCGAGTGCCGTTGCCCAAGAGCACACGTTGGAGCTGACTTTGGAAGAAACCATCGAGCAGGCCCGCCAGCAGTCGCCCGACGCCCAAAATGCCCGCCATAGCTTCCGTTCCGCTTATTGGAACTACAAATACTACTGTGCCAACTACCTGCCGACGCTCAAGCTTACTTCCAATCCCTATCTGGACCGTGCTATCAACAAAGTGACCCAAAGCGATGGCAACGTCAAGTTCATAGAGCAGAACCTGCTGAGCACTGACCTAACACTGAGCCTGACACAAAACGTGCCGTGGACCGGAGGAACCTTTTTCATTGAAACGGCTGCGCAGCGCCTCGACCTTTTCAGCAGTGACACCTATTCCTGGCAGACTTCACCCGTCAACATCGGATACAGCCAGTCCTTGTTTGGCTACAACAGCCTGAAGTGGGACCGGCGCATCGAACCTATCCGTTATCGCGAAGCCAAGAAAACCTACGTAGAAACCCTTGAGCTTGTTGCCGCCAATGCCACAGAGAAGTTCTTCAACCTGGCCAAAGCACAAAGCAACTACGAAATAGCCAACGCCAACTACGCCAATGCCGACACCTTATATATATATGCGCAAGGACGATATAACATCGGCACCATCAGCGAAAACGAAATGTTGCAGCTCGAACTCAACAAACTGACCGAAGAAACCAACTGCATGAATGCCCGCATCGAAGTGGAAAACTGCATGCAGGAACTCCGTTCCTACCTCGGCATCCAAGAAGACCTCCTTATAAAGGTGAGAATAGACAACCGCGTGCCCGACCTGCACATCGACCTGGATGCCGCGCTGATGCTTGCCAACGAAAACAGTCCGGAGATACAGAACATGCTACGCCGCAAGGTGGAAAGCGAGAGTGCCGTGTCGCGCGCCAAGGCCAATGCCGGACTGAAGGCAGACATCTACCTGCGCTTCGGCTTGACACAAACTGCCGACAAGCTGAAAGATGCCTACCGGAATCCACTGGACCAGCAGTACGTCAGCTTGGGCATTACCCTCCCAATCCTGGACTGGGGGCGCGGAAGGGGACAAGTACGCGTGGCCCGTTCTAACCGAGACCTTGTCTACACGCAGGTAGAGCAAGACAAGACGGATTTCGACTTGAACGTACGGAAACTCGTAAAGCAATTCAACCTGCAGGCGCAACGGGTAAACATAGCCGCCCGCACGGACCATACAGCCCAACGACGCGCCGAAGTAGCCCGAAAACTCTATCTGCTCGGCAAGTCCTCGGTACTCGACCTCAATGCATCCATCACGGAAAAAGATACGGCCCGGAGAAGCTATATAACGGCTTTGTACAACTATTGGAGTTTGTACTATGCACTGAGAAGCATCACGCTATATGACTTTGAAAAAGAGAGGCCACTGGCAGAAGACTTGGAAAGGGTTACTAATGAAGAATCTATACAGTAATAGAATCGTGGAATAGTTTTAGTAAAAACTGGCCGGAGATTTACTAAAACTCCGGTGACGATTTACTAAATCTCCGGTAAAGTTTTAGTAAAACTCGGAACCCTTATTCAGAAGTACTTCTGAAGGGGGTATCTGAAAAGTAAAAAAAGAGTATATAAAATATTGCATTATGGATATAAAACTTGAAAAGAAACCCTGGTACATCCGTTACCGCTACTATCTGGCGGGAGGCGTTGCCTTCCTTGCCTTCCTGATTTATGTAGTCACCCTTTCGCTGGGTCCCAGCAAACTGCGTATCGAGCAGGACAACATACAGATAGCCGAAGTCAAGAACGGCAAATTTATGGAATATGTAGATGTGGAGGGAGTGATTCAGCCCATCCTTACCATCAAGGTCAATGCACGTGAAGCCGGAAGCGTGGAACGCATCATAGGAGAGGAGGGGAGCCTGCTCCGGCAAGGAGATACCATCCTCGTCATGGAAAACCCCGACCTGCTGCGCAGTATCGAAGACCAGCGCGACGACTGGGAAAAGCAGCTTATCACCTACCGCGAAAAAGAAATTGAAATGGAGCAGAAAAGCCTGAACCTGCAACAACAAGCCCTGCAGACCGATTATGACCTCAACCGCCTGCGCAAGAGTTTTGCCCTTGACAAGGAGGAGTACCGCATGGGCATCAAGAGCAAGGCGCAGCTCGAAGTTTCCGAGGACGAATACAACTATAAAGTGAAAAATGCCCATCTTCAAAGGGAAAGCCTCCGTCATGACTCTGCCGTCACCGTCATCCGCAAAGACCTCATCAGGAACGACCGCGAACGGGAACGGAAGAAGTATGAACGCGCCTGCGAACGGCTCGGCAACCTGGTGGTGAAAGCTCCCGTCGCCGGCCAGCTCAGTTTTGTCAAGGTGACTCCGGGACAGCAGGTCGCTTCCGGTGAAAGCATTGCGGAAATCAAGGTGCTGGACCAATATAAAGTGCATACTTCCCTGAGCGAATACTACATCGACCGCATTATCACCGGATTGCCTGCCACCATCAATTATCAGGGAAGAAAATACCCGTTGCGCATCACGAAAGTGGTTCCCGAAGTCAAAGACCGCACGTTCGACGTAGACCTCGTCTTCACCGGTGACATGCCCGACAACGTACGTGTAGGCAAAAGCTTCCGGGTACAGATAGAACTCGGCCAGCCGGAGGAGGCGCTCGTCATTCCGCGCGGCAACTTCTACCAGAGTACCGGAGGACAATGGATTTACAAACTGAACGCCGCAAAGACAAAAGCCGTGCGCGTGCCGCTTGGCATCGGTCGCCAAAATCCGCAACAATACGAGATTACGGAAGGTTTGCAGCCCGGAGATTGGGTAATTACAACGGGATATGATACCTTTGGCGAGGCGGAAGAATTGATAATGAAATAAAACTACGCACTATGAGACAAATAATCTTAGCCATCAATGCATTGCTGAAATTCAAAGCATACACCCTTATCAATGTATTGGGACTGGCGTGCAGTTTGGCTTGCGTACTCACCGTAGCCCGATATATCCACCAAGAAAATACAGTGAACCAATGCTTTCCCGAATATAAACGCATTTGCCTGATAAAAACCTCTACCAGCAGTGGTGAAAACTTCTTGGGAGGCTACCGGTCGGGATTGGAAAAGGATCCTGCCGTAGAACAATTTACGGTGATTTATCAAATATCGGATATGCCCGTTCTGTTCGGTGAACAGGAAATTGCAGCGAACGCTTTTTCCGTAGACAGCACCTTCTTCAAAATCTTTCCATATAGGGTGATTGCCGGAAGCGGAAGAATAGTCCGCCCGAGGGATGTTGTCATCACCCGTTCTTTTTGGAAGAAGAAGCTGGGAGGGAAGAATGCCATAGGCGCTACTTTCAAAAACACAAAAGGGAATAAATTCACTATTATAGGAGTGGTGGACGACCCCGATACCAAGACATCATGGATGCCGGATATATTTATGTCGGATGAACTGGATGAATTCCTTTTTTTCGACCCTATATACGCCATGCTGATGGCACCGGATACAGACATTGCACTGCTGAATAAAAAGTATTCAAAAGAACACCCCCGCAGCAAATGGAGCACTTATGAGACAGTACGCTATCAGTATTTGCCTTTGAAAGATTTATATTACGATAAAGACCACGGAAAAGAAAACAAGAACTATCAATATGGCAACCAAAGCTATGTCCGGGTATTGATGGTAGTAGCCTTCCTGGTAGGTATCATAGGGCTGCTGAACTTCATCAACATCTACACTGTCATCATGTCCAAGCGGTCAAGAGAGTTTGGGGTGAAAAAAGTGTTCGGTGCAGGCAGGACAGACATTTTCCTGCAAATATATGCCGAGAACATCTTATTGACGGGACTGGCATTACTCCTTTGCTGGGCTTTAATAGAAATAACCAGGTTTTTCTTTTTCCATGAACTTTATATACCTACCACAACAGACTCAGGCTTTGACCGGAAGGTCTCTGCCATCGTACTTTTAGGATTGCCATTGCTGACTACTGTTTATCCGTTCTTGAAATACACATGTAGCAGACCCGTCAACTCCATACGCGAGCTGGCATCTTCACGCTTTTCCACACGGTCACGCATGATATTACTGTGTTTTCAATATGTCGTAACCATCTTTATAATAACCGTTTCTCTATTCTTTGTACGGCAGTTGGAGTATATGCTCTGCGCCGACCTCGGTTTCCGCTCGCACGATGTGATAACTTGCCGGATGTATGTCGATAAATTGGGCTTATATAAAACAACTAAAGAGGAGGGATTGGATGAAGGAAAAAGACAATATATAAGTAATGCTTTGGTCAATAAACGAATGAGTGAAAGCACTCTGTTTGAGCATTGGAGCAGAGGAAACGACTTGCTGTTCACCGACTTCCGTTTTGACAGTTTTGCGCTCAACAGAGCCGAAAACGGTTTCCATCCGGCATTATCTGCACATTTAACGACCCACTCCATGGCAATATACGATTTTCAACTTGTAGAGGGGCGCCTATGGAACGACTCCATAGATGAAGCGTTCACCAAAAACAGTTTCAAGGTAATTATCAACGAAACCGCTAAAAGAGTCTATGGAATAAAAGACATCACCAAAGACAAGCTGCAACCTGAAGAACCACACTACGCCTCAAGCAGCTTACCGGATTTCTACAATCCACCTTGCGAGATAGTAGGGGTCATAAAGGATTTCAATGTTCGGCACCTTTCACAATCCATCCAACCGGTTGTCATCTATTATCACGATGCAAGCATAGGCGGAATTTATACTGTTACAGCCTCGTATAAGCACGAGAATAAAGCCAAAGTCATTGATTTCCTGCGCCGCTTATACGAAGAATCTACGGGAAGAACCGACTTTGAATATACGCTGATAGAAGATGAACTCCAAAAGATGTATCGTGAAGACCGTCAAGTGGTGAACATTTATACGCTCTTTGCCGGAATAGCCATTTTCATCTCTTCATTGGGATTATTGTCAATATCCTTGTTCGATATTCGGCAACGTTACCGTGAGATAGGTTTACGCAAAGTGAACGGTGCGCAAACAAAGGATATTTACCCCTTACTCATTAAAAAGTATCTCTCGGTCATGGGAGTCGCCACTTTGCTATCCATACCCTTGTCATGGATTGCCATTACCCTCTATTTGCAGGATTTTGCCCACAAAGCCCCTTTGACATTCGACTTGTTTGCCGTAGCAGTAGCCATAACAACTGCCATCTCCTTGTTGACTATTATTAGGCAAATCAGCAAGGCTGCCAACATCAATCCGGCAAGCATTATGAAAAACGAATAAAAGACACGAATATGAAACTCATACTATTATATATCCGAACATTAAGTAGGTTTAAAGTATATACGGTAATCAATATTATCGGACTGGCACTGAGCTTGGCTTGTGTCATTATTATATTCCGCTACGTGAAGCAGGAAAATGATGTAGATTGTTATAGTCCCAACAAAGACCGGATAGGCATCATGGTGCAGGAATACAAAGATGACAACAATAAAACGGCAGTTATCGGAGGTCCCCTCGAAGATGCAGACATAGAAGCGATGTCCACTTTCGTATGGTTCAATAAAGACTATATCATAAAGGAAGAAAAACATATTGATGTAGAAACGATTGTAGCAGACAGCTTGTTTCTAATAGTGACTGATTTTCCCATGAAATATGGAAAAGCCGAATCATGGGCGGCGTCTCCACAAACCGCCTTTATCACAGAAGAGCTGAGTGAGAAACTATTCGGGAACATAAATCCTATCGGCAAAACCATTGAATACTCTACCGGTGACCCTCTTACGGTGACCGGAGTTATCGGCAAAGACAGAGGGAAACGCTCGCTTCATTTCGACTTGCTTGTTCCTGAAACATTGCAGAAGGATTGGGAGTTCCGTTTCCCGATGAAAATGGCATTAATTCATAAAGGGGCCTCCTTTACGAAGATAAATGCACGGCATGCAGCGTTCCGGCAATCTCCACGTGCTGCGGATGTTGAATTCAGGTATCAACTGCTTCCCATGCGTGAAGTGTATTTTCATCCAGCCATTGATGTTTGGCAGGACATGCTGCAAAGGGGGAATTTACCACAGCTACATCTATTGGCACTTGTTGCTGTACTAATTTTAATTGTAGGCATCTTCAATTTTATGAGTCTTTATACGGTTGTATTATTGAAACGAAGCAAAGAATTCAGACTAAAGAAGGTTTTTGGAAACAATTCAGCACAGCTATTCTCCCAACTATATATCAAGAATTTATGTCTGACACTTGTATCATTATTTATAGCCTGGTTCCTTGTCGAGATTTCCGTCTTTCCCTTAAATAAATATTTTGATGTCATTCAACAACCTAATGGTATATTTGACATAGGAATAACCATAGCTATCCTGATTTTACAGCCATTGACAGCTTCAATCTATCCGTTTTTTAAATTCAAATACAACACGCCTATCCATTCATTACGGAAAATAGGCAGTGGTGAAAAATCGTCTGTTGTAAGAAACCTCTATCTGAGTATTCAGTATATCGTGGCATTCATTCTAATAGTTGTTTCCATGTTCTTCGCCAAACAACTGTATGAAATGACTCATATAGATTTAGGCTATGACACAGACTCTATCGTTAAAGTCCATTTTGAACGCTATGAACGCAAACAGCCTACCACTGAAGCAGAATATCTGAAACAGACCTCCTTGCGCAAAGCCTCCAAAGAAAATATATCCACTGCAATGAATGCCTCTCCTTTATTCACGGCATGGAATTACTCTTTATCCCCTTATGAATATTTCACAGAATCTCCGGTACTTTTCCGTAAGCTCGGAGAAGCCAATTTCAAACAATTGTATTGCATTCCCATAACAGAAGAAGAAATAAGATTTCATGGCTTCCGTTTATCCCAGGGACGTTTATGGGATGCCGACATCGACCATGAAGGTGAAGCAAAACTGATTCTCAATCAAAAAGCCATGCAACTCTTCGGACTCGAAAGCGCAATCAATGCCCGGCTGGAACCCCAACAACCTTTATGGCCGCGTAGGGATTTGAGCCCTTATCAGATTATAGGTATCGTCGAAGATTTTTATTGCGGACATTTATCCCAACCGGTTCTTCCTATAGCTTTTATATACGGTGAAACATATCTTTCACAAATTCCTTTGCAAGCTAAAATTGCTCCAGGACATCAAAAAGATGCCGTTGCCTTCCTGGAAAACCTACACAACGACAATGCTGATGGAGCCTTCAATTATACTTTTGCAAAACAGGAAGTTGAGAATCTCTATAAGTCAGACAAGCAAATAACTATTACCTATTCCTTTTTCGCCTTTATGGCCATTCTAATATCCTCAATAGCTTTGTTTGGATTGTCCTTATTTGACATACAACAAAGATACCGGGAAATAGCTATACGAAAAGTACATGGCGCTACACATAAGGAAATTTTATTGTTATTACTCAAAAAATACATTATCATATTAGCAATGTCATTTTTGATTGCCATTTCTATATCTTATTGGGGAATAACCATTTATCTGAAAGATTTTGCCTACAAAGCCAACATCAGCAGTTGGTTGTTCATTATTGCAGCAATCATCATATCATTAATTTCCATATTAACATTGGTTTATCAAGTAAAAAAGGCTGCACGACAGAATCCGGCGGAAGTAATCAAAAGCGAATAATACAATAATGATACTATTATGATAAGACATTATATTAAAACAGCATTCAGAAACCTATTAAAGTACAAGGCACATAATATCATCTCTATCATCGGACTGTCGGTAGGTATACTTTGTTTTAGTATCTGCCTATATTGCAGCCGCTATATAAATTCTACCGACAAGTGCTTTACCCACTGGGAACGCATTGCAGACATAAACCTATACACTCCAGCAGAAGAACCTTATTCCGGAACTCCCGCTACGTTGTTTGAGAGTCTGCGCCAATTGCAATTCTTGAGTTCAACTTATAAATGCAACTTTTTGGGTGCGGATAATAAGCAATAA
>OHWC01001410.1_pt1 | contig 10494 bp, 10 predicted proteins | sample 1579541 | NCBI WGS metagenome assembly OHWC01 (sample SAMEA3882551, study PRJEB24775) | human gut metagenome | biome: human-associated habitat; feature: intestine environment; material: feces | place: Netherlands | collected 2009/2010
GGTCACGCCCTCGCGGGGGATCTTCTGGCGGATAACATAGAGTTCCCCGGCAGCAAGACGCTTTTCCACTTCCTCCTTGGGCAGGTCGCGGCAGCATCCGTCATAGTGGGTCATCTCACCGTTGGCGCGCTGCTCGGCGTGCAGTGCTTCCAGACGCTCCTCGGTGCAGAAGCAATAATATGCCTTGCCCTCAGCCACCAGCTGCTCGGCATACTGCTTGAACATGCCCATGCGCTCACTCTGCACATAGGGGCCCACGGGGCCGCCGATGTCCGGGCCTTCGTCCCACAGCAGACCGGTCTCCCGCAGGGTGTTGTAGATGACATCCACAGCGCCCTCCACATAGCGGCCCTGATCGGTATCCTCGATGCGCAGGATGAAGGTGCCATCCTCGTGCTTGGCCATCAGGTAGGTGTACAGGGCAGTGCGCAGGTTGCCAACGTGCATATAACCCGTGGGCGAGGGTGCAAAACGGGTGCGGACTTTATTGCTCGGCATAGAAAAACGCTCCTTTATTCTCATGCAAAAAATTTGCGGATAGCTATGTTTTATTGTACTTATTCTGCGCAGATTTGTCAATGCGGGATAATATCATGCACCCATGCAAAAAGGGGCTGCTGCATCAAATGCTGTGCAGCAGCCCTTTTTATAATATTATTCTCCGTCCTTCGGGTCATCCAGATGCTCGCGCCGTTTGCGTGTCAATGCGGCGCACAGCTGCAGCAATGCAAAGCACAGGATGCCGGTAAAAACACCGACAAAAACAGCACCGACCCAGTATCCACGGGAAAACCCGATGATCAGCGTAACCGCCACCGCAGCCACCAGAGACCACACGGCATTGGCCGGGGGCGTATCCGAAAAGTGGCGATCCCACAGACCATTGCGCAGACACGCGACACCCGTATAGATGCAGCCGATCATGAATACGACCCACTCTCCGGCAGCCTTGTCCGCAGCCCCGAACACCGTCTGCACGATCCACGCCGCCAGAAGGCTGCCCCACAGCAGCCAGAAGCCATGGCTTTCAATTTTGCGCATGGTCTGCTCCTGCATCTCGTCCAACCGGTTTTTCTTGCTATACAGTGAAAATTTCATAACTCATTCCTCCCAGAACAGTTCATCCAGTGTCTTATCCAGAATTTTACAGATACTGCGGCAAAGGTTGATGGTGGGGTTGTACTCCCCTTTTTCAATGGCGTTGATAGTCTGGCGCGAAACGCCTGCCGCTTCGGCAAGCGCTCCTTGCGTCATGTCCTTTTCCGCACGGGCGGCCTTTAATTTCAGGTTCTTCGGCATTGATACGCTCCTTTCCTGCCGGGTCGGCATTTGTTTTATCCTCTGGACATATAGTAGCATTTACCATTCTAAATGTCAAGTATATATTACAAAAAGTTTTTATAAGCAGACAAAAAGCACCCCAGCTGTTTTCAGCCGGGGTGCTTTGCGGTTATGATTATTTCAGCACGACTTCGCCGTTTTCATCGGCATCCACCACAAGGGTGCCGCCGGATGCCAGCGTGCCGTCGATCAGGCGCTCGGCGGCGGGGTCCTCCACCGCCTTGCGGATGGTGCGGCGCAGATCGCGCGCACCAAAGCGCCCGCCCTGACTCTTTTGCACCAGTGCCTTGAGCGCTGCCGGGGTGTAGCTGTATGCGATGCCCTTGGCTTCCATGCCGGGCTTGTACTCGTCCAGCATCAGGGCGGCGATGCCCTGCAAGGTCTGTTCGGTCAGGGGCTTGAAGGCGATGACTTCGTCCACGCGGCCAAGGAACTCCGGACGCAGGAACTGCGCCAGTGCCTTGCGGGTCTTTTCCTCGCTGCGCTGGGCATCGCTCTTGTTAAAGCCAAGGCTGCCCGCGCTCTGGTCGCTGCTGCCGGCGTTGGAGGTCATGCAGATGACCGTGTTGGAAAAATCCACCGTGCGTCCCTGCGCATCGTTGATCTTGCCCTCGTCCAGAATTTGCAGCAGAATGTTCATCACGTCCGGGTGTGCCTTTTCGATCTCGTCGAACAGCACCACGCTGTACGGACGGCGGCGCACCTTCTCGGTGAGCTGACCGGCTTCCTCGTAGCCCACATAGCCCGGAGGAGAGCCGATCATGCGGGACACCGCGTATTTTTCCATGTACTCGCTCATGTCCAGACGGATAAGCGGGTCGGGGCCGTCGAACAACTGTTCTGCCAGCTGCTTGACCAGCTCGGTCTTGCCCACGCCGGTGGGCCCCACAAAGATGAAGCTTGCGGGACGGCGGCGGCCGGAAAGGTCGGCGCGGCTGCGCTTGATGGCCTGCGCCACCAGATGCACGGCTTCGTCCTGACCGATGACCTTCTGCTTCAAAGCATTTTCCAACCCTGCCAGCTTGACGAACTCGGTCTCCCGAATTTTCACCGCCGGGATGCCCGTCCACAGCTCGATGACCTTGGCCACATCGTCCATGGTCACCTGAATTTCGCTGGCTGCGGCCTGCTTGGCGGGCAGCTCGGATTCCAGCTTGGCGATGCGGGTCTTGCGCTCGGCTACGCGCTCGTAGTCGATGGCTTCGTTCACATCCGCGCTTTCCATCTCGGCTTCTTCCTGCTTCAGGGCGTCCAGTTCTTTCTGCATCCCCAGATACTCGGAGATGACCGGGTGCGCCAGATTGCAGCAGGCGCAGGCTTCGTCCAGCAGGTCAATGGCCTTGTCCGGCAGGAAGCGGTCGGTGATGTAGCGCTCGCTCAGGGTGACCACCGCCGAAAGCACCTCGGCGGGCACCTGTACATGGTGGTGCTGCTCGTAGTAGCGCTTGATGCCGTTCATCACGGCAAGGGTGTCCGCTACGCTGGGCTCTTCCACCCGCACAGGCTGGAAACGGCGCTCCAGCGCCTGATCTTTTTCGATGTATTTACGGTACTCGGTAAAGGTGGTGGCGCCGATGACCTGAATTTCTCCACGGGAGAGAGCGGGCTTTAAGATGTTGCCCGCGTTCATGGCGCCCTCGCTCTCACCGGCAGAGGTGATGGTGTGGATCTCGTCGATGAACAGGATCACGTTGCCCGCTGCTTTTACCTCGCTCAGCAGGCCCTTGACCCGCTGCTCGAACTGGCCGCGGAACTGGGTGCCCGCCACAAGGCTGGTCAGGTCCAGCAGGTAGATTTCCTTCTCCTTCAGGCCCGCCGGGACGTCGCCCTTGGCGATCCGCTCCGCAATGCCCTCGGCGATGGCCGTCTTGCCGACACCGGCTTCGCCGATGAGGCAGGGGTTGTTCTTCTGGCGGCGGCTCAAAATCTGGATGGTGCGGTAAATTTCCCGGTCCCGCCCGATGATGTCATCCAGCTTGCCCTCCTTCGCCTTGCGGGTCAGGTTCTCGCAATAGGTATCCAGAAATTTGCGGCGGGGCGGCTTTTTGCCGTTCCTGCCGGGCTTTTTATCTCCCTTGGGGGCCTCCTGCGTGCCGCCGTTCATGCTCAGCGGGAAGGTCGCGCTGGAGCCGGGCATCAGGTCCTCGTCCCCGTCGTCGTCCTCCTGCGGCTGGCCCATGTTCATCATCATCGAGAACGGATTCATGGAGCCGGAGCCGTCGCCCAGCTCCTGCATCATGTTTTCCATCCGGTCCTCCATGTTGTCCATGTCCTCGTCCGACATGCCGAACTGCTTCATCAGGTCCTCCACGGGCTTGATGTGCAGTTCGCGGGCACAGTGTAAGCAGTACCCCTCATTTTTCATCTGGCCGTTCTCCATGCGCTGCACGAAGATGATGGCCGGACGCTTTTGGCATCGAATGCAGACCATAGTTCCTCCTTCAGTTCCGCCCCGTTACAGGAACGGGTTGAACAAATTGAATGCTTTATAATAAAGGCTGCCGCTCATCACCGTATCGTTGAGAACGGTGAGATTGCCGCCGGTGATGACGATGAGTGCCCAGACCACGCAGAGCACCAGATAGATGTCCACGAGACTGGCCAGTGCGCCGACGCCCCAGCCAAGCCAATGGTTGACGGCCCCGATGACCGGGAGCTTGTTCACCAGCCCCAGCACCGTGACCAGCAGACTGACGAGCATCCGCAGCAGGGCGAATGCCACGAAGAACAGCACCAGCGAGATGACGGGCGTCAGCAGCGGGGCCAGCACTTTCTGGACGATGACATCTGCCAGCACCACGGCGTTGTCGTTGAGCACCGCCGAGATGGAGCGCTCACAGGCCTCCACGATGGATGCGCGGAAGCTCTCCGGCAGAAAGCCCGCGTACTTGGCCGCGATGCCGGAAAGGCTGACCGCCCCTTCGGCGGAGATGCTGGCCGCGATCTGGTCGCGGAAACTGTTTGCAAAAAACTGCTCGAACACCTGCCCGGCTGCCCAGCCGGAAAACTGCCGGGCCCCGAACAGGCTGACAAGGTTGCCCGTCAGCTGCACGATCGCCGCCAGAAACCCCTTGCGGGCATAGCGGACCGCCAGCAGCAGCCAGACCACCGTACAGATGATATCAAAAATAAATGACGGATTCTTGAACATATAGTATGATCCTTGTTATTTCTGCGGCACTTCCAGCGCCTGCGCGGTGTTGCCGCTGAAGAGCAGCAGCTCCTTGGTATCGGCCAGCAGCGCTTGGGGCTTGGCTGCGAGGGTCTGGCCCCACTGCTGCTCGCCGGAGGTGTTGTAACACTCCACCCCGCTGTCGCTGAGCAGGTAGAACAGGCTCCCCGCCCGGACGATGGAATTGGCCGAGGACACCGTGCCGCTGAACTGGACATTCAGGCTCTTATCCAGCAGCACCGCCTGATGCAGCTGGCCGGAACCCAGCAGCAGGGCCACATTCCCCGCCGCGTCCACCGAAATATTCTTCAGGGTGTTTCCCGCAAATTCGTAGGCTGCGCGCTCGCCGCCGCCCGCATTGTAAAGGACGGCGCGGGAGTCGTAGACCGCCAAGATCGTGGAGGCCGAGGTCCACCCCAGCCACTGCGGCACGCCGCTCTGGTTGGCAAGGCTCACGGGGTCGCCCGACGCCAGATTGACGAGGTAGAGGTTCGTCATCATCTGTCCGCCGCCCGCCGTGACCGCTGCCGCCGCCAGCTTCCGCCCGTCGGGGGAAAAAGCCATCCGCAGCGGGGTGCCGTCGTTGGAGCTCATGCTCCAGCTCAGCACCTGCTCCATGTTGGAGTTGTAGATGAGCAGCTCTGCCATGGCGCTGACGTCCTCGGTGACCACGGCCAGATTGCCGTTATCCGCCATGGCGCAGAGGAAGATGCTGTTCTCCAGCTGCTTTGTGTAAAGGTTCTGGGTGCGGCTCTCCACCCGCAGCTCATTGCCGGAGCGGTTGTAGAGCACAAAGCGATTCTTCCCCGCTGCCAGTGCCGGGCGGGCGTAGCCGCTCTGGATGCTGTTCAGCTTTTTGCCGCTGCGGGAGTAGACGACGCAGCCCTCCTTGCCCAGCTCGACGAAGCTGCCGGTCAGCGATTCCACCTGCGTCACTTCCGAGACACCGGTCTGCTGCGGCCAGCCCGCGCCGGGCAAAAGGGCGATGCGGGCCGTGTCGATGAAATCTTTCGCCATCGCCACCGAGCTGCCCACAAGGCCGGTGGCGAACAGCACGATGCCCGTCAGCAGCACGAGCAGCACCGCCGTGCGGCGGATGCGCTTATTGCGCGCCCTCTGCCGTGCCTGTTCGAGGTATTCGACGCGCCCCGCCGAAAGCGGTTCGTCGTTTTCCGCACGACTGCGAGTAAATTTTCCCATCAGTTTCGCCTCTCAGTTATAATTCACGCACTTCAAAAACAGCCCCTGTGCGGGCAGGGTAGGCCCCGCCTTGCTGCGGTCGCGGCTGGCGAGGATGGCGGGCACCGTTTCGGGGTCCAGCCGCCCGGCCCCGGCCTCGCACAAGGTCCCGGCAAGGATACGCACCATATTATAAAGGTAGCCGTCCGCCGTCACAGTAATCTCCAATTCGTCACCTTTCCGCACAACATTACAATCTGTAATGGTGCGAACGGTGTCGCCGTGGGCCGCAGCCGAGCTGCCCGCCGCGCAGAGGGCCAGAAAATCGTGCTTCCCGACGAAGAGCCGGGCCGCTTGCTGCATCTTTGCCTCATCCAGCCGCCGGGGCACACGGGTGTAGTACTTCGCGTCGAAGGGCGAATCGATGGGGCTGTTGTGGATGCGGTAGAGGTAGGTCTTGGTGTGGGCCGCGTACCGGGCGTGAAAATCCTCCGGCACGATGCGAGCCGACAGCACCCGGATATCCGGCGGCAGATGCTGGTTGAGGGCCAGCGGCAGCTTTTCCGGCGGGATGCGGGTGTCGGCGTGGAAGTTCAGCGCGAACCCCAGCGCGTGCACCCCGGCGTCAGTGCGGCTGCAGCCCTTGATGTCGGGCCGGGTGCCCAGCACGGCTTCCAGCCCATCCTGAAAGGTCTGGGCCACGCTCCGCCCGTTGGGCTGGACCTGAAAACCGCAGTAATTGGTGCCGTCGTAGGATAGAATGAGTAGGTAGTTCATAAAAGTTCTTCGCAAACCGTTCACGGCCTTGCCCTCTCCGTCATTGCTTCGCAATGCCACCTCTCCCAAAGTGAGAGGTTTTTGCCATCTATCCTATCCGCTGTATAAGCTCCCCCTTTGGGGGAGCTGGCAAAGCCGACAGGCTTTGACTGAGAGGGCGAGGGAGTTTTTAAAAATTCGGGAACACCAGCCGGGAGGACAGGATCACCACAAAGCAGACGATGCAGACGGCAAGGTCGATGTAATCCTGCTTGGTGCAGCGCAGCACCTTCAGGCGGGTGCGGCCGTCGCCGCCGCGGTAGCAGCGGCACTCCATGGCCATAGCCAGCTCGTCGGCGCGGCGGAAGGCCGAGATGAACAGCGGGATCAGCACCGGAACCAGCGCCTTGACCCGCTCGGTCATGGTGCCGCTGTCCAGCATGGCGCCGCGGGCCTTCTGAGCGTTCATGATCTTGTCGGTCTCCTCGATCAGGGTCGGGATGAACCGCAGGGCGATGCTCATCATCATGGCCAGCTCATGCACTGGGAAGTGGAGCTTGCCCAAGGGCTTGAGCAGCTGCTCGATGGCATCGGTCAGCACAATGGGGCTGGTGGTGTAGGTCAGCAGACTGGTGCCCGCGATCAGTGCCATGACGCGCACCGCCATCAGCACGGCGTAGCGCACGCCCTCGGCGTAGATGTTCAGGACCCAGAAATGCACCAGCGGCTCCCCTTCGCCGGAGACGAAGAAGAGGTTGAGCACCGCTGTAAAAATGATGATGGGCAGAATGGGCTTCAGGCTCTTCAGGATCATCTTGAAGGGGATCTTCGCCACGGCGTACATCGCCGCGAGGAAGAGGATGGACAGCGTCAGGCCCAAGGGGTTGGACGCCGCGAAGAGCAGGATGATATAAACGATGGTCAAAACCAGCTTGAGCCGGGGGTCAAACCGGTGCACAAGGCTGCTGCCCGGAAAGTGCTGGCCGATGGTGATATCTCTCAGCATTCGGACACGCCCCCTTTCACGCCCTCTTTACGGGGCAGGATGAGGCTCTCGCCCGCGTCCCGCCGCTTCTTGGCCTCCAAGATCATCTTGACGGCGTAGGGCACGGTGTACACGTCCGCCGGGACGTCCACGCCCATCTCCCGCAGCTTGAGGAAAATTTTCGTCACCTGCGGCACGCTCAGGCCCAGCTCCAGCAGCTCCGGAGCACGGGCAAAGACGTTCTCCACGGTGTCGTACATCGCGATCTTCTTATTGGACATGACCAGCACCCGGTTGGCGTACTTGGCAATGTCCTCCATGCTGTGCGAGACCAGCAGCACGGTGGTGCCGGTCTTTTTGTGGTAGTCCTTCACTTCGGACAAAATTTCATCCCGGCCTTCTGGGTCGAGGCCGGCAGCGGGCTCGTCCAGCACAAGGATGCGGGGCTTCATCGCCATGACGCCCGCCACGGCGACGCGGCGCTTCTGGCCGCCGGACAGCTCAAAGGGGCTGCGCTCCAGCAGCGCTTCGTCCAAGCCGACGAACTCCGCTGCCTCATGCACGCGGCGGTCGATCTCGGCGTCATCCAGCCCCATGTTCTTAGGGCCGAAGGCGATATCTTTATAACAGGTCTCCTCAAAGAGCTGGTATTCCGGATACTGGAACACCAGCCCCGTCAGGAAACGGAAATCGCGGATCTTTTCCGGCTCGGCCCACAGGTCGCGGCCGTCAATGAAAATTTTGCCGCTGGTGGGCTTGTTCAGGCCGTTCATGTGGGTGATGAGGGTGCTCTTGCCGGAGCCGGTGGCCCCGATGATGCCCACGAAATCGCCCTCTTCCACCTCGAAGCTCACATCGTCCAGTGCAGTGACGGCGTTGGGCATACCGGGGTTATAGACATAGCTCAGGTGCTCTACTTTGATGATGCTTCCCATTTCGTCCGCCCTCCTCACTGCAGCAGCTCATACAGAGCCTGTGCGCATTCGCCGGTGTCGATGATGCCTTCGGGCATGGGGATGCCGGCCTTGACCAGCTCATCCCGCAGCTCAGCCGCTTGGGGCACATCCAGCCGCAGGGCGCGGACCTTCTCGGTCTGGCTGAACACCTCTTTCGGGGTGCCCTCCATGACCACATTGCCCTTGCTCATCACCAACACCCGGTCGGCCTGTGCGGCCTCTTCCATGTAGTGCGTGATGGCGACCACCGTGATGCCCATATCCTGATTCAGGTGGTGGATGGTCTGCATTACCTGCTCACGGCCCCGCGGGTCCAGCATGGCGGTGGCCTCGTCCAAGATCAGGCAGTCGGGCCGCATGGCGACCACGCCCGCAATGGCGACGCGCTGCTTCTGGCCGCCGGAGAGGTTGTGAGGAGCGCGCTCCCGGTACTCGTAGATGCCCGCCATCTTCATGGCGTCGTCCACGCGGCGGCGCATCTCTTCGGGCGGGACGCCGAGGTTTTCCAGCGCAAAGGCGACATCTTCCTCCACCACGGTGGCGACGATCTGGTTGTCCGGGCTCTGGAACACCATGCCGACCTTCTGGCGGATATCGTAAATTTTGTCCTCGTCCTTGGTGTCCATCCCCTCCACCATCACGGTGCCGCTTTCGGGCAGAAGGATGGCGTTGAAGTGCTTGGCCAAGGTGGATTTGCCGCAGCCGTTCGCGCCCAGAACGGCCACGAACTCGCCGCGCCGGACCCCCACCGATACGCCGTTCAGGGCGTAGACCGGCTTTTCCGGGTCGTAGCGAAATTTCAAATCATTCGCTGTCAGGATCGTTTCTTTCATTTGTGTTTTCTCTTTCCGGTGGTGCGCCTTCCCAAAAGGCTGTACCCCATTCTCAGAACTCCCTCAGTCTGCTTCGCAGCCAGCCCCCTCGGCGAGGGGGCCTTTTTGCCTCCCTCCCAGAGGGAGGTGGCATCGCAAAGCGATGCCGGAAGGAGTTAGTTTTCTTCCCAGATCGCAGTCGCGCCGCAGGGCACGACGCCGCCGGTGGCGGAGACGGGCAGACCGATCTCGTCGCAGCTGGTCTTTCCGCCGAAGCGGGGCACCAGCGTCGTTTTGAGCATATACTCCATGACGGCGGGCGACAGGCCGGTGGTGTAGCTGTTGACCGCGAAGAAGAGGGGCGTGTCGCTCAGCACCTCTTCGCACTGGCTGATGAGGTCGTAGATGCAGTCTTCCAGCTTCCAGATCTCGCCGCCGGGGCCGCGGCCATAGCTCGGCGGGTCCATGATGATGCCGTCGTAGGTGTTGCCGCGCCGCTTTTCGCGGGCGACGAACTTGGCGCAGTCGTCCACCAGCCAGCGGATCGGCCGGTCTGCAAGGCCGCTGGCGGCGGCGTTGTCCTTGCCCCACGCCACGATGCCCTTGGAGGCGTCCACATGGCAGACGGTAGCCCCCGCCGCGGCACAGGCCAGCGTTGCGCCGCCGGTGTAGCCGAAGAGGTTCAGCACCTTGACGGGACGGCCCGCCGCGCGGATCTTCTGAGCGTACCACGCCCAGTTGACGGCCTGTTCCGGGAACACGCCGGTGTGCTTGAAGCCGGTGGGGCTGACGATGAGGGTCAGCTTGTCCTCCCCTTCGCCACAGGAAATTTTCCATTTTTCGGGCAGACGGCGGCGGTACTCCCACTCGCCGCCGCCCTGATTGGAGCGGTGGTAGATGGCGTCCGCCTTGGCCCAGAGCGGGCTCTGCTGGGGCGTCTTCCAGACCACCTGCGGGTCGGGCCGGACCAGCAGCGTCTCTCCCCAGCGCTCCAAACGGTTGCCGCCGGTGGCATCCAGCAGCTCATAATCCTTCCATGTATCTGCGGGGCGCATAAGCGTCCTCCTTTCTCGTCAAAACAGGCTCTGCTGGCCGTTGTCCTCCGGCGAGGCGGACTCCGGAGCCTTCAGGCCAAGGTGTTCGTAAGCAAGCCGGGTGGCGCAGCGGCCCCGCGGCGTGCGGGTCAAAAAGCCCATCTGCATCAGATAAGGCTCGCAGAGGTCTTCCAGCGTGATAGCTTCCTCGCCGAGGGCCGCCGCCAGCGTTTCCAGACCCACCGGGCCGCCGTTGTAC
>OHWC01001414.1_pt1 | contig 10477 bp, 5 predicted proteins | sample 1579541 | NCBI WGS metagenome assembly OHWC01 (sample SAMEA3882551, study PRJEB24775) | human gut metagenome | biome: human-associated habitat; feature: intestine environment; material: feces | place: Netherlands | collected 2009/2010
GGCTTTATGGGCATTCCGCTCTCCAGCGCCATTCTGGGGAATGAGGGTGTGTTCTATACCACGGCATTCCTGAGCGTGTTCTTCTGCTTTGCCTGGACGCATGGCATCATGCTGCTGACCGGGCAGCACGACCGGAAGGCTCTGCTGAAAAAGCTCTGTTCGCCCACCATGATCGGCATTGTCATCGGACTGCTCCTGTTCTTCTTCCGCATTCCGCTCCCCGACCTGCTGGAAAAGACCTTCGGCTATGTGGCGAGCATGAACACGCCCATGGCGATGGTGGCGTCCGGCATCAGCGTGGCGCAGGCGGACCTGTTCCATGCGCTGAAAAATCCCCGGGTGTACTACGTCAGCGCCGTAAAGCTGCTGATCGTGCCGCTGCTCCTGGGGCTGCTGTTCCTGCCGCTGGGCTTTATTCCCCAGGAGATCCGCCTGGTGGTACTGCTGCTGATGGCTGCGCCCTCTGCGGCAATGTGTACGCTCCAGTGCCAGAAGCACAGCATGAACGACGCCTATGCCTCCCACATTTTCGCCGTCACCACTCTGGTCTCCATGCTGACCATGCCGCTGGTGGTAAAGCTGTTCACCTGGGCGGCAGAAAAGTTTTGAAGAATCGTTTCCCTCTGTGAGACGAGCAGTTTTCCTTTTTCTGGGCGAAAGAAAAACTTGGCATATGGTCACTCCGACAGGGAAAAATATACGATTTTCAAGAAAAATATACGATTTTCACGAAAACAGATTGACATTTCCATGACAAGTATGGTACAATGAAAGCATATGTAGATGGGTACGGGCACAGGCAAACACTCCGGTGTACCGGAAAGTCGCATAGAATACAACAGATACTATTTTGAAACGCAGGAGGTACTCTATGAAATTTTCTGACGGACTCTGGCTCAACCAGAGAGGCTATGACGTTTCCTATGCTGTTCAGGCGTATGATGTCACAACCACAAAGAACACCATCAAAATTTATGCAACATCCAGTGCGATCTGGAACCGTGCGATGACACTGGGCGGCGTGACCTTTGAGATCACCTATACCGCCGTTGCACCGGACGTGATCCGTGTGCATATCTGCCACCACAAGGGCAGCCTGAAGAACAAGCCCCAGTTTGACCTGAATCTGCCGGAGGGCTATGTGCCGGATGAGATCCACGAGGAAGAGGGCTTTGTTTCCATGACTGCCGGTCATACCACAGTCAAGGTAAAGAAGGGCACAGACGGCTGGGACGTGTCGTTCTCCCGTGACGGAAAGCGGCTCACCGGCGGCGGCTGGCGCTCTACCTCCTATATCCAGGAGAACAAGTTCCACCGTGACGCACGCCTGGCTGTCCAGACCGACGACGACTTCTTCAACTATCCCCAGGACGCACACAACACCTTTATCCGGGAGCAGCTGACCCTGGATGTAGGCGAATGCGTCTATGGTTTCGGCGAAAAGTTCACCACCTTCGTGAAGAACGGTCAGAACGTGGAGAACTGGAACTCTGACGGCGGCACCTGCTCCGAGCAGAGCTATAAGTGCATCCCGTTCTATATCACCTCCAACAAGTACGGCGTGCTGGTCAACACCGCAGACAAGGTCTCCTTTGAAGTGGCATCTGATACCATCAACAAGGTCTCCTTTACCGTACCGGGCGAAGAGCTGGACTACTTCTTCATCGGCGGTGAGAACCTGGAAGAAGTTCTGGTGAACTACACCGATCTGACCGGCAAGCCGGCACTGCCGCCGGCAAAGACCTTCGGTCTGTGGCTGTCCACCTCGTTCACCACCACCTATGACGAAGAGACGGTTACCTCCTTCATCGACGGCATGGCAGAACGGGATATTCCGCTCCAGATGTTCCACTTCGACTGCTTCTGGATGAAGGAATACCAGTGGACTGACTTCGAGTGGGATCTGGATCAGTTCCCGGATCCGCCGGCAATGCTCAAGCGTCTGGCAAGCCGTGGTCTGGGTCTGTGCTGCTGGATCAACCCGTATATCTCCCAGAAGTCCAAGCTGTTCGATATCGGCATGGAAAAGGGCTACTTCATCAAGAACCCGGACGGCAGCGTATTCCAGACCGACCTGTGGCAGCCGGGCATGGCGATCGTAGACTTCACCAATCCGGAGGCTGCAAAGTGGTTTGCTGCCGGCGTGCGCAAGCTGTGTGAGATGGGCGTTACTGCCATCAAGACCGACTTCGGCGAGCGTATCCCCACAAAGGCAGTATACTACAACGGCGCAGATCCGATCCATATGCACAACTACTACACCTATCTGTACAACAAGACAGTATTTGAGGTGCTGGAAGAATACTACGGCAAGGGACAGGCGTGCCTGTTCGCAAGAAGCGCTACTGTCGGCGGTCAGAAGTTCCCGGTACACTGGGGCGGTGACTGCTCCGCAGAGTACACCTCCATGGCAGAGACACTCCGTGGAGGTCTGTCGCTCTGCTCCTCCGGTTTCGGTTTCTTCAGCCACGATATCGGCGGATTTGAGGCAAAGGCATCTCCGGACGTTTACAAGCGCTGGTGTGCATTCGGTCTGATGTCCACCCACAGCCGTCTGCACGGTTCCACTTCTTACCGTGTGCCGTGGAACTTCGACGAGGAGTCCTGCGATGTGCTGCGGTTCTTTACCAAGCTCAAGGGCAAGCTGATGCCGTATCTGTTCGCACAGGCTGTCAAGACCCACACCACCGGTATCCCGATGATGCGTCCGATGGTCATGGACTACACCGACGATATCGCCTGCCGCTATCTGGATCAGCAGTATATGCTGGGTGACAACCTGCTGTGCGCTCCGGTATTCCGTGAGGACGGCGTGGCAAACTTCTACCTGCCGGAGGGCAAGTGGTATGACATCATCACCGGAAAGACCTATGAAGGCGGCAAGTATCATTCTGTGACCTGCACCTTTATGGAAATGCCGGTTCTGGCAAAGCCGAACTCCATCGTGACCTTCGGCGCATTCGAGAACCAGTTCGAATATGATTACCTGGACGGCGCAGACGCTATGATCTGCAGCCTGGAGGACGGCAAGACTGCTGAGGCAGCGATCTATGACACCAAGGCAAACCTGGTGCTGATCCTCAAGGCAAGCCGCAAGGGCAATGTCATCTCCATCGAGAGCAGCAACACCGACAAGACCTTTACCGTTTCTGTGGCTGGCACAGACAAGAAGATCACCATGCAGGGCGGCAAGGGCGAGATCGTACTGTAAAAGCAACACCGCACAAAGCCCGCCCGGCGGCTTTGTACGCAATCTGCTTGCTGATTTTCCGTCATACTGCACAGAAATCCCTTGACATACGACAGTATGCCTGCGGAATTTCTGTGCAATCTGTCGAAAAATCCGACTACGCATCTTACGCACAAGCTTTGTGCGGTATTGCCTAAAATTTTATTGTGTTAAGGTAAGCAAAAGCCGCACATGACTTCACTCATGTGCGGCTTTTTGAAAAGGGAAACCGGGCAGTCATTTTTGCAGGAAAAGCGGAGACGGTTTCTGTTTGCCGTACATAGAACGGTTTCCGCTGCACAGCCGGGAAACGGTGCAGACAACGGCAAAATAGGGCAGGCAGGAGAATCCGAACACTTCCGTTCCGATGCAGATGGGCGCCAGCCAGGTGTTGGAGGCACTCCCGAACACTGCCGCATAGCAGAGCGCCGCACCAAACACAGCCGGGAGTCCGAACAGCGGCGCAGCGACAGCGCCCAGGCAGGCACCGATGGCGAACAGCGGCGTGACTTCACCGCCCTGGAATCCGACGGCAAGGGTGCAGACGGTGAACAGCAGCTTGCCCAGAAAGTCGAACCAGTAGATCGTTTCGCCGTTGCAGGCAAGGGAAATCAAATTTGTGCCGAGTCCGGTATAGCGTCCCTTTCCGCAGAGGAAGAGAAGCAGCGCCAGCACTGCACCGCAGACGGCGATGCGCAGCAGGGGATTGGGGAACAGTTTTGCCGCCCAGGATTTTCCCTGTTTCAGCAGCAGGGTGAAGATACCGCCGGCAATGCCGGAGAAAACGCCCAGCAGAAGGATCGGCACGGAAAACGGTGCAGTATCCACATCCGGCAGAGCAACCTGAAAGGTCTCCAGCCCCAGCGCCGCAGAGACCCAGTTGGCAGAAACGGCGGCGAGAACGGCAGGGAGCAGCGCACGGTATTCCAGCCTGCCCACTGCCAGGACTTCCAGGGCAAAGCAGACTGCCGCCAGCGGCGCATGGAACAGACCGCTGAAACCGGCAGCCATGCCGGCAATGGTCAGAATGGGGACGGCATCGGGGATATCCCGGAACCAGGGGATGCGCCTGCCCATGTTGTGGGAGACCGCAGCACCCAGCTGAACCGCAACGCCTTCCCGTCCGGCACTTCCGCCGCAGAGATGGGTGAGCCAGGTGCTGCCGATCAGAAGCGGAATGAGCCGGAGCGGAATGCGTTTTGCCTTGCCGTCGGCGGCGTCGAAGATGAGGCTCATGCCCTGGGCGCTCTCTTTTCCGTATTTCTGGTAGACCCAGACCATCAGAACGCCGGCAATCGGCAGAAACGGCAGGCACCAGAGCAGGTGGTTGCTGCGGAATGTGCCGATCCACAGGAGAATGCGCCCGAATCCGGCGGTGAGCGCACCGGTCACAATGCCGGCGGCGATCGCCAGACCGCAGAGCGCTGCGGTGGGAAGTATGGAATTGCGAATGTTGCTTTTCATAGACAGGACCTCCGGAAAAATAAAAAAGCCGACAGCATCTGCGTCAAATGCAGATGTCATCAGCTTGTCAGCGGTTTTGGAATTCCAGGGGAGAACATCATTCCCCGAATCAGATTGTACTTATATTATACAGTATCTTTCAGAATCTGTCAAGAAAAAATCAGAGAGGAATCATTGCCATGAAAGAACAGCGAAAAATCGTCCTTGGCGGCGAGACGGTCTCCTATACCCTGGAACGCAAGGCAGTGAAAAATATCAATCTGCGTCTACGACCGGATACCGGGCTGTCCGTTTCTGCGCCGAAGTATGTGGCGCTGTCCCAGGTGGAGCGTGTGCTGATGCAGCACCAGCAGAAGATCCTGGAGACACTGCGCCAGTACCAGACCGCAGCGGCGGAAAGGCGGCAGCAGTATCCCCGGAGCTTTTCCACCGGAGAAACGGTACTGTACCTGGGGAAATACTGTACTCTGGAAGTTCTCCGGGGCAGCCGGGAATGCGTGCAGGTGCAGGGGGACAAGCTGCTTTTGCTGGTGAAACATCCGGAGGATGCCCAGTGCCGGGAGCGTGTGTTCAACAGCTGGTGGGAGACCAGCTGCGAAAAGGCGGTGCGCAATCTCTGCCGGGCGGTCTATCCGGTGTTTGAGGCGAAAGGCGTGGCGTTCCCGGAGATCCGGTTTCGCAGGATGGTCGCTCAGTGGGGAAACTGCCGCCCGACTCGTGGCGTGCTGACATTCAATCTGCGGCTGCTGGCTGCACCGGTGCGCTGCATCGAATATGTGGTGATCCATGAGTTTACCCACTTTCTCCATCCCGACCACTCACCGGCGTTTTATGCGGAGATCGCCGCGGAACTGCCGGACTGGAAACAGCTGCAGGAAACTTTGCAGCATATGGTAGAAACACGGATATAGCGCGGGATTTCCGGCAAAATTCCGAAAACCAGCCGTTTTTTTCCGATCGTTTCTCCGGAGAGTTGACAATATGGCTAAAAAAGCCGCAGCCGCTTTGTTCAGTTTCCATATATTTTTCGTGTGAAAGGAAAAAACTGTTGATTTTTTTTGTGCGGTATGATAAAATAAACTTCGGGCATGTCTGCACTTTTTTTGAGAATTGTCCTAGAGTGGGGCAGAATGTGCAGAAGAAATGCGAAAAACGAAAGGAGCTTTTTTTATGAAGAAACTTGGGCTCGGTAAACGGGTGCTGGCGTGCGCTGCCAGTGCTGCGACGTTACTGACCGGAACCACAGCGTTGTCTGGACTGACAACACTGGGAAGCATGGCGGCATCTGCTGCATCTTATGACAACTATGCAAAGTTGCTGCAGTACTCCATGTATTTCTACGACGGCAATATGTGCGGTTCTGACGTTGACACTGCCTCTCAGTTCAGCTGGAGAGGCAGCTGTCACGGCAGCGATGAAGTAGACGGCGGTTTCCACGATGCAGGCGACCACGTAAAGTTTGGTCTGCCGGCTGGCTACACCGCTTCTACTCTGGGCTGGGGCTATTATGAATTCAAGGACAGCTATGATGCACTGGGACAGACGGCTCATTTGCAGGCGCTGACCAACCGTTTCTGCGATTTCTTCAAGGCAAGCACAAAGCTGAGCGGCGACACCGTAACAAGCTTTTGCTACCAGGTAGGCGTAGGACAGGCTGACCACGACGTCTGGTGTTCTCCGGAATCCCAGAACGATCAGAGCCTGCGTACCGCATACTGGACTTCTGATGATGCCAGCGACATCGCCGCAGAATATGCAGCAGCACTGGCAGTGAACTACATCAACTTCGGCAATGCAGAAGACCTGAAGTATGCAAAGGCACTGTACAATTATTCCATCAAGACCAACAAGGCAAATTGTCCGGAGGCTGCAAACTTCTACAACTCCTATGACTATTATGATGACCAGGCATGGGCTGCAGGCTGGCTGTACCTGGCAACCAACGACAGCACCTACAGCTCGTTCCTGAATAAGTTCATGAACGACACCAATGCAGGCAAGTCCGGTCAGTCCGGATGCAAGTGGGGCGTATACTCCACCATGTGCTGGAATAATGTCAGCCTGGGCGCTGCAATCCTCCAGAGTGAGATCACCGGCGATGCAATGGACTGGGCAAAGGTCACTACATATCTGAACGGCAAATGCACCAGTGAAAGCACCTATTACTGCGAGAGCGACTGGGGCAGCGCACGTTATAACACTGCACTGCAGATGGCAGCACTGGCTACCACGAAGTATTCTGCAAAGAGCGGCATGGATTATTCCAGCTGGTGCAAGGCACAGATGGGCATGATCCTGGGCAACAACCCGAAGAATGTGAATTTCGTTGTCGGCATGGACAGCAATTCTGCAAAGTATCCGCACCACAGAGCTGCATCCGGCTATCAGAGCTTTGACGAAATGAAGGGCAAGACCGACTACAGCAGCAATGGCCACACGCTGGTCGGCGCTCTGGTCGGCGGTCCGGCAGATTCCAACTTCACTTATACCGATTCTGTAAACGACTATCAGGCAAACGAAGTTGCCCTGGACTATAACGCAGGTCTGGTCGGTGCAGCAGCAGGTCTGTACTCCATTTACAAGACTGGTTCTGTAGATTCTAGCATTGAGGGTGTCAGCGGCGGCGCTGTAGTTACCACTGCTACTACAAAGGGAACTACCACAACCACCACCGGAAAGACCACTGCAACCACTAAAAAAACCACAACCACTACTACTACAAAGGCTACTCAGAAGACAACTGTGACAACTACTACTGTACCGGGCGGCAGCGGCAAGACTGCAAACATCAGCACCGGTACACAGACTGGTACCGCAGGCGACAAGCAGGCATATGCAGAATTCGCACCGAACGGCGCAAAGACTGCAACTCTGTATTATACCATTTCCACCAAGGATACCAACTCCAGCGGTGCATTCGGCACATGGACCGGTACCTGGGAACAGACCGACTTTGATGTTACCGTTGGCGCAAACGGTCAGTGCACCGCAGATTATGTGATCCCGTCCAATGTCGGACAGACCGTAAAGGCAATGGTATTCTATCCGGATGCAAGCAGCGTCAAGATCGACAAGGTCGTTCTTCACTACGGCAACACCGTAACTACCGGCACAACAAAGGCACAGCCCTCCAGCGGCGGCAAGTACACCAAGGATGTAAACCAGTCTGTCGTTTATGACGAACTGCCTGCTGGTGATAAGATGCTGGGCTGGAAGTGGTCCGACCTGGGTGTTCCGGCTGGCGAAAAGGTAACCAAGGTTGAGATCAACATCTCCACCAGCAAGAAGCAGATCGGCAAGTGGCAGGGCGCATTCGGCTCTTCCACCAGCGTAGCACCGGATTACTGGACACAGTCTGATGATATGGAACAGACCATCGACGGCAAGACCGGCAGCATTGTATGGAACGTAGATTCTGCAACCTCTGAGATCATTCAGACCCAGTACGGCGGCGAGCTGAAGTTCGGCGTTTGGTGGATCGACTGCAACAAGTTCACCATCGACTCCATCACAGTTTACACAGACGCTTACGGCGGCAGCAGCACAACAGTTACCACTTCCAAGACAAGTGCAACTACACAGAAGACAACCGCAACTACTTCCAAGACAACTGCGAAGACAACTTCTACCACAAAGTCCACCACACAGAAGCCCAGCGATCTGCCGTCTGCAAGCATGTACGGCGACGTAAACCTGGACGGTCGTGTAGACATCACAGACGCTGTTATCCTGAACAAGGCAGTTGCAGGCGCAATCTCCCTGAATCCGCAGCAGCAGGCAAATGCAGACTGCTGCACCGATGACGGCGTAGGCGCTAACGATGCGATCGTTCTGCTGAAGTTCCTGGTTTCTCTGGTAAAGACTCTGCCGTCTGCAGACTAAGCCACAGGCGCTGAAACGGCGTAAAAAATTATCGAAATCGTATATTCAAAAGCGGATATCGTCAAAACTTTTGGCGGTATCCGCTTTTCTGTGACAGCATATCCGAAAAAACTGTCGTTACATATGTCATGTTGCACAAAAAGAGAGGAAACTGTTTAGCAAGTTTTACTGAAATTTGAAAATCCGCTTTACAACAAAATTCCCATGTGTTATAATAAATGAAACGAGAAAGATATGCCCTGCGACGGGATACGTGCGTCTTGAAATCCGGTCCCTGCGGTGTGTATCAGCCGGCGAGTTCGGCAGAAGAAATCGTTGCAAAAGGAATATGCGTACCTATATTCCAAAATCTCAAATCATTCATTTTCAAGGAGGATATCTATGCTGAAGAAAAAACTCGGCAAGAAGGCACTTGCCTTTGCTTCCGCTGCAGTGATGGCAGTTTCTGCTACCGCTACAGGTCTGACAGCGCTGTCTATGACTGCGTTCGCAGGCGAGGAGCTGGGCGAAGGTACTTTCGAAAACGGAAAGGGCTTGCCTTGGCACATTTGTGAAAATGCAACTGCTGTCATGAAGTTCGATATCACCGACGGTATCTATGCGATCAAGCTGGAAAATGTCGGCGGTACTTCCAACGGCGGTGAGAGCCGCTGGGACTGCCAGTTCCGTCACAGAAACCTGACCATTGAAAGCGGTCACACCTATCGTATCACCTACAGCGTAAAGCCGTCTAACAGCGGTCACATGTACGCAAAGCTGGGTAATATGTCCAACGACGACCAGGAACTGTGGCACAGCAACGGTGAAGAGCTGAGCATGAGCTACGAAGAAGGTCTGACACAGACACAGCTGGAAGACAAGCTGAAGAGCGCTTCCAAGACCGGCAACAAGGTAGACTACGGTCAGGGCTGGGATGCTTGGTACAACAAGGAATATCCGGCAAACCAGTGGACCACGGTTGCATATGAATTCCAGGCTACTGAAACCGTTAAGGGTACCGCAGAGTGGACCTTCCACATGGGCGGTCAGGGTGCATATGCAACACAGGGCGACTGCTTCCCGAAGGACACCGTTATTCTGTTCGATAACCTGGCACTCATCGATATGAGGCAGAGGCAGCTTATGAGCCGACCGGCGTTGAAGTAAACCAGGTTGGTTACTATCCGAACGGTAAGAAGGTTGCTACTGTTGTTCTGTCCGACGGCGACACACAGAAGTATGAATATGAGATCAAGGATGCCAGCGGCAAGACCGTTTACAGCGGTACTACTGACGGCAACACCCAGTATGACAAGTCTGGCGCATGGGATTACACCCAGCAGATCGACTTCACCGATTTCACCACAGAGGGCAAGGGCTACACACTGACTGTTGCAGGCAAGACCTCTCTGCCGTTTGATATCGACAAGAACCTGTATGAGAAGTACAACGAAAAGAGCATGCTGACTTATGCCCTGAACTACTTCTATCAGAACCGTGCAATGGATACTGACGACCAGTACATTCCGTCTCCGCAGACTGTAGACGGCAGCAGCAAAACTCTGGGTCGTAAGGATTCCAACCACTGGCCGAATGATACTGCTTACATCGCAGACAAGTGGGTTTACATCTACACTTCCAAGCCGAGCTACAGCCAGTCCATCGACGTATCCGGTGGTTGGTTCGACGCAGGTGACTATGGTAAGTACGTTGTAAACGGCGGTATCTCTCTGTGGACTCTGATGAACATGTATGAGAGATCCAAGATGGTAGGCAAGGCTGACAAGTTCGGCGACGACTCCTCCGTTATGACCATTCCGGAAAACAATAACGGCATTCCGGATATCCTGGATGAGTGCAAGATCGAACTGGACTTCTTCCTCAAGATGATACGTGACGACGGCATGGTTTACCACAAGGCTC
>OHWC01001415.1_pt1 | contig 10476 bp, 9 predicted proteins | sample 1579541 | NCBI WGS metagenome assembly OHWC01 (sample SAMEA3882551, study PRJEB24775) | human gut metagenome | biome: human-associated habitat; feature: intestine environment; material: feces | place: Netherlands | collected 2009/2010
CTTTACCATGGCGGGAGAACAGAAGCTGGATCAGATTGATCTGAGAAAAGAAGCCCGTTGTGATTTCCCTTGTGAACACATCGGGCTTTTCCAGTACATTTTCCGGTTTGGAAATACTGTTTAAAATATTGGTGAGCACCTCTTTCCCGATCTGCTCGGAAAGGTCGTAAATATCCTGATAATGGAGATAAAAGGTGGCTTTGCTGATCTCTGCGAGGGCGGCAAGTTCCCGGATCGTGATTTTTTCGATCGGCTTTTGGGCACGCAGCATCAGAAATGCATTCTTGATGGCGCGTTTGGTTTTGATTTCCCGTTGATCCAAAAGAATTCCCTCCTTTCTGGACAATTTGCCCGAAACGTCCAGTATTGTAACAAGGGGCAGGATTGTCGATTGTGCCGGAAACGCTCCGGCTGGTATGATAATACCATCAGTATACGGCGCAAATAGACACCCGTCAAGAAAATCAACGACGCGTTTTTGCAAATGGCGCGAGTGAGCTGTAACTGCAGATCAGAAAAGCAGGTTGCAAAAAATGATTTTTGCGGACGGAGAGAGATGAAAGGAAGAAGAACATGGATTTTTACGGATTTTATACCGGACAGGAATTTGAAGCTTATAAATATCTGGGTGCCCATTACACGAAGGAGCGCACGACGTTTCGGACGTTTGCCCCCTCTGCAGCGGGCGTGGAGCTTGTATTAAACGGACAGGGACACGGAATGCAGCGGGTGCATGACGGCAACTTTTATGAAATTACACTGGACCAGGTAAAAGAAGGGGACCTGTATGAATTCCGTATCTGGCACAGGGATGGTTCCTGCCAGGAGCACTGTGATCCCTACGGGTTTGGAATGGAGCTTCGCCCGGCACATAAATCAGTGGTACGGGATCTTAACCGTTATGCATTTACCGATGAAAAATGGTTAAAGGATCGGGAGGATATCAGCACGAAGCCCCTCAATATTTACGAGGTACATGCTGGCTCCTTTAAAAAGCCGGGTACAGGACAGACCGACTGGTATACCTATGAGGAGCTGGGAGAGGTTCTGATCCCGTATCTGAAGGAAAGCGGCTATAACTGTGTGGAATTTCTTCCGCTGAGCGAGCATCCCTGCGATGAAAGCTGGGGATATCAGAATACGGGATTTTTTGCTCCGACTGCCCGGTATGGTACGGCAGAGGGATTACAGAAGCTGGTGGATCAGATGCATCAGAATGGAATTTATGTGCTGCTGGATTTTGTACCGGTACACTTTGCCACAGACGATTACGGTTTGAAACGTTACGATGGCGGAGAGCTGTACGAATATCCGAGCAAGGATGTTGGAGTGAGTGAATGGGGAAGCTGTAATTTTATGCATTCCCGTGGGGAGGTGCGCTGCTTTTTACAGTCTGCGGCGTATTACTGGATGAAGGAGTTTCATTTTGACGGTATCCGGATGGATGCCATCAGCCGGATCATTTACTGGCAGGGGGATGAACGGCGCGGCGTAAACGGTAATGCAGTTGACTTTATCCGTTTTATGAATAAAGGGTTGAAAGAGCGCGTTCCGAACTGTATCCTGGCGGCGGAGGATTCTACGAATTTCCCCGGCGTAACGGCGCCCGCTGATCAGGGCGGACTTGGATTCGATTTAAAATGGAACATGGGCTGGATGCACGACACGCTGGAATATTTTCAGCTCGATCCGTCGGCGCGCACGGAAGCGTACCACAAGCTGACCTTTTCAATGATGTATGCGTATAACGAGCATTATCTGCTGCCGCTTTCCCACGATGAGGTAGTGCATGGAAAGGCGACGATTCTGCAGAAGATGAACGGCGATTACGAACAGAAATTCCCACAGGCACGCGCCATGTACGCCTATATGATGCTGCATCCGGGTAAAAAGCTGAATTTCATGGGCAATGAAATCGGGCAGTTCCGGGAATGGGATGAAAAGCGGGAGCAGGACTGGAACCTGCTGGATTTCCCGATTCACGAAGCGTTCTATCATTATATGAAGGAACTGAATCACCTTTATCTCGATCATCCGGCGCTCTGGGAAAAGGACTTTAACCGCGACGGTTTTATCTGGCTGGACTGCCATCAGGAGGGGCGCGTGATCTACGCGATGCAGAGAATGGCGGGCGACCAGACCGTGATCGGCGTATTCAATTTTTCCGCTCAGCCGCAAAACGGCTATGCCGTACCGCTGCAGAAAGACGGCAGCTATCGCGAGTTGCTTAACAAAACGGGAAGAGCTGGTATATGAGAACGGCTGTGTATTAGACCTCTCACCCTTTAGCGCAGTGCTGTTAGTTAACGGTTGAAAAACCTGTCTTGCAATGCTATACTAACATTATCTTTTTGTACCTGCAGGCGATCGCGCTGCATTCATAACAAAGCACAGGCATTTTCAATGCACTGCAACGAAGGAGAATACACGAAATGGAACAGTATAAACAGGAATTTATCGAATTTATGGTGGACAGCAATGTCTTAAAGTTTGGCGATTTTACGTTGAAAAGCGGACGTAAGTCCCCGTTTTTCATGAATGCGGGCGCTTATGTGACCGGCACACAGCTGCGCAGACTGGGCGAATATTATGCAAAGGCGATTCATGACAACTACGGACTGGATTTTGACGTGCTGTTCGGACCCGCATACAAAGGCATTCCGCTGACCGTTGCGACGACGATGGCCATCAGCGAGCTTTACGGCAAGGATATCCGTTACTGTTCCAATCGTAAGGAAGTAAAGGATCATGGCGACACCGGTATTTTACTGGGCAGCAAGTTAAAGGATGGCGACCGCGTTGTTATTATTGAGGATGTAACGACCTCCGGCAAGTCCATCGAAGAAACCTTCCCGATCTTAAAAGCACAGGCAGATGTGGAGATCGTCGGACTGATGGTTTCCTTAAACCGCATGGAGCGCGGACTTTCTTCTGAGAAGAGCGCGCTGGAAGAGATCAAAGAGAAGTACGGTTTTGACGCCAATGCCATTGTCAGCATGGCAGAAGTGACAGAATATCTGTATAACAAGCCCTACAAGGGACAGGTTTATATTGATGATACCTTAAAGACTGCGATCGACGCTTATTACGCGCAGTACGGTGCAAAATAAGGAGGTTCAACCAATATGGAAGAAAAGACCTATAAGCTTTTGGGCGGCAGCGGCGCTTTGAATATCGCGGTCGGCGCGGTTGTGCTGGTTTCCGGGATTGCAAGCGGCGTGCTGCTGATCGTAAACGGCGCAAGACAGCTGGCGCACCGGGGCAAACTGATTTTCTGAGAATGCAGGAAATGGAATTTTTACGCAGTTCCCGGTTACGGATAGGGAACTGCGTAAGCGAAGCTTTTCGGAAAGGAGACCGGCGTGCGCAGGCATTACATTTTTACCGATAAGAGGGAATCCAAAAAGGGGATATTGTCAGCAATGCTGGGGGCAATGTCCCTGATTTCTGTTTTCCTGACCGTCTATTTTACCTGGCAGAATCATGGGACGGCATATGTGCGCTACGGCGTGGTGACACTGCTGTGCCTGATTTTTTCTGCGGCAGGTCTGGTAATTGGAATTATGGCGAAGCTGGAAGAGGATAAATTTTATCTGTTCGCCTGGATTGGCATTGTGTTGAACGCCCTGACCCTGTTGGGGATCGGGGGGATTGTGGCAGTAGGAGTGTATGGATTATGACAGTAATGGAAGAACGGTTTGAGCTTGCCTCACAGCGTATTTTGGAAATCGAAAAAGAAAAACGGATGCCGGAGCAGTTTCAACGCTATTTTGCAGAAAACGCGGACTATCTGGGCGTCCTGCTTGAAGAATACAAATGGATAGCGTCCGGGGCGATGCGGGAAGCCTCTCTGCAAGAGCTGGAACGGCACAACGAAAGCTGCTTCATCGACCTGATGGGACGCAATTATGAGACGAGCTATGCAAACCCCGACTGGGCGTATGCACAGCTTGGCGAAACCTTTGGACAGCTGCTTTCTGCAGTTGCGGCGGAGCTGCGCAGCCTGCCTGCGTTTATTTATGAACAGGATCTGGAAGGCATCACGATCCGCCTGGAGCTGTTTGTCGAAATTTACTGTGCGTTTGCAGAAAGCTTCGAGGAGACAAAAGAAGCACCGGAATATTCCCAGATCCGGGATATTTTCTACTGGTTTGCAAGCGACTATGCGGAGCTGACTGCAGAGCATGCGATCCGCCATACCGTGGACTGGGGACAGAGATTTGCGCTGGACATCATCGAAAACGCAGACCTGTCTGATATCCGTTACCTGTTCTGGTTCGGGGAATATATCGCGGATGACCAGTGGAAGCTGGCAGAGCATTTGAATGGTCTGCCGGAAGAAAAAATTCAGAAAATCGCAGACACCTACACGGAGGGCTTTCGCAAGGGCTTTGAGCTGGCAAAGAAGCCTCTGGACAAAAAGAAATCCGTCCAGATCCGTTATCCTCTGGGCTTTGAGCGTGTCGTAAAAGCTGCAATTGAAAACTTCAGAAAAATGGGCTTAGAGCCTGTCATCGCCCGCACACCTGCGAGCTTTGCAGAGGGACGCAGAGTGTTCCGGCTCGGATTTTTCGGCGGTGCAGTGAACCGGCAGTTCGATTATGACCATGAAAACGACAAGGCACTGTACCTGGACAAAAAATATGTCCACAGGATGCTGGAATGTCGCAAAAATGCGTGGGAAGAGTACAAAGATATGGCGGTTGTCCATGCAGGTCCCGCTGTCATCGAAGCATTCGGCGAAGAGCCCTTCGAGCCTGCGAGCAAGGAGCATCTGCTCACCTTATCGGCCGAACAGCAGAAGTTGTATGTCGAATATCAGAGCCAGGCGGGTGCGATGACGAACGAATATATCGACCCGGAGGAAAGAAGCTTTACCTGTATCGCGTTCCCGGTTCCGGGCATCGGCGAGCATTTCCCGGAGATTTTCGACGAAGTGTTAAAGATCAATACGTTGGATTACAAGACCTACGAGACGATTCAGCAGCACCTGATCGATGCGCTGGATAAGGCAGCGTGGGTGGAGATCAAGGGACGCGGCGACAACCACACGGATATGAAGGTCATGCTCCATACGCTCAATAACCCTGCGCGGGAAACGAATTTCGAAAACTGCGTGGCGGACGTCAACATTCCGGTTGGGGAAGTGTTCACCTCTCCGAAGCTGACCGGAACAGAAGGCGTTTTGCATGTACCGCAGACGTTTTTGCGCGGTATGCAGTATAACGATCTGGAGCTGCAGTTTAGGGATGGCATGATTACCAAATACACCTGCCGTAACTTCGAAAAGGAAGCGGAAAACGAAAAGCTGCTGCAGGATGGTGTGCTGTATCATCATGATACGCTGCCGATCGGCGAATTTGCTATTGGTACGAACACGACTGCTTATATGGTGGCGCGCCGTTATGAAATCAATGACAAGCTTCCGGTGTTGATTGCAGAAAAGACCGGCCCCCACTTCGCAGTGGGTGATACCTGCTACAGCTATGAAGAAGACCGCATGACCTATAATCCGGATGGCAAGGCGATCATCGCGCGGGACAACGAGGTGTCCGCGCTTCGTCATACCGATCCGGAAAAGGCATATTTTAACTGCCACACAGATATTACGATCCCGTACGCAGAGCTGGCAGAGGTAACAGCAGTATGTGCAGACGGCACCAGGATTGGCCTGATCAAGGACGGATTTTTCGTACTGGACGGTACGGAAGAATTAAATTTGCCGCTGTATCAGGGATAAACATCTTACAGTTCACTCGCGCTATTCGCAGGAAGGTACGCCACAGTTCACCCGCGCCATTCGCAAAAACGCGTCTGCGACGCTTCCCGCTGCTGCGCAGCTCCTTTTGCTCATGAAGCGGCGCTCCCTTCGTAGCTTTTTTCAGTCAGATTTTCGTGCGAGCACGAAATCTTCCTTCAAAAATCCACGAGTGAACTGTGGTATCAGTATATCAGAGATGGGGTTTTTTGGAAATACCCTTTACAGGAACAGTCAGAACGTGTTATCATATGTAGTAATGAAAACTACATGGATTGGTTTTGAGAATATACGAGAAGCCGTGGTGCGGCAGGCGCAAAGCGCCTGCGGTATGGAGGAAAACATGAGTTATAAAATCGTTGTGGACAGCTGTTGTGAGCTGCCGGAGAAATATAAGAAGGATCCGCATTTTGAAATCGTACCGCTTGGTCTGGAGGTCGGCGATTACCGGATTATGGACGATGAGCATTTTAATCAGAAAGAATTTCTGGAGCAGGTTGCGTCATGTCCCCAGTGCCCGCGTTCCTCCTGTCCGTCGCCGGAGAGCTATCGGCAGGCGTTTGAATCGGAGGCAGAGCATATTTATGTGGTAACGCTGTCCGGCAATTTGAGCGGAAGCTATAACAGTGCCATGGTCGGAAGGCAGATGTATCTGGAAGAGGACGAGTCCAAACAGATTTACGTCATGGATTCCTGTTCGGCTTCCTGCGGAGAGACACAGCTTGCGCTGCTGGCAGCTTCCCTGGAGGAACAGGGACTTCCCTTTGAAGAGGTGGTAAGCCGTCTGGAAGCGTTCCGCAGTGAGATGAATACGTATTTTGTCCTGGATAATCTGGAAACTCTGCGTAAAAACGGCAGACTCAGCGGTATCAAGGCACTGGTTGCATCTACTCTGAGCATCAAGCCCGTTATGGCAGGCACGATGGACGGCAGGATCGAGCAGATCGGGCAGGGAATCGGCATCCGTAAGGGTCTGCAGAAGATGGCAGACGCAGTGGTGCGCAATGTGGCAAGACCGGAGGAAAAGACCCTGATGATCACCCATTGTAATTGCCCGGAGCGTGCAGAAAGCGTGAAGCGGATGGTGACCTCCAAGGTTTCTGTAAAGGATGTTGTGATTATGGATACTGCGGGCGTCAGCAGCATGTATGCCAATGACGGCGGCGTTATCGTGACGATCTGACGGACAGGAAATACGAAAAGAAGAGAAATGAAAGGCGGCTGTGCGGTAATGTGCGGCCGCTTTTTTTGTTTTTTATTGTTTTTTATTCATCACTGGAAGGATCGGTGTTTTTCCGGTTGTACGCAAAACGAGGCAGCTGGAACAGGAAAAAGGCGCAGTTGAAAATGAAAAGGTTGTGGTTCATAAAAAAATAAAATATTCTATAAAATCCTAAAGAACAGATTGACAATTAAATTGCGATCTTTTACTATAAAATTATCGAAAACATACAAAAATGGCAGAAAATCGGAATAGAAATTCCCGGAATAAGGAGGTTATCAACAGTTAAATATAAATTACTAAAACTTCCCACACCTAAACAGGGCTTCGCACCTTGAAAATTCAATATTTCAGCTAACAAAATAGTGCTTTATGCTATTGCAACCTCTGGATGAAGTGCATTACGCAGATATTCCGGCAATCTTGCCTCAAAATCAACAGTAAAAGCAGTCAGTTGTTTATCGCTGAGCTTTAAGATTTCCTGAAGGCTTGCCATTAAGGCATCCATCAAGATGCAAAGTGACCTGCGGAAAGTAATGTCTGCCATTTCATCAATGAGAAAGAAGAATAACTCACCAAGAGTTCTCTGATCTTCGTTTTGGCGCTGTTCCATTGCAAGCAACATATATCTAGTAAATACAATGGCCACATGGGCTGTCAGCGCATCATAAGATAAGCTATGGCATTCTCCAATCAGGTTCAGCATGGATTTGCAGGTCTTGAAGAAAACCTCAATCTGCCAACGTTTTCCATAAACACGGATGATTTCTTCCTCAGAAAGAGTCGTATCCGTACAGATAAAAGCAAGCCAATCCTTGCGGTTCGATTTGTTCCTTACGCATACGATTTTCGCCGGAATTGGAGTTTCTTTTCCTACCATAACATCAACAGACAGCAGATATTTTGATCTGCCATGGCGCTTTTTGTTCTTGGAATAGATTTCTTTGATACTCAGCTGTTTACCACCGTATGAGTATTTAATCCGGCTGCTCTTCTTGATCATAGCAATCACATCCATGCCTTTTGAATGGATGGCTGTGATCTGCACCGGGTTTGAAAACCAGGAATCAAACAGAACATAGTCAGCATTCAGTCCCACGCTGAGGGCAGTGTCCAGCAAAGCCATCATTGCTTCTGGAGCTTTTGTCTGAGCAAGCTTGCGTCTTTTTCCTGCAAGGGTTCTGTTATCAAAGTCCTTTACAGGACCGATGATATTTGTAGTTTTTGCAGATGCCAGCAGACAGCTGTTTACAGGAATCAATGTATTTCCATCACTCCAGCTTAAAGTAAGCATTCGGAATCCTTTTTTGAAACGCATATCCGTGTGGTCAAAAACTTTTGATCCCAGTTCTGTTTTCTTGCAGCTGGTGCGGTTAAAAAGACTGTCATCAATGATGAAGACATTTTTTCTGCTGTCATTCGTCAGACCTTTGATGTCGTGATTTACGATATCTGCAGCAAGAAGAGAAGTGAAACGGAGCCAGTTTGTCTTTGCAGAATTAAGGAAACGGTAGAACGTGTTCTTGGAAAATGCTTCCTTAAAAGAGCCGGTCTGTTGCTGCATATACATACTTCTTCCGACAAAAATGTTACTGAGTTTGTAACGAAACAGAGAAACCGGAGAAACGCCTTTTTCTTTCATGCCATTACATCTGGCAAGAAGCTTGCCGACATGGTGTTTAGAAAAAAATCTCTGAACGCAGTCAATTAGGGCTTTTTCATCAGAATGGTTTTGTGGTATACTGGACATGGCATAAATCTCCTTTGTAAAGATGGTTTCTAGTCAATTCCATTATACCAAACGGAACAGGTTTATGCCTTTTTTATTGGCTGAAATATTGAATTTTCAAGGTTCAACACACCACATCGGTGTGGGAAGTTTTAGTTATATTATTCATTGGTTCCGTGATGGTGAGGAATATCAACGAGCTGTATATGAAGCATTATCGGAGCCGGATGAGTCCGCAACAGAGTTTTGGGCAAGCCTGGATAATACAGACGCTATAGCTTCTGAACCGGCGGGTATTCGGACAGAGGCTTATCTGAACTGGCTGGTTGCCGCTTTGAGTGCGATCCTGGGGGAGATGATAGATGCTAGAAATACCAGGAAAACGGGAAAAAACAGAAGCAGACGTAGAGATGAAAGGGAAAATGCGCAGATTCTATGGTCAGTTGTTGCATTTTGCATGGCTATTGGTGTTGCTATTACAGGATTTTCACTATGGATTTCGTATAGAGACGGTTATTACATAAATTCGGTTATGAAGGATTTACTTCTTGTTTTTGCCATTGGATTCATTGGCTGTCTGATCGGAGTGAAAAAGAACAAGACAAAATAGGGGCTAGTGATTCATATTGGGAAAGATAATCATGAGAATCATGGAACGGGCTTGTGTTTTGAGTATCATGGGTTTATAGTTCAAAAGAATACAGGAAACGTGAATTGGAATAAGCACTGAGGGGAAATGGCTAATTTAAAAAAATGTGATTTTATGGTTCATCCTAATGAACTACGGAAATGCATAATAGAGATTGATGAGGTATGGCATGAGTTGTCACAGCAACAGCGCTATTTAGCTGAGATTACAAATCAGATTCATGGACATGCCCATATGTCTATAGATATTATAGAACAGCAGAACGAGCGGCTTAGGCAGGAGTGTGCTGATGTGAGAGAACTGATGGCTGGTTTGCGCGCCATTCATACCTTTTACGAGAAAAATGAGGGTATGATTACGGGTAACTGAAGCGGTGAATGTGTGGCTGGTTGAAAATGGGGATGGATATCATGGCAGGATAAAAGGTACTTCTGAACAAACGCTTAGGGAAAATATACTGGCTATTGTAGATAGTATCGAAGACTGTAAAGCAAGGACAACGGTATTGTCAATCATTAATTATTTAATACAATTATATAAAACAGCATCAGATGCGGGAAGCCCAAATGCATTTGGAACAGCAATCGGTGTTGGAGGATTGATTACAGGTGTCGTAGCAGATATTATGGGTGGAATGAATAGTGGTTTGTCGCAAAATGCTATAATTGCTGATGTCATTGTTGATGTGGCGCTGTGGGGAGTGACCGAATATGGTGATGATGTGGGGCAGGCAGTAGGCGCTATGGTTGGTTCCGGAGGAGACCCGGCAGGAATAGCTATTGGAAAAATTGTTGGTTCTGCGGTTGGTGGAGTGGTAGGAAACGGTGTTTCTATAGCTATGAATGTGGATTTAGATGGTGACGGTGTTGTATGCTCTAAAAGACTTCTTAATCAAGCAGTTGGGAAGTCTCTTAGAACACACAACCTAAAACCGAAGAAAGGAGCGCAAGTTATGAGAAAAAACGAGAAAATCACAGCTCTGTACGAACGACTGAGCCGTGATGACTTTGGCAAAGATGATGACCAACAGCGTGAGAGCAATTCCATTTCCAATCAAAAGGCTATGTTGGAGGAGTTCGCCGCACGGCAGGGCTTTACAAACATTGTCCATTTCACGG
>OHWC01001418.1_pt1 | contig 10455 bp, 10 predicted proteins | sample 1579541 | NCBI WGS metagenome assembly OHWC01 (sample SAMEA3882551, study PRJEB24775) | human gut metagenome | biome: human-associated habitat; feature: intestine environment; material: feces | place: Netherlands | collected 2009/2010
ACAGGTTCTCCGTTTTGTGATCGGCCCGGTCAAGAAATTCATAGACTTCCAGCGTAACCTCCACGGTCACAGCTTGTCCGTTATAATTGATGGTGACTTCCATCGGCCTTTCCTCCGTTCAGATTTTTGCGGGAAAATCTGAACGAGGTGGCGGGGAACGGCACCGGGGGCAAGGTTCGGGCCATGTTGGCCCGATGTTCCGGCCCCATAGGTATGAAAAAACGCCCGGACAGCATGAAGCTATTCGAGCGCAAAAAACACGGTATTCAGTTATATTGTGACAATTTTCGCACTGGCTGCCAGACGGGGCCTGTCCGGTGGCCGGACTTTTTTTGACGGTAGTGAAATATCGTCTGAATTTGTCGGCGGTCAGTGTGCTTCATGGCGGCTCCCTCCTAAAGCCGCCGTGTCAACGTATGGGCGTCACTCCTTTGTTGAGGGCATAAGAAACGGCGGCCTTGATGTTACTCAAAACCGCCGCAGTACCCGGAAAATCCATTATGAGCGCACGAAGCTGCCTGCCCTGCAACGGTTTTTTTCTTTCCCCGTCTTGCGGGGCAGGATCGCTTGGCTTATTCGGTTTTAGTTTTGCTCTTGTTCGGCTGCCTCTTTCAGCCGGTCAAAACTCTCATCGCTGATGATGTGTTCAATACGACAGGCATCGACCTCCGCAGTTTTGGGGTCAACGCCTGCGGTGATAAGTTGCTCGGTAAAGAAGCAGCGACGCTCGTAGATTTTTTCGGCAACTTCCCGGCCAACATCGGTCAGATGGAGAAAGTGATCTTCGTCCATCATAAGAAAGCCGCCGTCCCGCAAGGTAGCCACTGCATGGCACACGCTGGGCTTTGACACCTCCATGTGCCGGGCAAGGTCAACAGAGCGTACCATACCATTTTTCTTTTGCAGCATTAGTACGGCCTCTAAATAATCCTCGCCCGACTCATACAGTTTCATTTTGTTTCTCCTATTCGGTTCGTTTAATAACTTCCCATATATTGACATCAGGGGCAGCCGGGGTAGGCTGATCGCAGCCATGACAGCCGTTGCAATTATGATTGCAGTCGGCTTGATAAGCTACTTTTCGGATATATCCTTGGTTCTCCAAATATTCAAGTTCCACTTGGATGCTCCCTACGTCCTTATGCAGAAGTTCAGCCAACTCCTGAACGCTGTATGTTTTCCCGCTTTGTAAATACTCCAATAATTGAATTAGCACAATAACTCCTTTCCTTTAGAAAATAACAAGACCGACGTGATACGCAATCGTTGCCATAATCAAGGCTGTAAGGACATAATAGAGCGCAATTCGCACAGTCCATTTCATAGAGTGTGTTTCCTGGGTTGTTGCGGTCAAGGCCATCAGGCAAGGCATATTGAAGAAAAACGCGAACAGGAAAGCAAGAGCTTCCGGTCTGGATATGACGGACAGCATACTTGTACTAAGTGCCGCCGTGTCTACGGTAGCGGACTGCTCAATAGCCGCCCAAATACTTCCCGTGTTAAACAGGGAAGCCATAACGCCAAGAGAAGCCTCCTTGCCCATAGCGGAAGCGACAAAAGCGATAAACAGTTGCCACGGTAAACCAAACAGGCTTGTCACAGGTTCAATAAAGGTTCCTACCTTGTAAATGATACTGTTCGCCACATTTCCGTCCGCCGAGTAAGAAAGCAGCCAGAAGATCACGGAAATGCAAATAATAATACGGAGTGCGCGGCTAAGTACATTTCCCATTTTGCTGAAAACGGAACCAAACAGGCTTTTCCAATGAGGCTTATGGTAAGGCGGCAATTCCATAATTAAGCCGGTGCGCCCCTCTACCTTGTTCAAAGACCGGCCAAACACCTTATAAGTGATAAAGATGTGCAAAAACGCCACGGCAAACAACGCCAGAACTACGACAGCAGCCCCGTTTCCGAAGAACGTACCGCTGACAAGTCCAACTACGCCCCAGGTAGAAGCGCAGGGGACTACCCAGGACAGGGCAATCGTCATAACACGCTGTCCCCATGAATCAATGACCCTTGTTCCAGTGATTCCGCCGATATTGCATCCGAAACTGACGAGGAAAGGCATAATTGCTTTGCCCTGTAATCCCAGCTTTGTCATAGTATCATCGAATACATAGGAGATTCGCGCCATATAGCCGACATCTTCCATCAGGCCAAAGACAAGGCTGATTCCGAACACATAGCTTGCCATTTGCAGAGCGAAAGAAACAGCGGTCAAAATGGCGTTGCAGAGCAGCGATACAAGGAATGGCGCTGCGCCTATATCCAGCAGCCAGTTAGCCAGAGGGACGGAAATTGCACTGATAAGCCCGCTGAAAAGCCCCATCAGCGGGAAGCCAATCACCATAGAGCAGATCAGACCTAAAACGATCATGCCAATGGCAATAGGCTTTCCCCAGCGTTTGCTTGTGGCCGCCTTATCAAACCGGCTCCGCAGCAGCTTGTTCTTCTTGCTGGTCACGTTCTCATTTACAAGTTTGTCAATCCACTGGAATTTGCAATCACCTGTCAAAAGGTTTCCGTCCTTTACATCGGACAGCTTCTTTTCAATCGCGGTATAAGTGCCTGCATCAACGGTTTCTTTCACAAGAGAACGCGCCAATTTGTCCTGTTCTATCAGCTTTGCAGTCAACCATGTGGACGAATAGATGCCGATTCCGCCCGCAGGAAGCAGCGCCTTGATCTCGTCAAACGCGGCCCCGATTGTATTCTGATAAATCTGCGCCAAGCGCTTTTCGTCTAAAGTCGAAGCATTTTTATCAATGCTTTCTAACATACGGAAAAATGTGCCATACTGTTTTTTATCGGCAGCAACCAGCGGCACAACAGGGATGCCCAGGGATTTAGCGATTCCATTGGTGTCAATCTGCTTCCCCTGCGATTTTGCCACATCCATCATATTCAGCAGGAGAACCACGGGAACGCGAATCCCGGTATAATCAGCCAGCATGAAAAGGCTGCGGTTGAGCTGGGAGGCGTCAGCCAATATGCAAACAACATCTGCCTGCCCACTGGCTATGTAATTCCGTGTAACAACTTCTTCATCCGAATTTGCAGACAGGCTATAAGTTCCCGGAAGATCAATGATTTTATAGGTGGTATCTTTGTGAACGAAAGAACCATCCTTGCGCTCCACTGTTTTTCCGGGCCAGTTCCCGACGTGCTGACGGGAACCAGTCAGGCCATTAAACAAGGTTGATTTGCCGGAGTTCGGCTGGCCTAAAAGGGCAATCGTTTTTTCACTCATTGTTTTGTCACCTCCACCATGATTTTGTCAGATTCCGTTTTGTTGATGGCAACCATCGTGTCCCTTGCGTACACCAAAACGGGCCGCTTTTTCGGATTTTGAATCACTTCAAAAGGGCAGCCAATCGTAAGGCCGATGGAGGTCACGCGGCTTTGAAAATGCGCGTCCCCGTTGATTGCAACAACCCTTCCGCAGGAGCCATCACTCAATTCATTTAATTTTTTCATTTCTTAAATTCCTCCAATTCTTTTCTGTCAGCCCATAATAAAAATCCGTACCCCGATTAAAATTAAAATCACACCGCCTAATATTCCGGCCCGGTTTCCTAACCGATTTCCGAAAAAGTGTCCAATCCATACGCCGACAAATGCAATTAAGAATGTTGTGGTTCCTATCAGTGTTGCCGAGGGGATAATTTTTACATTTAAGGCTGACAGCGTTATGCCGACAGCAAAAGCGTCAATACTTGTAGCAATCGCAGTCGGAACCATAACAGTAAAACCCAATGCTCCGTTTGTTTCTTTACATTCACCTTTTAGATTTTCTCGAATCATGTTGATACCGATTATGCACAGAAGAAACAGTGCAACATATTTGGAAACCGCTTCAATGTACTGGCGAATTGTTCCGCCGCAGATATATCCCAGCGTAGGCATAAGCGCCTGGAATCCACCAAAATATAGCCCTACCAAGCCCTGTTTTTACTGGGTGCATTTTGGTATTCAAACCTTTGCATACTGAAACCGCGAAAGCGTCCATTGATAGACCGACAGCAACCAGTAATAGGTCAAGTAGCCCCATCGGTATCACCTCCTTTACCGGCTCCTGTTTATGCCCCCTTTACAATCCATTCTCTTGCTTTCTGCTGTTCCTGCACCATTTCGTAGTAATGGCCTTTCTTTCTTAACAGTTCTTCATGCGTTCCCGTTTCTTCAATCCGTCCCTGATTCAGCACAATAATCTGATCTGCGTTCTGAATAGTGTTCAGACGGTGGGCAATCACGAAAACGGTTTTCCCTTTCATCAGGCGGTCTAACGCCTGATTGATCTTTGCTTCATTGTCAGCGTCCAGAGAAGCCGTTGATTCATCCAAAAGCAGGATAGGCGCGTCCTTTAAGATTGCCCTTGCAATAGCAATCCGCTGTTTTTCACCGCCAGACAGGGTGTTGCCGCCCTCGGCAAGATGGGTCTGATAGCCATTAGGCAGTCTTTCGATAAATTCATGACAATGGGCCGCCTTTGCCGCCGCAATCACTTCCTGTTCGGTAGCATCTTCACGGCCAGCTTTGATATTGTTGTAAATCGTATCGGACAGCAAAGTATTTTCCTGGAATACCTCACTGATATAGTGCAAAAGTCCGTCAGGATTTAGCTCCCGTATGTCCTGCCCACCAATGCGGACGCAGCCTTTTGTCACATCCCAAAACCGGGCGATCAGATTAGCAACCGTAGATTTGCCGGAGCCGGACGGCCCGATCAGCGCCGTAGTGCTTCCCTCCGGGGCATGAAAACTGATATTGTGTAAAACATCGGCCTGCTGGTTATAGGAGAAGTCCACGTTTTCAAAGGTAATATCAAAGTGCGAGAGCTTTACCTTTTCTTCTTTGTAGGATAGCGGCTTTGTGTCAAATGCCTGTTCCAGATTAGAAGTGGCAAGTTTCAGTTCTTTCAGCAGGTTATACGAATGTTCAAACGCAATCAGCAGCGCAGAAAGCGCAAGGCTCATAAGCATAAACGCCACAAGCAGTTCAGAAGCAATCGTACCGCCAAGGAACAGATAGCTTCCAATCAGCAGGACAAACGGCAAAAGGAAATTTGCAATGATAGAATACATACTTGTGGGGGCGGCGGTTTTTACTTCCGCCTGTACGCTGGTTTTCCGTATGTCCTCCAACGTATCAGACATTCTTGTGAAGTGCGTACTTGTCATATTTGCAGACTTGAACACTTTCATGCCCTTGATGTATTCCAGAACAATAGAGATCATTTTAGAAGTCAGATCACGCTTGATCGTTCCGTACTTCTCTACAAGCCGGTTGCCCCAATTCAAAACCGGCAACGCGATCAGAATTACCACGCACTCGGCCAACGCCAGTTTCCAGTTGATAAAAAAGGTTCCAACCAAGATCAGGCAGCCCATGACCAATGTTTTGACGATAGAGGGCAGCGTATGGGTCAATACAAGTTCAAAATTGCTTAAATCCTTTGTCAGTGTACTAAGCAGATACCCGCTGCTGTTTTGATTAAAATAGCCAAGGCTTAGAGAACGGTAATGGTTTGCCAAATCCAAGCGTAGGCCGCTGCACATTTCGGCCCCTCTGGAAAAGCAGAGAAAATAGCCGCTGCGGTAAATAATCAGCCGGAGAATTATACTGATAAGGCATACAATGGTATAGTTTCGTACAAGCCCACCTGTCAGAGAACCGTTCAGGAGATGAATTACGGTAAAATACAGCATAAGGTACATGACAAGGCTTCCGATGGCGTCCAGTGACATAAGGAAAACAGGAAATATCAACTGCTTTCGTTTGTCACCAATCAATTTCTGAATACTGCGTAACATAGTCTTTTCACTCCTCCCCGATAGTTTCTCTTGTATAGGTGTCCCACATATGGCTGTATGTACTTCCGCTGGCGATCAGTTCATCATGCGTTCCCTGTTCGACAACTTTTCCATCCTGAAAGACAAAAATTTTATCCGCATTGCGGATGGTATGAAGCCTGTGGGCAATCATAATCGTGGTCTTTCCTCGCAGGAGGTTTTGGAGTGCAAGCTGTATTTTGTGTTCGTTCTCAATGTCTGAATAGGAAGTTGCCTCGTCGAAAACAACGATAGGCGCGTCTTTCAAAATGGCCCGCGCAATCGAAATCCGCTGCTGCTGGCCGCCGGATAATTTCACTCCCTCGTCGCCTATTCTCGTTGCGTATCCTTTCGGCAGGCTCATAATGAAATCGTCAATCTGCGCCGCCTTTGCCGCCTGGCGTACCTGTTCCTCGGTAGCATCTGTTCCCATACGGATATTTTCAAGAAGCGTGTCCTCCAAAAGAAATACATCCTGGAATACAAACGCGGTTAAGTCAGAAAGATTTTCGGTTTGAAGTTCTGTAACCGGGACGCCGCCAATCTTGATTGTCCCGCTGCTCACGTCCCAATAGCGGCCAAGGAGCTGTACCGCCGTCGTCTTGCCAGCACCGGACGGGCCGACAAAAGCATTTAAGCTGCCCGGTTCCAAATGAATATCAACGTCGGACAACGCATCCTTTCCGCCTTGTGTGTAGTTAAAGGTCACATTGTCAAAGTCAATACCATAACAGCCGGTTTTGGAAAGGGTTTGCTGTCCGCTTTTCATGGTTTCCATATCCATGATCTTCTTCACATTATCAAGGCCGCTGCCCAGCTCCATAGACTGCATAGCAATCGTCACCATGTTCAGGAAAGACGTGAAAAAGCACATAGTCAGCAGAATAAAGAGAAGATACGATGCCGCAGACAGCGAATCACGCAGATACAGCCAACCGCCCACCGGCAGCGTGAACAGAATGGCAGAATCCAAAACCACAAGAGCGATAGACAGCAGATTGCAGGACGATTCACACATCTTAATCCAACAGTCTGTATATATCTTCAAGGAATTTCGGTACTGCTCAAATTTTTCGGCTGTAAGGTGATACATTTTGATAACCGGCATAGCGGTGATAAATTCATTTGCGGAAGCGTTCAGCTTTTCCGTATCGCCTGCAAACTCGTCCGTCAAATCCGGGTAGCGCCCCATGAGGGCCATCGGAATTGCAATCCCCAAGATCATAGGAACCAGCATGATAAGCGCCATAATCCAGTTCAGCCGCAGCATGAAAATGAACATCATCAGAGGAACGACGATTGCCTGGGCCAGTTCCAAAGTGCTGTGGGCCAGAAAGGTTTCAATCCTGTCCACATCATCAAACAAGGTTGTTTTGATCTGTCCGGGCGCGTGTTCCTGAAAGAATCCAAGGTTGAATTTGGACATATGCTCCAATACTCTGACCTTGATTCTGTGCATGGTGTTGAAAGCCGCCGTATGAGAGCAGATACCGGCAAAGGATGTCAGGATTGCCTGTAAGACTGCTGCGGCAATGCCGATTCCGGCCCAACCAAGCATTGCGGGAAGCGTCACCTCCTGCTTGATTATCAGAAGCAGGATTTGGTAGACTACCAAATACGGGACGAAAGACAGGGCCGACGAAAAGACCGCCAGCAGCATCCCAAGGCTTAACTTGCCGCGCTCCTCTTTCGCAAGAGTAAAAACGTATGATAATCCGGTTCGTTTTTGTTCCATCGAAACGATACCCCTTTCTTTGAAATGTGCCAGTTAGATTTTGCTAACCTGACACAATCTACTTTACCCGCACGAAGTGGAAATTTCAATAGCCACCCCGCTTTACTGTTTGCATTTTGAAAAACGCTGAAAGTGCTGATATTTCTATGGTTTTCAGCGTTTTTGTTTCATATATTTTATAAAATCGTGACCGATAAATATTGGATTGTCACCTTTTTTTAAAGTGGCGCGCAGAAAGCCGGTATGATATACTATCAAGTAGAGAAAGGAGGCGGCGGTACAATGGTTCCATCTGTAATTGACTATTTGTTACAGCTCCCCGAAGCCATGCACTTTGCAAGGGTGCAGGAGCTTTGCGGCGACGGTGTTTTTTTCTACCGTATGCTTTCCGAATACGGAAACGGCACGTTCCAACTGATCGAGTTTGAGGACGATCTTCTTTTGATTTTGATTGGTGACTATACGCCCAAGGACACCTTTGAAAAGATCACTGAAATTTCAGAGGACTATATGGAGATCAGCCAGTTTGAAACGGACAGCAGTTCTTTCAAGATTGGTGGACGGAAAAAGAATCAGGTGGATAAGGGGATTTATTGCTATCTAAACACACAGAAGAAAACTTACACCTATTGCGAGGGCGGGAAGCCTGTTCGTTTTACGAAAGTGATCCTATCGCCCAAATACTTCAATACTTATTTTCGGCTGCATGACAGGAACAACGCCGAACTTCTCAACTCTGCAAGGGATTACATTCTCAAAAACCCCAGCCTGCCGGAACTCAACTTTGTGTTCCAGCAGATACGGGATTGTCAGGCAGAGGGGCATACGCTGAAAATCTATCTGGAAAGCAAAGTAATGGAGCTTCTTTCTCTTGTTGTGAAAGGCATGGAGCAGGAACAAAAACATATTTCTGTAAAGCTGGATTATAAGGACATCCGCAATTTAAGAAAAACGGTAACGGTGATGAAAAATGATCTGGCCGCATACCCGACAGGGGAAGAACTTGCCCAGATAGCGGGTATGAGTACAGCCCGGTATCAACTGGCATTTCGGAAGTATTATGGGACAACGCCGTATGAATATCTCAAGGAATTGCGGTTAAACCAGGCGCTGATTTTGCTAAAAAATTCTGATTATGGAATTGCTACGATTGCGGCTAAAGTCGGGTATCACAATTCCGGCCACTTTGCAAAATTGTTCAAGAAAGCCTATGGCCTCGGCCCCAGGGAATACAGGAATCTTCATGGAATTAAGTAAAGATCATCAGGCCCCGGCCACGCTGCCGGGGCTTTGCTATGTCCAAACAGCCCGCCAACCTACGCATTTAGAGCCTGAAAACGACTGAAATTTCAAGGCTTTTCCGGCGTGGTTGCTGGGGCGGCGGTATTCTTTATCCCGTTGCCGCCGTATTGGGGTTCTAAATGCATAGAAACAAGCCATAATAAAGACGCCGGATGCAACGGCCAGCGGGCCGCCGTGTCCGGCGTCTGTCTATTCTTCATTTATGGGCTTTGCACTTTCCGCCATTTTTATGATTTCTTCATCCGCAAACGCATAGGGGCTATATTCCAGGATATAGCTCACCTCCGGCGAATATGTCCAGCACAGGTAGGATAGTTCCCCTCTTTCATAAAGGGCAGCGTCCCAATCCTGAATTTTCATTTTCTGGCAGGAATCGGCCCGGTCAGGATTAACGATTCGTTTGATTGCCTCTGTGTTTAGTCCCGTTATTTCCGCAGGATCGGCTTCATAATAGGTGGTTTTGAGTATGTAATAGTTGATCTCATTGCCCTCCTCGTCTCCATATTTGAGGGTGGCAACTAATTCCGTCATGGATTGCTTCTTGTACTCATCTCCTAAAGCGTTTTCAATCCGTCCCAACATTTCCTCCGGGTTCTCTGCTGGATTTGGTGATTTGCCTCTTATCACGATAAATACAAAGACCAGAATACAGACCACGACAGCACCGGCTAATCCGATTATTTTCTTTTTGTTCATACCACGCCTCCCTGTTTTGTGTGTTCAGAACACCAACTCGTTTATGATGGATGATGTGCCCCTTGCCGCTCCCATGACGCACAAGTTTTATAATCACCATCTTCCTGACAACACAAACATTCTACTACAAAACATTCAATTAGTACAGGCACAGGGACTAAATTTCCAACGTACCGCCATATAATAATTAGTACAGTGACAGGGATTGGTGGTGATGCGGATGCAGCTAAATGAAGCCGTGAGTAAACGACTGACAGAACTTCTTTCAGAACGGAACATGACACAGTACCAGCTTTTTATGAAAAGCGGGGTTCCGAAATCAACCATAGGGAACGTTATCAACTGTTCGTATGAATCCGTGAAGCTACGGATCATCCATGAAATGTGCCAGGGACTGGGCATTACCCTGTGCGACTTCTTCCAGTCGCCGCTATTTGACGATTACCATCTTGATCCATAAACTCCGATACAACCGTTTGGGATGTACCGGAGTTTTTTTGTTGGAGAAATGTATTGCAGAAGATATGGTTTCTTCGTTTTTAACGAACACAGCCATTTTACTTTTTCCAATTTTCCAAATTAGTTGAAGATTATTTCTGACAAAACAATTTCCTCTGCCTGCGCTTTCAGCGTGTTCATCAGCCCCACCCAGCGCAGGGGGGGCACGGGCTTTCAGTTCCTCAGTGACACCCGCAGCCTCCATCATGTGAGGCAACATGGTGTCCACGCGCTCCTGCGCTGTCCAATCAATCTCTAACAGATGCGGATACAGTTTCTCGCTCATCAGCAGTTGGTTGTAGAGAATAGGACGGTGTTCCTTCAGGTAGGACTTTCGCATCCTGCCGTACTTGCCGATAGAAGTTTCCGGCTGTTCAGAAAGTTTTA
>OHWC01001422.1_pt1 | contig 10425 bp, 5 predicted proteins | sample 1579541 | NCBI WGS metagenome assembly OHWC01 (sample SAMEA3882551, study PRJEB24775) | human gut metagenome | biome: human-associated habitat; feature: intestine environment; material: feces | place: Netherlands | collected 2009/2010
CTTATATTCGTATTGCTAATGGCGAAATAGAATCTTTTGTGTCCTATCCTGATAATTTCTTTTAATCTGATAAAACCATAAAAGTATGAAGTATATATTTCTTGTTCTTTTTTCTTTGTTCAGTCTGGTAAGTTTGCAGGCGGAGAATAAAGTGAGCTTAACTTTAATACCTCCGGGAAAAATCACTAATAAAGTCGATCTGGATATCCGCGGTGGTATTGTGAACGAAAGTGCTTCACAACAGACTTATCAGGTAGCTTTGTATTGGAATAAAGAGAATAAAGATGCACTGTTATACGAAACGGTTGTGACAATCCCTGCCGGAAAGGCCGAAACGGTTAAGGTGGTTATACCTACCAAGGACCGGGTGGGGAAGAATAAAGTGATCTTCAAAGTGGCTAATGAAGGCAAGGCCTATCGGAAGACAAAAGATATAGAAGTGATTGAATCGGATATTCGCTCTATCCAACAGATATCCGGTGCCTGGACGGGCATCTATCACTGGAGCGAAATCGAAGGAAAACATTGGAATCAGGATATCAAGAAGATGACCGACGATCAATGGAGAGAGTTGATCCGTTCCATGAATAAGCTGGAAATGAATATGGTGGTCATTCAGGAAGTTTTCCGCAATGAAGAATATGTAGGCAAACATACTACCGATGTGGATAACTATGTAGGTAAAGCCTTCTATCCTTCCAAACTGTATCCCGGCCGTATGGAACTTACAGCCAAAGACCCGATTGAAGCCATCCTGACGGAAGCCGATAAACAGGGCATGAATGTACTGATGGGAGTGGGTATGTTTGCCTGGTTCGACTTTACCCCCGAATCTCTGGAATGGCACAAACGGGTGGCTAAAGAACTGTGGGATATGTATGGTCACCACGAATCCTTTTATGCCTTCTATGTATCCGAAGAGAGTGGCGGCGGTCTGGATAACTGGGAACAACGCCCCGAGATGCGTAAAAAGAGAAAAGACGATATCGTGAATTTCTTCAAAGAGTTTAAGGCTTACTGTAACGCACTTGCACCGGACAAACCGATAATGCTGGCTACCAACAGTTTTGAAGTTCCCAACGGAATGGATACATATCCGGCACTTATGGAGCATCTGGATATCTTGTGCCCATTCGGATTTGCCCGTATGCCGGACGGTGATCTGACTGGTAAGGAAGCGGCTAATATGTTGCAGAAAGTTTGTGATGAGGCTAAAGCTCATTTGTGGTTCGACCTGGAAGTATTCCTGTTCAATCCGGATAACTCCCTCTATCCCCGTCCGGTAGAAGAAATCATCCGTGACTTGAATCTGTTTGATAACTTCGAGAAGATTCTTTGCTATCAGTTCCCGGGGGTATTCAATGATCCGAAGATGTCTATCCGTGTGGGCGAAGCACGCACTATCGACTTGTTCAACGGATACATGAAATACCTGAAAGAATTGAAAGCTAAAAATAAGAAACGTAAATAAAGAAAATGATGAAACGTTATTGTCTATATCTGTTTATCCTGATAGGGATAAGTTGCTCTGCGGAACTGAAAGCTCAAAAAAATGGAACTGTTTACAAAGGGAATGATCCTGCCGTGCGATATACCGGCAGAACGTTGGTTTCCCCCGATGGTTCGGTAGCTTTCGACTGGGTAGGCACTTATCTGGAAACCCGCTTTACTGGTGGAAAGCTGTCAGTGAAAGTTTCTGAAACAGGAACGAGCTATTATAATGTATTTGTTGATGGCAAACTGCATAAAGTCGTGAAAGTATGCGGAACGGATACATTGATTCATCTGGTATCGGGCATAGACAAGCGCATTCATAGTTTGAAGATACAGAAACGTTCCGAAGGCGAATTCGGCAAGACAACTGTCCATCAGTTTGTCTTGTCCGGTTCGGGACGCCTGGCGGAAGAGCCGGCAGTGCGTACACGGCATATCGAGTTTATCGGAAACTCACTCACCTGCGGATATGGCACAGACGGGAAACATCGCGATGAACCTTTCCTGGTAGAGACGGAAAATTGTAATCTCACATTTGCCTCTATGGTAGCCCGTTATTATGATGCGGACTATACACTGATTGCCCATTCCGGTAGAGGAGCCGCTCGCAATTATGGTGATTCGGTACGCGTGTCGAAGGTTACGATGAAAGACCGGATGCTGAATACCTTTGACGAAGACCTCACCCATAAATGGAATTTTAAGGAATATCGTCCGGATCTGGTCGTTATCAATTTAGGTTCCAATGATTTCTCAACGGAGCCCCATCCTTACAAAAGCGAATTCACCAAAGCGTACAAACAGATTCTTGCACAACTGCGTGAGCATTATGGAGATATTCCCATATTGTGTATTTACCCTGTAGCTATGCAGGCCCCTGTATTCAGTTATTATGAAGCGATAATAAACGAAGTGAATGATCCGAAAGTCTTTCTACTGAAACTGGATAAGAATCTCTATAACCGGACTACCGACCTGGGGGCTGCATGGCATCCCGGATATTCGGGACATAAGAAAATGGCGATGTGGATAATTCCTTATATCTCTACGATTATGGGCTGGGATCTGACGGATAGAGTGATTGAGTAAACCTGAAAATGGAAACAAGAAATGAGTATGTCGAAAAGAAATATAATATGGCTCCTGATGGCTTTCTTCTTTATAGCCGATCTGGCTGCCGCCGTTCATAAAGGAAAGAAAGAAGTAGTTCTGTCCGAGCAGAGCCTGCGTGATAAAGTGAAAGGTGCCTGGGCGGGTCAGACCTTGGGATGCAGTTACGGAGGACCTACTGAGTTTAAATTCCTGGGAACTATCATTCAGGATTATATTCCCATTCCCTGGGATAAGCATACGGTCAAGAATTGGTATGATACCTTTCCCGGTTTGTATGATGATGTTTATGTGGATCTGACTTTTGTGGAAGTCTTCGAAAGATGCGGGCTGGATGCTCCGGTTGATTCTTTTGCGACGGCTTTCGGACGGACAGAATATCCGTTGTGGCATGCCAACCAAGTAGCCCGCTACAATCTGTTGCAAGGAGTGAAAACACCCCAGAGCGGTTACTGGAAGAATAACCCTCATGCACATTGCATCGACTTCCAGATTGAAGCGGATTTTGCCGGGATTATGTCACCGGGAATGCCTAATCAGGCCGCTGAAATCTGCGATAGGGTGGGGCATATCATGTCCTATGGTGAAGGATGGTATGGCGGAGTTTATGTGGCAACCATGTACTCTCTGGCTTATGTCAGCAATGATATAGAATATATCGTAAAAGAAGCGCTGAAGGTGATACCGGAAGAAAGCGATTTCCACAAATGTATGTCGGACGTAATTCGCTGGCACAGGAAATATCCGAAAGACTGGAAACGAACCTGGTTCGAGTTGCAGAACAAGTGGAGCGAAGAAATCAGCTGTCCCGAAGGCATTCATAATTCCTTTAATATCGGTACGAAGATAAACGGTGCCTATATACTCCTGGGCTTGCTTTACGGACAGGGGGATTTCACAAAGACCATAGATATCGCCACGCGTGCCGGTCAGGATTCTGATTGTAATCCGGCTTCAGCCGCAGGCATCCTGGGAACCATGATAGGATACAGCAACATCCCCGAATCCTGGAAAGAAGCTTTGTATGAAGTAGAAGACATACCTTTCTCCAATACGGATATCAGTCTGAATAAAGCCTATGACATGACGTACAGACATGCCAGCGAGATGTTGCAGAAGCATGGAAACGGGAAGGTAGGAACAGACTTCATAATCAGACGGGAGAACATCAGACCTGTTGCTTTGGAAGTAGCTTTTGAGAATCTGAAAGTGAGCGATAAACTTACAATAGAGAAATCCATAGATGATGTAAATCCCTTCTCTTTCGAAGGAACCGGACTGGTTGTAAAAGGATATGTGGCAGGTGGGCTTCCGACAGACTATACGGCGGAGATGGATGTATATATCGATGGACAGTTCTATGAAACAACCGCCTTGCCCCAATATATCAATCACCGGAAGTGTGAATTGTTCTTCTGCTATGACCGTCCCGTAGGGAAGCACACTGTAACTTTTAAATGGAAAAATCCCGTATCGAACGGGAAAATATGGATAACCGAAGTAATAATCTATACAACGAAATAAATATGAAAAATATACTATCCCTAATCAGTATTTCTTCTCTGCTGCTTGTGTTGGCGGCTTGCGGTAGTAAGCAGGCCCCCACAGCAGAGGAGATAGTAGCGAAAGCACGTGCGGTAAAGACTTTGAATGCTTACGACGAGATGAGCTGTGTGGTGTACGAAATGAAAGGACTTCCCGAGTCACCGCAAACCTCGATAGACCGTTTTATCAGCGATGACTGTGTGGAGGGAACGGGAAGCTTCGAGCTTAAATACTCTTTCTCCGGCAATGCGTCCGGAACCGAATCCGTATATATCCAGCAGAGTGGGGGAGACTATCGCAGTGATTTGTCTTTCCATCCGTTGGGACTTTCCATCTGGGTGAAAGGTAATAAGAATAATAAAGGTACATTCCGTTTCATGCTTATTCAGGATGTGGATCAGTTTACGCAGGATGCGCTTCATGAGAAAGATCGCTGGCAGTTCTTCGAGTATGTGGATAGGGATGTACTGACCAAGGAAGAATGGACACGTGTAGTGATGCCTTATGAGGCCTTTACTTTTGCCAAAGGGCGTGATCTGGGCGAAAACAAACTGGTTCTGAACCGCCTTGAAGGTTATCGTCTTGAAATCACGAACGATGATAACAGCACATGTACAGGTGAGTTTTGCATCGACAATCTGGAGCAACTGACCTCTTATACTCCTGAATTCAAGGGAACTCCCAAGTTCTCCAGTGTTTTCATTCAGCTGAATGGCGTCTATAAAGAGACCAACTGGGATGAAGAATTCAAAGCAAGCCGTGAAGTGGGCATTGACACTTGGATTATCCAGTATGCCGAAGGTTTCAATGACCGCACGAATGAAAAATCTTCTTTCTATTCGCCGACAAATCTGCCGTGGGTGACCAAACAATATGATATCATGAACCGAATGTTCGATGCTGCCGAGCGTAACGGGATGAAGCTGATTGTCGGACTATACCCCGGTGATTACAGCAAGGAAGATACCACAAAACCGGAACAATATGAATTTCTGGTGGAGCGTAATAAACAAGTATTCGATGAACTGTTTGCCCTTTGGGGGAATCATCCCAGTCTGGCGGGATGGTACATAACCGAAGAATTTCATGACGGTTCGTATCCGGTAGGCTGGCAGCAGGAACCTGCCTTGTCTATGCTGGCTAATTATTTGCAGACAGTGGCGGCTTATGTGAAGTCGAAGTCTCCGAAAGAAGTCTGCATAGCTCCTGCTTTGTGGAGGGGAATGCCCGCTGACCTCTGCGGAAAATGGTTTGGTAAGATCTTTGCCCAGACTCCCGATATAGATGTGCTTTATCTTCAGGATATAGGCGGACGTTGTCTGGTAGATTTTGATGTAGACCTGCCCAACTGGTTTGCCGAAATAAAGAAAGCCTGCGATGCTAACGGAGTGATTTTCGGAGTAGATATAGAGTCGTTCAAAGAGTGCTGGTGCCCGAGAATTACCATGCGGACCAAACCTTGGACCGAGCTGGAGGAACAGCTGAGAGTAGCCGGAATGTTTACTGATCATATTACGAATTTCAGTTGGGCTACCTTCAAACCGGGAACAGATACCTATGAAGGGTATAAGAAATACCTTGAAGGAAAATAAGCAACCCTATTAAAAGCAAAGTTTCATCGGATGGAACAAAGAGTTTCAAGCAATGAAACCCTTTGTTTCAAGGGATGAAACTCCTGGTTCCAAAGCATGAAACTCTCAGTTTCACCCGGTGAAACTGAAAGAAACTCGTGGTATGCTCAATCAGTAAACGGGAAATACTTTATTATGAATAAGTTTTTAGAAGAAATACAGGAACAACCGGAAGCATTGAAACAGACTTTCTGCTATTACCGTTCGGAAGAAGGGAAGAAAAGCTTGAAGATTGTCTGTGCCTTATGGAAATCCGGTGAATATGACAGGATCGTATTTACCGGCATGGGAAGTTCCTACTTTATATCGCAGGCAGCTGCGACAATGATCTCATCTGCTTCCATACCCGCTTCCGCGATTAATGCCGGAGAATTGCTTCATTTTCAATCTCCTTCGTTGACGGAACGCACTTTGCTGATTGCCGTTTCACAGTCGGGTGAAAGCTACGAAGTGATTGAATTGCTTAAAAAGCAGCGTCGGTTGCCAATAACGGTGATCGGAATCACGAACGAATCCGGAAGTTCTTTGGCCGTAATGGCTACTCATTGCCTGCTGTGCAAGGCAGGCAAAGAAGAGATGACCTCCACGAAAACTTTTATTACAACCTATCTGGCGGTTTATCTGCTCGCAGAATCCCTGAAGAGGCATGAAGTGAATGAGGAGGCTTTAGACGGAATAATCCGTGAAGTTGAACGTCAGCTGGCGGAAAGAGATACGTATTTATCCCGTTCGCTCACTTTCCTGAAAGGACATTCGTTTGTGCAAGTGATAGGCAGGGGAACGGTTTTCGCTGTCGTTGCCCAAACTGCCCTGATGTTTATGGAAGCCACCAAGATTCCCGCTTCCGCCTTATTGGGCGGGGAGTTTCGGCACGGTCCCTTGGAAATGGTAGGACCTGATTTTATCTGCATTGTTTATGCTCATTCACAATCCGGCGCTTATCATCCAAGTATCAGACTTGTGGAGGATGTGTTGAGTTTTAAAGGTAAAGTGATTCTCATATCGGAACTCTCAGATCGGATGCGGCTTCCGGCATTGAAAGTCCGGACTTGCTGGAAGTACACGTTTGTTGTGAGCGTTCTGACTTATTTGCCATTCCATCCATTATTCCCGTGCAGCTGATGGTAAATGCGTGGGCGGAGGAAATGAAATTAGTGCCCGGTAGTTTTACGCATGGTGCAAAGGTTACCGCAATAGAATAACAGAAATTATGAGAAACATATTATTTATCCTGCTACTTTGCAATGTCATGTTGCTGAAAGCCCAATCTCTGGAACTGGAGCATTGGAGAATTATAAACTCATCCGAGATAGCCGATGCGGATGCCAAGGTTTCGCAACCATCCTATCCAACAACCGGGTGGTATCAGGCTACGGTTCCCACTACTGTGCTGAATGCTTTGGTGAAAGAGAATGTATATCCCGACCCGCGTATCGGACTCAATAATTATTTAATCCCCGATGTTTCGGACGAGTTCAATGCCCGGATGGATCTGGCTAAATATAACTATCTGAAGAGTGGAAGAAACCCTTGGCAGGACCCTTATTGGTATCGTACGGAAATCACTCTGCCCAAATCTTATAAAGGTAAGAAAGTATGGCTGACCCTTTACGGCATTAACTATCGGGCGGACGTCTGGGTTAACGGCCGGCTTGTAGCCGATAAAAATGATATTGTGGGAATGTTCCGCCGTTTCAAGCTCGATATTACGGACTATGCCCTTCCCGGAGCAAACAATTGTGTTGCGGTGAAGATATATCAGGTGGATCATCCGGGTGTTCCTACTCCGGGTACCCAGCTGAAAGTGTTCGGCCCTGTGCGTGGACATTCTTATGACATCTTTAAGGATGAGACTTTAAAGATATCCGGTGGATGGGACTGTGCTCCGGTGGTAAGAGACCGGAATATGGGTATCTATCAGAAGGTAACGATAGAGGCTACCGATGAAGTCGTGATCGAGAATCCTTTCATTGTTACTACTTTACCCAAACAGGATACTTCGCTGGCGGATGTGAACATCAAACTGGAGGTAAAGAATACCTCAGGAAAAGCGATAGAGGGAAAAGTGAATGCTTTGATTACCCTGGTAAACGATGTGAAGTTCCCCACCTATACCAAACACATGGAAGGTTATCTGAAGCCTATAAAGATTACAAAGAAAGTTAGCCTGGGTGCAGGTGAAAAGAAAGTCGTGGAACTGACTTCCGAAGATTTTCCTTCCTTGTTGATAAAGAATCCCTACCTGTGGTATCCCAACGGATATGGTGAACAATATCTGCATCACATCAAGTTGTCATATAATACAGGTGGAAAAGTATCCGATACAAAAGAGTTCGACTTTGGCATCCGTGAAGTTGAGGTTGGGCTGAACAGAGTTGAGGTTGACGGGGACAAAGCTGAGGTTGAGTACGGCCGTGTCTACTATGTGAATGGCAAAAGAGTGTTCTGCAAAGGCGGCTGGATTCAGCCGGACATTCTGCTGGAGGAATCGGATAAGCGTATTTATGATGAGGCACGCCTGATGGCGGAGGCTAACATCAACCTGATAGGCAGTGAAGATATGCCTTCTCCTTCCGAAACGTGGTTTGAGAGTTTTGATAAGTACGGCCTTATGTGGTGGCATGTTTTCTATCAATGCTATCGCATGACTCCCGGCACTGAAACCGAAAACAATCCCCTGGATCATAATCTGGCGATTGCTTGTGTGGAAGATATGATGCTTCGGTATCGTAACCACCCTTCCATTATTTCGTGGGTGGGTGTCAATGAAGTATTGATGAATGAAAACTTATATAGGCTGACGAAAGAGAAAGTGAAGAGCCTTGATACTACACGTATATACATCCCTACCACCAGTTACCACTGGGATGTGGATGCTCTGACTCCCTATCTGAAGGAAGACCTGCCCACCGGAACCACGGATGACGGTGCACCCGACTATAACTGGGCGCCTTCCTCTTACTTCTTCGATAAAGTACGTGAGGTTTATTTGCAGATGTTCCGCAATGAATTGGGTATGCCTTCGGTGCCGATGTACAACAGTCTCCGGAAATTCATTCCTACCGCAGAGAGTACAGCCAATGTAAACAGCCCCATCTTCCCGTTGGATAGCATTTGGGCGGAACATGGCGCCTGGGATGTGAGTAATTATTGCTACCGTTCTTATGACAATGCCATCCGCACGATGTTTGGTGATCCGAAGACGGCGAAAGAATATGCCGATAATGCCCAGTTCCTGAGTGCTGACGGTTATCGTGCTATGTTTGAGGCAGCCAATCATCGGATGTGGGATATAACTTCCGGCGTGATGATCTGGAAGATTAATTCCTGCTGGCCCGATGTGTGCTGGCAGATTTATGACTGGTATCTGGCGCCGAACGCTTCTTACTATTTTGCAAGGAAAGCGATGGAGCCGGTACACGTACAGTTGAATGCCAATGATTTTAAGATATCGGTCATTAATGCGTCCCACCGGGTGCTGGATGATGTAAAGGTGACGGCGAAAGTAATCAATAATGATATGAGGGTGGCTTGGCAACATTCTCAGCAGCTGACGGTTTCTCCCGATTGCTATAAAGAGATTATTACGGTGCCTCAGCATGGCAAGTATTCTTATAACTACTTTGTGAAGCTGGAACTTCACGATAAAGCAGGAAAGCTGTTGTCGGAGAATTTATATTGGTTTTACTCACAGCACATGGACTTTTTCTGGTTTACTTCTATGGAAAAACCGGAATTGAAGAAAGAGGTTAAAGTAAGCAAAGAGGAAGGAGAATATGTCTTTTCTATTTGTTTGAAGAACGAATCTGCCCGATTGTCACACTTCAACCACCTGACTTTGCAGGATGCCCGAGGAGAGGAGATTAATCCGGTGTTCTGGAGTGATAACTTCATTACACTCTTTCCGGGAGATGAGAAGGTGATAACAGCCCGTGTAGCAGTATCGGATGCAGGGGGCGTTGCTCCTACGTTCGTTCTGTCACGGTGATACATACATGCATTTATTTATTTAAAATATAGTACCATGAAGAAAATTATAGTAATTGGCAGTTCCAATATAGATATGGTGGTGAGGACCTCTCATCTGCCGGCTCCCGGTGAAACCATTCTGGGTGGTGAATTCTTTATGAACCAGGGCGGTAAAGGAGCCAATCAGGCAGTTGCAGTGAAAAGGTTGGGTGGTAATCTGATCTTTGTAGCGAAGTTGGGGAATGATATACTGGGACAGCAGTCAGTGGATTATTTCAAGAAAGAGGGAATAGATACAAAATATATCACTCTTGATGAAAACTCTGCTTCCGGAGTTGCTTTGATCAGTGTGGACGATCATGCGGAGAATAGTATAGTGGTAGCTTCCGGAGCCAATATGTTGCTGAACGAGCAGGATGTGGATAAAGTTGTGGAGGAAATGTGCGAAGGAGACATCTTGTTGATGCAACTGGAAATTCCGATTCAAACGGTGGAATATGCTGCCAGGAGAGCTTTTGAAAAAGGGGTGAAGGTAGTCTTGAATCCGGCCCCTGCCCGGAGCCTTCCGAAAGAGTTACTCAGATACTTGTTTATGATTACTCCCAACCGGATTGAAGCCGAAATGCTTACCGGTATAAATATTGTGAATGATGCTGATGCGGAACGGGTTGCAAAA
>OHWC01001424.1_pt1 | contig 10405 bp, 10 predicted proteins | sample 1579541 | NCBI WGS metagenome assembly OHWC01 (sample SAMEA3882551, study PRJEB24775) | human gut metagenome | biome: human-associated habitat; feature: intestine environment; material: feces | place: Netherlands | collected 2009/2010
TAACTATCCATCATCTTCTTAAAATCCGCATCAACTGCCCCATCTTTCTTTTTAGAACTGGTTTTCTTTTTCTCCTTCTTATCAGTCTTTGAGGAATCTTTGGATGTATCTTTTGCGTTTTCCGAGTCATCTGTTTCTTCCGGCTCCTGCGTATCCTCCGTATCATCGTCCAGGTCATAGATATCTATATTCATTGTCTTTTTCCTTTTATCATAACTCAGCGAGAGCGTATATCCATCTTTATTCTCTGCATCATATGAATCTTCCGTCCCATAATAATCCACATTAAATCCGTTTTCCTTACATGCATTTATATAATCTGCAAACTGTGATTTCGACGTATTAAAAACGTCAATTTCAAAAGAATCTTCTGCATCCAATACAATTTCTCCGTATTTCGATTCCGGAACAGGCAACGATTTTACCAGCGTACTTGTCGGCCAATGATACTCTGTTTCTTTCGTCTTCATAGCATTACAACCACTAAGATTTCCCAAAATCATTATTCCACAACACATTACCATTATTAATCTTTTTTTCATTTCTCTTTGTCCTCCCTTTTTTGATCCTGCTTCATTTTTCTCAGCACTGCTATATGATCCATATAGGTCTTTTCCACAGTGTTTTCCTCTGTCGGAACCGGTAACATTCCATTTTGCTGCACATATGAAATAAATTCCATCAGCCCGTTCAGCTGTCTGATCTGTTGCCTGAGCCCTCGGATTTTCTTTTCCAGATACTGATTTTTTTGTTTCTCCGAAAGCGTCAGAAGATCTTTGATTTCCTTCAGATCAAGCCCCATTGCCCGATACACCAGAATCTCCCAAAGACGTTCCAGTGCAGCGTCATCGTACAGTCGATAATTGTCTTTCGACCGCTGGGCAGGCAATAGTCCTTCATCATCATAAAACTGCAAAGTTCTCTTGCTCACTCCTGCCAGCCGGCTCACTTCGTTTACTTTTTTCATTACGGCCTTTACCTTTCCCCGTACTTTTCAGCATAAACTATCACGCATACGTGACCGCAATACTGATTTCCAGAAATGCCATTTCTTGGGTTTCATAAAGGCCTTTGAAAAATTTGCGAGGTAATATTTCCGGAAATAAAAAAGCTCTGGAAAACATCTGTTCCCCAGAACTTTTTATCCTTTATTATTCATTTTTCTTACAAACCTGCCGGATCAGCTGAATAAGTGCCACCACTGCCAATGCTATATGCCCGTAATCATCACAAGAAAACCCGTCTTTCTTCTTAAAAGCCCAGATTTTCATCCACCAGAATAATCTGAAACCGTCCTTTGACCCTGCTAAATCGGGTTGTCAGAATCTGACAGCAGATACACTGTGGACTTTTACAGTCAAAACAGCTTCCGTTTTTGGAACATGGTGTGTCAATGCCAAATCGCTGTGCATTAATCGGTGCCGCCTCATTCCGCGCACGGTGCAGGGCGTCTTCCTCGGATTTTACGACTTTGTTCATACCCACAATCAGCAGAACATGCTTTGGTCCATAGGCATACGCAGCCACACGATTGGCATTTCCGTCAATATTGATAAACACGCCATCCTCGCTCATGGCATTGACACTGCCCAAAAAATAATCCGAGCTGAATGCTTTCCGTGCAATCTCCTCTTTTTCCTCCGGGGTTTTTACTTTATCCCGGTCATAAAATTCATACTCACCATTGGAAATGGCATCGTAAAGGCCACACTCCTTTACAGAAGTTGCACCGCCCATGTTGATACTGCTGCCCTTTGGAATCAGTTCGAGTGCTTTCTTTACCGCTTCCTCTTTTGTCTCTACATAGTATGCTTCCATGTTTCGGGATTCCAGTGCCGCCACAACACGCGCTCCCAGTTTTTCATTTCTCATTTTTCTTACGTCCATTGTGTAAACCTCTTTTCCAAATAGCTATGCTATGATTTCATACTGCATCAGCTCATATTTGAGTCTGCTTCCCTCCATAATCTCCGGCGGAAGCAATGCCCGCGCCACAAGTTTTAAATCATCACTTTCAATATCTGTCCGCTTTAAATTTGCATAATCTCCATCAATGCTGGCCACTTCATAATACCATGTTTCCATATGCTACCTCCATTTTTTATTTCATATAAATCTCACAGACTGCTTAAAGGCGCTACATGAATGTATTTTTTCGCATAGCTATTGATTCCCCGCAGTAATCCGTCTGCTAATTTTTCCATTTTTTTGTCACTGTGATCCGAGCACTGGTTGCCCAGTTCAATATCAACAGAAGGAATTGTACTGTATGAAGTCTGCGTCAGGTCAATCTCCGCAGCTCCTGTCCCGCTTATTTTCACTTTTTTAGAACGCAATCCCTTAATCAAAGCTTTTCCCAGAGCATCATGTTCTTTCCAATAAGAAGCAACCGGTTTTCGGTTTTTCAGCTGTTTCGGAACAGAAGCATAAAAACATCCTTTGTCATAGGAAAGTCCGTCACTGTCCCAATGCAGTGCAATATGACAATCTGCTACATTATTACATATAACCGTGCGCGCCACATTATCCAATTGCACATCCTTTCCATCCCGGACCATGAGCACATCATACCCCTCTGCCAGCAGTTTCTTTTTCAGAACCCGTGCCATACGAAGCGTCACATCACGTTCTGCCGTTCCGTCCCGAAATGCCATTCCATCTGAAACCGCCACTGCTTTCACAGAGCCTGCCGCTGTCGTTCCTCCGGTCACCTTTGCAGAGCCATCCGGATGACACAGCGTTTTGACCGATGAACCGCCTTTCGTTCCATGTCCCGCATTGACTGCAATCACAATGTCCTTCCGGTTCTTTTTCTCCTTGTACATAACGGCATAGCCCGATGTAATTCTGGCATGATCCGCATATTTCCAGGAAGAGTCCAGACATATTTTCTCCTTCCCCTTCGCATATCCGCATATCGGGAAACTGATGACCATCAAAAATACAATTAGAAATACTATCCCCTTTTTCATATACACTCCTCTTTCTAAACATTCGACAGTTTTTATCCCCCTGTAGGAGCAAAATATCTTTTCACTGTCTTTACTCTACCTCATTTTTTATGGTAACACAAGATAAAATCCCCGTGTCGTTGCATTTCGGTGCCTTTAAGAGTATCATTACCATGATACGAATTTTAGGAGGATAAATTTATGAAATTAAAAACAAGACAAATCACTGTTACAGCAATTTTACTCGCAATCTGCATTGTAAGCCAGTTTTTCAAAAACCTGAATGTATACATCACAGGCCCGATCATCAATGCCGCTCTGATTTTAACCACGGTATACGCTGGTCTGGCCTGTGGCATCATTTTAAGCGTGATCACTCCAATCACTTCCTTTTTCATCACCGGAAGCCCGATTATGGCAGCCATTCCTGCAATGTTCCCATGTATTATGATTGGAAATATCATTCTCGTTCTGGCAGTTGCCCTGCTCCGCAGTAAATTCGGTAAAAAAGCCGGTTTGCCCGTATCCGTTGTAATTGGCGCTGTATTAAAGGCTCTGTTTATGGGAATTTTGATTTCTCTTATCATTCTGCCGAATATGCTCCCGGCAAAAATGCAGCCAATGTTACATGTCCTGCAGCTTCAATTTTCTGTCACACAGTTAATTACCGCTCTGATCGGCGGGGTATATGCTATCATCATTCTTGCGGTACTGCGTAATACCTCTCTTGGTGAGCAGGCGTAATCCCACATTACATAAATTAACGCCCCGGCAGCTACAACTACCGGGGCGTTTTATGTACCTCTCCAAAGTACCAGTTCTTTTTATTTTCTTTGTTTACTCTACATTTTTCAAAGCCTGATCCATCGGAATCTTCTTGATTCTCTGAAAATCAAATACCATAACAATCAGATATCCGATCAGCACAAATCCAAACATTTTTGCATAACCAATCGGTGTTACGCGAAAAGCGAACCAGCCGCTGTAGGAAAAGAGCATCATCCGCCATGCCGCTGCCATAACAAGTGTTCCAAGAATCACACTGATGAGATCCGCGATTACAACCACAATACTCGTCGAAAGCAGATACAGACTCGCGATCTCTTTGTTTTCGTACCCAAGGATTTTTGTCATGGAAATTGCATTCTCATTCTTTTCAATGATCAGCTTTGTCAGAAGATAGATCATAACGGCTGCCAGAAGGATACACAGTACCTGAAAATATGTCATGTAAGAACCCATGGAATGATCCAGCTGATCTGCCATTTTTGTAATATCATGGATTGTAATGGTTGTTGCAATGTTATCCTCATCAATATCGGTAATTTTACTGTCGGATAAGAATCCGCCGAATTCATTTTCCTTCAGTTCAAATACCTTTCCGTAATTGTCAATGGACATAAAGACCGCAAGGCTCTGGGATTTATGATACAGTCCTGCTACTTTAAACTTATAAGATTTGTTCTCATACTTTTCATCCAGCGATACCGTATCGCCGGCTGCAAGCCCATATTTATCGGCAAACGAAGCGGAAATATAAACTTCGTTTTTCTTAAGGGAACTTAACTTTTTAATCTTTACATAGTTACTGTCATCCGCGATTCCGTATACGGAAATTTCCTCATCGATCGCATCACTCTTTTTTACGAGCGATGTCATGTTAAACTTTTCGGCATCTTTGTTTTCCGTTGTAATCCGTTTATTATCGTCATCTTCATAGGATTTAAGCACATACTGGTATTTTGCAAACATCATGCCATCCGTGTTGCTCTTATAATAATCGAGCGTATCCGGCATGCCCACTGCCATGGCAAGCATGACCATGATAAAGAAAATACCGACAAATAAAATCAGGTAATTTGTGACATTCTGGAACATGATCCGCAGGCGGAACCGGCCAAAAAAGCTCCATCCCGGCAGACGCATGGCTTTTTTATTCTTTGTCTTTTTCAGGTCATGACGCAGAAACTGCAGTGGTGTATGCTGCATCATGCGCACGATCACGATCAGGTTGACAACCAGCATCAGGATCACCGGAACCACCGTGGTCTTAAAGAACGCATCCGGATTCCAGATCGTGTAATACGTTGGCAGACTGTAACTGTTGTAATACATCGACACAACAATATTTTTAAACACCGTGTAGCCAAGTATATTTCCGACAATCGCAGCCAGCAGTGTTACAATAACCGGCATGGACAGATAGTGCCGCACCAGCTCTCTTTTCGTGTAACCGGACGCGCGCAGTGTTCCGATCTCGGAGGACTCTTTTGCAATCGTATTGCTGATCGTCACGGCAAAGATAAATGCGATGATTACCACAAGGATATCCAGCAGCACACCGCCCATGGCTTTGTCCGATCCCATATCATCGGTTGCAAAATTGATCGCCGGATTTCCATATTTCGGTGTGTAATCTTCGAGCTCATTGTCCGCAACAACCACCTGTGTGAGCAATGCACGCATAAAATTATCAGAGCGTGTTTTTTCCCCGGCCTCATCCGCAGGCTCCGTTTCATATTTCCATGCATAAGTATAGTGAATACTCTTGTGCAGCCGGTCGAAACCGTCCTGTGTCACCATTGCCACATCAAATTTCAGTGCATCAAACATCAGATCTGTGGTCTTTTCATGTAAGGTGGAGTAATTGACATACGCAAGCAGTCCCACAACTTTATAAGTCTCTCCGGAAACTGTGACGGTATCTCCCACCTTTATTCCGACGTTGTCGGCGTGCATACGGTCAATGGCAATTTCATCCGCCTTCTGTGGAAAACTTCCCTGCAACATACATGCCAGGTTGATATCCTTTGTCTTTGCAAATACGCGGATCGTTCCATCCTTTTTCCCGTCGTTATTATAATCTTCTTCCTCATTTCGGAAAAAGTTTTCATACAATGTTGTCTTTGTTGCCTTAAAATCCGCTTTTTCACCGGTCTCAATTGCCGAAAGCAAGGTGGCATCTGCCTGTTTTTTTAACTCAAAATGACCGTCTTCCTGTTTGTATTTTGTCACGCCTTCGCTTGCCGAAGTAATCATACTCTCGTTTGCCACATACATACCGGACACAAAGCCGATCGTGAGCACAAGAAACAGAAATACAACCAGATATTTTTTCCAGTCCCCGATCAGTTCCTTCGGTATTCTCCTGATCAGGGGATTTTTGATTTTTTTCTTTTTCATAGCAGCCCCCCTACCATTCCAGATCTTCCGCGGATACCTTGTTTGTATTGATGTCGTTGTGGCGCACCGCACCGTCACGGAGCTTGATCACATGGTCTGCCATATTTTTGATCGCCTCGTTATGTGTAACCATAATGATGGTATTTCCGTATTTTTTGTTGACCTCCTCAATCAGCTTTAAGATCTCCTTGGAGGTATTGTAGTCAAGTGCTCCCGTTGGCTCATCGCAGAGCAGAATATCCGGATTTTTTACAATTGCACGGCCGATGGAAACACGCTGCTGCTGGCCTCCGGACAACTGGTTCGGCAGTTTGTAGCGGTGCTCGTAAAGTCCAAGCGTATGTAACAGATCATCAATATCAAGGGCGTTATCCGACAGATAAGCCCCCACTTCAATATTTTCTTTTACATTTAAATTGCCGATCAGATTATACATCTGGAATACATAGCCGAGATGTTTTCTGCGGTACTGTGTCAGCTTTTTCTCGCTCATATCCTCTAACTTATCGCCGTTGATATTGATGTAACCGGAATCGGCGTTATCAATGCCTCCGATGATATTGAGCAGTGTGGATTTTCCGGAACCGGATGGTCCTAACAGCACACAGAACTCCCCTTTTGCAACGGAAAAATTCATGCCGCGGAGTACTTCCTGACGCGTCTGTCCGCTTCCGAATCCTTTCTTTAAATCTACAATTTCCAAAAACTTCTTTTCTTCTTCTGACATAGAAACTCCCTTTCTTTTTGGTTTAACTTTTCATACTAATATTAGTTTCATCTAACCCCTGGTTCTTTTTTTAGGTCTCCCGCAAAAAGCGAAAGACCCATGCTTCTTTTCTGAACCTTTTGTCCAAACGCGGACGATCTGTGCTTCTTTTCCCGACCTTCCGTCAAAACATGCAGACAGCCTACGGTCTGATGAGTCCGTACCAGCCTGCCAGCAGATATTTTACACCTTTTTCCGCAAACCGCAGTGCTTCTTCCTCGTCATCCATGTGCGTTACCATAAATATAAACATATCGATCTGTGAATGGGACATCCAGTGTACAACGCTTTGTTCCACCATCGGCACATGGTAAGCTTTGCACATCGCTTCACAGATAAATGCATTATGCTCATCCATCTGATCGACCAACCGGTCCGGCATACGTTCCATGCTTGATCCCTGCGCTTTTGTCAGCACTAGAAGCACTTCATCCCGGTAGGTGTACAGTTCATGAACAACCTGTGCGACTGCTTCAAAATCGCTGCTGTCATCATGCTCTTTTGCTTTGCCGCTCTCCATCTCCCTGACTTCAAAAGAAAAATGCTCCCGCAGAATCTCATTGAGCCGATCCATAAAATTTCCCACTACTTCACAGAACAGATCGTCCTTATCCTGAAAGAAAAAATACAGTGCTCCTGTGGTCACACCCGCCTTCTGGCAGATTCCTCGGAGGGATGCCCCCGCAAACCCTTTCTCCATAAATTCTTTTTTGGCACATTGGATCAGGTGTATCTTCGTCTCGCTGTCATGTATCTTCTTTCCTGCCATGGTACGCTCCCTGTAAATAAAAATGCAACATAACGTTGTTATGTTAGATAACACCGTTATGTTACATCATTCCCATGTCTATGTCAATAGAAAAACTTATGCATTTTTCTGTTTGTGTTTATCATAAGCAGCAAACATGCCGGCAAGCAGTGTTCCTGAAATAGAATGCCAGGTGCAGGAAACTGCGCAGATGATCGCAGACTCCGGTGTTGCGGAAAACTGTGCGGTCGTTGTGGCAAGGTTTGTTGCCAGTCCCGCATTCTGCATGCCAACTTCGATGGCAATGGTTCTCTTTTTGGCGGTATTCATGCCAACAAGTTTTCCTGCTCCATAACCAAGCAGATAACCAAGTCCATTGTGAAGAAAAACAGCTACAAAGATTACAGCTCCGGACTGGAAGAACTTCGCGCCCTGGGAAGATACCACACCACCAACAACACACGCCAGCCCCAGTACTGCCACACCCGGCATAATTTTCTGTAACTCACTGAACATTTTCTTTTTCCCCAGCAGATAGTTTAAAAGGAAGCCCAGTGCTACCGGAAGAATAACCGTTTCCACAATGGAAACAAGCATTGGCAGTGCCTTGATGGAAATATTGGTTCCGCTTGCCAGAAGAGAAACCATAAGTGGTGTCATGATCGGGGAAAGAATCGTGGATACGGTTGTCATTCCCACGGAAAATGCCACATCTCCACCACAGAGATACGACATGATGTTGGATGACACACCACCCGGACAACAACCTACCAGAATGAGTCCCAGTGCAATGCCTGCTGGAAGATGCAGCACTTTCGTCAGTGCGAATGCCAGAAACGGCATAATCAGATACTGTGCCAGTGCACCAACACAGATATCGAATGGTCTCTGTGCCAGAATCTTAAAATCCTGCGTTGTCAGTGTCAGACCCATACTGAACATAATAATACCGATGATGATCGACTGACTTGTAAACTTATTGGAAACCGGATCGGAAAATAACTGATGGTTTACCCATCCCATCATTCCCGGAACGATAAATGTTACTACCGCAATTGCAATTACCACAATTGATGTGTAGTCCGATAACCATTTGCTGAGTTTTTGTAGTGCTTTCATAAACTTATCCTCCTTGGTCTGTTCACTGAAAAACGAATTCAGACATTAAAAAAGTCCCTTCCCAGATACTACTCTGGAAAGGGACGAATAAAATCCGCGTTACCACCCTGATTCCACAGAAAAACTCTGTGACACTTCACATACCAACATATGCTATCCATATAACGGTGGATCCCGGCAAAGTCTACTTGCAGATACTTTTTCTGCTTTGGACCCGCTTCTTAGAGAGGATATCCTTATCCGGTTATTACCTGTTCACACCATCCACAGGCTCTCTGAAAATAATGACGGATACGACTTTGTTCTCATCAACGAATTTTGGTGAACCATATTTTCTTTAACAGTTATTATAGTCTTCTCTTCGGAAATGTCAAGAACGAATTTTAATTAAATCCGACAATTCTTCTCGCCACAATGTACGCCAGAGACGAAATCTTTCTTCCTGATCTGCCCGGAAGATTCATGGTCTGTCCAAGGATTCCGTAACGGATCTTCCAATAAGTTCCGTAGTGATTCTTCTTCAGATACTGCCACAGCTCCCGTTTCTTTTCCAGATTCTCTGCATTTTTGGAACGAATCAGAAGAATCGAAGACACCGTCATCATAATTGCAAGATAATTAGTCATATAGGTCCGCAGTTTTTTATTAGAAATCTTGCGCATATCATACATATCAATCATGCTCTTTGTGACAAAAATCTGCTGATCCACACGACTGATCATCACCTTTTCATTGACAGACTGATCTTCTCTTCCAATGTAATAACGATAAAAATCCACATCCATATAATACATCTTACGCACATGCGGAAGTGGATAGTAAACATAAATATTGTCCACATAAAATGTATGCTTCGGCAGCCTGAGCTGACACAATTTCAGGAAATCTGTCCGGTAAATAACAGAATGCATCAGAATATACTGTCCCAGATGAAAATGTTTCACATCATTCCAGCCAAAAATCTCTTCCTGTGGAAGCACATTCTTGTACTCAATCACTTTCTTGTGCTCCATTCCTTCTTTTTCGTATACATAATTGGCAAGCAGCATATCCACCTGCTTTTCTTCCTCTTCAAACTTTTTCAGAACATCCAGAATCTTGTACAGTGCTTCTTCATCTACCCAGTCATCACTGTCCACAACTTTAAAATATTTTCCCTCTGCGTGGTCAAGACCTGCATTGACCGCATCTCCGTGCCCACCATTTTCCTTATCAACTGCACGGACGATCGTTGGATACTTTTCTTCATACTCATGTGGAATCTTTGAAGTATCATCCTTTGATCCGTCATTAACTATGATAATCTCTACATCTTCTCCACCTTTTAAAATAGATTCCACTGCCCGGTCCATATAAGCTGCCGAGTTATAACACGGAATCGCAAACGATATATATTTCATGTGTATTCTCCTTCTCAATTTAAAGCTCACGTTCCTAGTATAGCCTAATTTTTTTTGTTTTCCAACTGATATTGTAAATTTCACATTTTTCGGCTATAGTTAAAGCTATATGATTACTATGAATAAAGAGGAGGATTTCAACTATGAATAACAATTTACTGGTCGGACAATCAGGGGGTCCTACTGCTGTAATCAACGGAAGTCTTTATGGTGTTGTCTCAGAAGGTCTGGCAAATCC
>OHWC01001427.1_pt1 | contig 10401 bp, 8 predicted proteins | sample 1579541 | NCBI WGS metagenome assembly OHWC01 (sample SAMEA3882551, study PRJEB24775) | human gut metagenome | biome: human-associated habitat; feature: intestine environment; material: feces | place: Netherlands | collected 2009/2010
GCCCGTACCGGTCTGGGCGCAGGCGATAATATCGCGCCCGTCCAGAATGATCGGAATGGTCTGCTCCTGCACAGGAGTCATCTCCTGAAAATTCATGGCGTCGATGCCGTCCAGCACCTCGTCTTCCAGATCGAGTTCGTCAAATCTCATACTATGCGTTTTCTTTCTTTTCCAATTATTACACTTCAAACGGGCGGGTTCTTTCGACCAACTCTCCCTGCAACGTCGCCGACGAGGAGGCGGTCACCCGCACCCGCACGTAATCCCCGATCCGGCACTCGCCGCGATCGAAGACCACCACCTTATTCTGCGACGTACGTCCGAAAAGCTGCCGGTCGCTGCGCTTGGAAGTACCTTCCACCAGAATTTCGAACTCTTTGCCGACATCGCGGGCGTTGCTTTCGGCCGAAAGCGTATTCTGCAAGGCGATGATTTCGTTCAAACGGGCCGTCTTGACCGAATCCGGCACATCGTCGGGCATGTGACGTTGAGCGAACGTATCGGGCCGCTCGGAATACTTGAACATATAGGCGAATTCATACCCCACCTCCCGCATCAGCGAAAGCGTCTGCCGATGATCCTCGTCCGTTTCGCTGCAGAATCCGGCGATCAGGTCGGTCGTAATCGCGCAATCGGGCATATAGCGGCGGATAGCGGCGATGCGGTCGAGGTACCATTCGCGTGTATATTTGCGGTTCATCTTCTCGAGCATCCGCGACGATCCCGACTGGGCGGGCAGGTGGATGCAGCGGCAGATGTTGGGTTTCGACGCCATCACCTCGAGCAGACGGTCGCTCATGTCCTTGGGATGCGACGTTGCGAACCGCACGCGCAACAGTGGCGAAATTTCGGCCACAAGGCGCATCAACTCCGGAAAATCGACCGCTCCATAGCGATACGAATTGACATTCTGCCCTAACAGCGTTACCTCCCGGTAGCCGTTCTCAAACAGGCTGCGAGCTTCGTTCAGAATGGTCTGCGGATCGCGGCTGCGCTCCACGCCCCGCGTATAAGGCACCACGCAGTACGAACAATAGTTGTTGCACCCGCGCATGATGGCGATATAACCGCTCACGCCGTTGCGGTCGAGCCGCACGGGAGCGATTTCGGCGTAGGTCTCTTCGCGGGAAAGCAGGACATTGACACCCCGGCCGCCTTCGCCCGCTTCGCGCACCAGGCGGGGCAGGTCGCGGTACGCATCCGGACCAGCGACGATATCCACGGGGTTCTCCCCCTCGAGCAGCCGTTCCCGCAAACGTTCGGCCATACAACCGATAATACCGACGAGCACTCCCGGCCGGCGGCGGCGCAGATGAGCCATCTCCCGCAAACGCCCCCAAATGCGCTGTTCGGCATTATCTCGGATCGAACAGGTATTGATCAGAACGACATCCGCCTCCTCGATCTTGTCGGTATAGACATACCCCTCCTGCTGCATGATCGCTACGACGATCTCGGTATCGCCGACATTCATCTGACAACCGTAGGTTTCTACAAAAAGTTTACGGCCCGCCCCCTGCAACGGACGCAAGGTATTTATCTTTTTTTCGTCATTCATATTCACAGTCCGGAACCACCCGGTAAAATTAGGACCGAAAAACGGGAATCGACGATCGCGGTTCCCGTTTCCCCGGTATTTCTGAAAATTACTGTGCCTGAATTGCACCCGCTTCCGGGAAGGGCTTGAAGCCCTCTCCGTAGGTATCGTAGGCATCCGTAACCACGAAGAATGCTTTCGGGTCGATCTCCTGTACCTTACGCTGTACCGCATGCACCTCCTTGCGATCGACCACCAGGAAAATCATATCCTTTTCCTCCTCGGAGTACATACCCCGTGCCTTGATAAAAGTAGCGCTGCGTTCCAGATCCTCCAGAATGAACGTCCGGAGTTTTTCGTTTTCATCGCTGATGATGAACAGCAACTTGTCGTACGACGCACCGTCGATCACCCGGGCTACGACCCGCGAAGCGAGAAAAATCAAAATCAAAGAATAAAAAGTAAGCACCCAGCCCGAACCCGAACTATCGCCCGTACCGAGACCGAAACCGATCACCACCAAGCCTGAAAGGATCACCACGCAATCCGCCAGGAAGATACCCGTGGAAAACTTGATGCCCGCATACTTCTGAAGCAACATGGCGATAATGTCCGTACCGCCCGTGGTAGCCTGTGTCCGCACGACCATACCCTGCCCCACGCCGATAACGACCGCACCGATGATACAGGTCAGCAACAGATCGTTCGACAAGTTGAGCGAACCGCCCAGCAATAGCGCCGGATCGAGATTGATACCGTCGGCCGTAAATGCCGCATCGGAATAGACCAACCGCGTCAGGATATTCATAAAACCGGGCGTGAACAGCGCAGCCACCACCGTCCGGGCGCCGAACTGTCCGCCGAAAACCAATACGGCGGTAATCATCAGCGGCACGTCGAACATATAGCCGAAAGTACCGACCTGGATCGACGGGAAAATATTATGCAATACGATGCCGGCGCCATAGACTCCGCCCGGAACGAAATTGTAAGGATTGATAAAAAAAACGAAACCGGATCCCATAATCGCACAACCGACAAACAACTGAATCCAGGAACGCCACCAGGCCCAAGACCCCATCGGCTCCAATAAAGCTTTCGTATTGATCATAAAGTTAACTGTTTTAGAGCGGTTAATAATCGATTTAATTTTGCAAATATACGAAAAACTCCCGGATTTCCCGTTCGCTTCGGACTATTTTCCCAAAAAGCCGCAGTATTTAAATTTTTTTCGTTTATATTTGCATATACAATCCTGACAAATAAAGGGCATGATACTGACTTACTATTGCATTATCACGATGATAATCATCGCCTACCTGCTCGGCTCGATCCCCAGCGCCGTATGGATAGGCAAAAAATATTACGGCATCGACATCCGGGAACACGGCAGCAAAAACGCCGGTACGACCAACATGCTGCGGGTGCTGGGACGCCGGGCAGCCCTGCCGGTCTTTCTGCTGGATTTCCTCAAGGGATTCGTCGCGGTCACATTGACCGAGATCCTCAAATACGACGCCTACATCAACGATATGTGGCTGATAAATATCAAGATCATCGCCGTATTCGCCGCCGTGCTCGGACACATCTTCCCCATTTTCGCGGGATTCCGGGGCGGCAAGGGCGTGGCAACGCTCGTGGGGGCGATCACGGGAATTTATCCGCCGGTCGTACTGCTCTGTTTCGCCGTATGGGTCGTGATCCTGATGATGACGCATTACGTTTCGCTCGCGTCTATCGTGGCCGGTTGTTGCTTTCCGATCTTCACGATCGTTTCGCCCAAGGTAAACCAATCGGTGCCGTTCATCGTCTTCTCATTCGTCACGGCCGTTCTGCTGCTCTACACCCACCGCAAAAATATCGTTCGGCTGAAAAACGGCACGGAATCCAAAATATACATCTGGAAGCCCCATCGAAAAGCGGACAAATAGCACGGTAAAAACGATTCGCTTGTTTGGCGAATCGTTTTTTATCGAATAAGGTCCGAAACCGGAACCATATCCGAATAGGCACAAAAAAATCCGACTGCTCCATCTCCTGCCCCAACGGTCATTCGGATCGCTTCATCCGCCCGTTTCAGATCGGACTTTCAATCCACGGTAAATAGCGAGCCGGAAATCGCCATTATTCAACACGCTTGTATTGTCCGATTTCGATCTATTTGTGTCTGTTTCCGCTGCGATCCGATCTGTCGAAACCGGCTGAAACGGCCTTGTAAAATAAAAACGAAGGCATCCCCGAATTCTTCCGACAAAAAACGGGTATTTTACCGATTGGATAGATTTTCATATATTTGCTCGCAACGAATACCGATTTGTACGAACTGTCAAAAAGCGAAACACACGAAATTTGCTTTGTTCCCGGCATATATTATCTTTGCCGGAAGAGGTTAAGAAGAATAACCCGAATCCGGCCGGACACCAGTCCCCCCGGGACAGGCGTTTCGCCCTAAAAATTGAATTATCCACTACTTGATACCGAAAATTCTATGTTACGCGAAAACCTGATTAATATTTACGAAACCAGCTTCCGGGAGAACTATGCACTGCCGGCATTGACCGACTATTTCAAGCAGGAGAACTTCACCTACCTGGAAATGGGCGCCGAGATCGCCAAGCTGCATCTGCTCTTCGACGAGGCGGGCATCCGGCAGGGCGACCGAATTGCGCTGATCGGCCGCAACAATCCCCGCTGGTGCATCACCTACATCGCCACGATCACTTACGGCGCGGTCATCGTGCCCATTCTGCAGGATTTCCATGCCAACGACGTGATCCACATCATCAACCATTCGGAAAGCCGACTGCTTTTCCTGGGCGACACGTTCTGGGACGCGATCGAAGCCGACCAGATCCGGAAAGTCGAAGCCGTCTTCTCGCTCACGGACCTGAACGCGATCTACGAGCGCCGGGATCCGAAGAAACTGACGGATTTCCAGAAGAACCGCGAAAATCACTTCCGCAAAGCCTATCCGAAAGGGTTCGGACCGGAGCATATCCGCTTTCACAAGATTCCCAACGACCGGATGATCCTGCTCAACTACACCTCGGGAACGACCGGATATTCGAAAGGCGTCATGCTCTCGGTCAATAACCTGACGGGCAACGTGCTCTTCGCCCGAGGAGCCATAAACACCCAAACCGGCACGAACTATTTCCAGCGCGGCGGACGCACGCTCTCGTTCCTGCCTCTGGCACACGCCTACGGCTGTGCATTCGACTTTCTCGCGCCGCTGGCCGTCGGAGGCCACATCACCCTGCTGGGCAAAATTCCCACTCCGAAGATCCTGATCGAAGCCATGCAGGTCGTGCGCCCCACGATCATTTGCTGCGTACCCCTGATTCTCGAGAAAGTCTATCGCAAACAGGTACTGCCGCTGCTCGAAAAGGGGCCGATGAGTATCGCTATGAAGATTCCGCTGCTGAATACCGCCCTGCGCTCGGTAATTCGCAAGAAGATGATGGAATCGTTCGGCGGAGAGGTGAACATCTTCATCGTGGGCGGTGCACCGATGAATATGGAAACCGAAGCATTTCTGATGAGTATCAAATTCCCGATCACGATCGGATACGGCATGACCGAATGCGCTCCGCTCATCAGCTTCACTCCCGACAACGAATTCAAGGCCGGTTCCTGCGGGCGTTTCCTCTCGGAATTTATCCAGGTGAAGATCGACTCGCCCGATCCCGAACACGTCGCAGGCGAGATCCTGGTGCACGGCGAGCACGTCATGATGGGTTACTACAAGAACGAGGAGGAAACCCGGAAGGTCCTGGACGAAAAAGGGTGGCTCCATACGGGCGACATCGCCACGATGGACCCGGACGGCACGCTTTACATCCGCGGCCGCTCGAAAACCATGATACTCACGGGAAGCGGACAAAACATTTACCCCGAAGAGATCGAAGACAAACTCAACAACATGTATATGGTCCAGGAATCGCTGGTTCTGGAGCACAACGGTCGTTTGACGGCATTGGTCGTTCCCGACTTCGAACAGGCGGAGCTCGAAGGGATCGATAAAGAGGAACTGCCCCGAATCATGGAAAACAACCTCAAGGAACTCAACAAACTGTTGGCATCCTACGAACAGGTCGCAAGCATCACGGTCTATCCCACCGAATTTGAAAAGACGCCCAAACGCAGCATCAAGCGCTACCTATACAATACGGCTCTGCTGGAGAAATAGGCCGATTCGATGACGCACGAAAAATCGCTATCGAAGGGTTTTCCGCCGACAATCCGACTTGTTTCCCTTCGAAACAGCTTGCCGCCTTTTCAGGCGGCAAGCTGTTTCGAAGGCTCCTCGGAAATCTTCGCAATAGTCCGTACGATTGTCCTTACCTTTCACTATCTTTGCAGAAAACAGGATGCGCCTCGGAAAACGATGAACAAGTTCCCGTTTTCTTCTCGGCTTTCACTATCTTTGTATTTGTAGAAGATAGGATGCGGTTCGGCAATCTTTGCGTGTAAGCCCGCACGATTGACCTCACCTTTCACTATCTCTGACACCGAACATTTCGCCTCGACAAAATGCAAATAAATTTGCGTTTGCCTCCGGCTTATCGCTATCTTTGCCAATATGAAATTCAGCAGCAAACAAATGATCGGAGAAAACCTCCTGTACCTGATGGTATGGATGGTGATTATCCTAGTACCGGTCCTCAACTCGAAAATGCTCGAAGAGGTACACGTCAGTCTGGAGAACATCCTGATCGCCTGGCTAAAAATCGCACCTTATCTGCTGATCTTCATCATCCACAACAGCCTGATCGCTCCCAGACTGTTACTGCGAAAACATCGTTATGTATGGTATCTGGTCGTCAATCTGCTGACCATTACGGCCGTTTTCTCGCTGGTCGCCATTTATGAAAAATACGCTCCATACGACACCGAACCCTACATCCTGAACGGCAAAGCGTCATTCACCGATCTGGCGATCTATTGGAACATCCTGCTGGGATTCTTCATGACGGGCCTGAACATGGGTATCAAACTGCTGTATCGCTCCCTGCGCGACGAACAGCAAATGGAGGAGCTCAAACGTCAGAACCTGCAAGCGGAAATGGATTATCTGCGATACCAGATCAACCCCCATTTCTTCATGAATACGCTCAACAATATCCACGCCCTGATCGACATAGATACCGAATACGCGAAAAGCGCCGTCATCGAACTGTCCAAGATGATGCGGTACGTTCTCTACGAATCGGGCAGCGAAACCATATCGCTCAAAAAGGACATCCAATTCATCGAGAACTACATCGAGTTGATGCGTATTCGTTACGACAGCAGCATCGATATATGCTTGGATTACCCGGCCACGATCCCGAACAAAGTGGCCATCCCGCCCCTGCTGCTGATCGTATTCGTCGAAAACGCGTTCAAGCACGGAGTAAGTTATAACCACGCCTCGTTCATCCATATCCGAATCGGCTACCAGGACGACGCGGTGACGGCCGTCATCAGCAACAGCCGTCACGAAAAATCCCGGCCGGGTACTACGGGTATCGGACTCGAAAACGTCAAAAAACGGCTGGCATTGATTTACCAGGACAACTATACGCTCTCGATCGACGATTCCGATCCGGCCGTCTATACCGTCAAACTCATAATCCCCATCATGCCATGCTGAAATGTATCGCCATAGATGATGAGCCGCTGGCACTGCGGCAATTACAGGGTTATATCGCCAAAATCAATTTTCTGAAGCTCGAAAAAGCATTCACCAACGCCATCGAAGCCCAGCAATATCTAGCCGGGAATCCGATCGACCTGATTTTCGTGGATATCAACATGCCCGACCTGAGCGGTGTGGAGTTCGTACGTTCGCTCGTCAGCCGCCCGATGATTATCTTCACGACGGCTTATTCGGAATACGCCGTCGAGGGATTCAAACTCGATGCGATCGACTACCTGCTCAAACCGTTCAGCTTCGCTGATTTCAGCCGCTCGGCAGCCAAGGCGCAGTCGCTGTACGAACTGCTGGCCTATCGAAAGACACAAGGAAACGCTCCTGCCCCGGAAGCCACTCCACGCGACCGGGAGTACATCTCGATCAAAGCCGACTACAAAACGACACTGGTACGCATCAGCGACATCGTTTATCTGGAAAGCGAAGGCGAATACGTACGGCTCCATCTAGACGACCGATCGACCATCACGACTCTTTTCCGGCTCAAGAACATGGAAGCGGCCCTGCCGTCGGAAATGTTCATGCGGGTCCATCGCTCCTACATCGTCAATCTACAACGTATCAGGAGCTACGTAAAAGGCCGGGTTTTCGTAAGCGACAGCGAATACATCCCCATCGGCGAGAACTACCGGGAAACGTTCCAACGGTACATCGAAACCCATTACCAGAATCTATAACGGAGAATCGCGTCCGAAATCTTGAGGAAAAATCGTACCCATCCCGGAACGGGCATTCGACAGCCCGGCAGCAGACAACAAAGCGCGATCATATGCTTTCGGGGTACCTATGGGAGGCAAACATATGGCGGTGTGTCATAAAGGCGCACTGTTACGTCATTATCGGGATGCGAGTTAAATCATTTACGACAGTAAATTCCTGTTGCCCTTGCCCTCAATGCCTCGCACTGCATCCATTCTGACTCCCCTTAAGGATTGTGCCTGAAATTTTCATTTCGACACAGTCCCTTGTCGGCATTACAGAAGCGGCCACAGACTGCAAATAAGCTCAATGCTGCGATCGTTGGCCAAGGGTACATCGGAAAGACATGACCCCCAAATATAAACTCTGCATTCCCAGAGTGCAGGCACGCTTGCCACCAACCCCGACCATGAGGGGCAAATCTTATTTGCGATCGGCCAGGCAGCTCTGAATATCCAGACTGACCGGTTCTCCATTGACAGAAAAAGAGAGTGTGCAATCCTCGAAAGCGGTAAGTTTCTCGAACTGCAAAATAACGATGGAATTATCGCCCCAAATTGCATCGACCTTCTTTGCCTGAAAGGTTTTACCATCGTTATAAAGCACCACATCTTCGATCGAAAGTCCGTTGGTTTCATCACGGTCGGATGCAGGGATTTCAATTTTGATAGTTGTTTTGCCGTGTTTATTGTTCAGACTCAAAAATTCGGGAGTTGCACAGGCACTTCCTATCGCCAGCAGAGCGGCAGCGCATGAAAGAATAATCTTTTTCATAGCAAATGAATTTGAAGTGATGTAAAAGGGTTGATTTCCAATCGTTACGAAATAACATTCGAGATACGAAATAATGTCTTTTACTATATACAGAAGATTCCGATATTTTTTCAATAAATATTGTGGGGGGGGCTTTTACTCTTTTCGGTGCAAAACTAATATAAAAATCCCCCCCCAAATATTTTGATTAAATTAACCAAAATATATTCGAATATGCAACAATATTTGGAAAAATCTATGAATCAGGCCCGCATAAAGCTCATGACTTACAAGCGGGGAAAACGGTCCATACGGGTATATCGCCCGTCGGCACACTCGTAACAATAGTGCGTCAAGCCGTTGGTCAGTACTACGTAACGGGCCCCCAGCACCGAATTGTACCGGACGGCCTGCGCCAGCACCTGACGGTCTATTCTGATCCCGGCAGCCTTGCACTCGACGAGCACCAGCGGACGGGCCCGGTCGTCCACGACCACCACATCGGCACGCTGCGGAGATCCGTTCATCGCTACGGCATACTCCTGGACGATCCGCATGGGCTGTGCTCCGCAATGGGAAATCAGAAACCCGATCAGGTGACGGCGCACCCACTCCTCGGGAGTCAGCACCAGGTAGATTCCCCGAAGCGGATCCCAAACGGTCATCTGCTCCCCACGCTGCGAAATCCGCAATTTGACGGCAGGAAAATTGAGCCGGGGATAGTCGGGAATCATATTCGGAAAAAATTAGTAACTTTACAGGGACAAATATACGAAAAGGCGACGGAATCCGTATCGCCCCGTATGCAAAGTGCCCCCAAGCCGCAGAATACAGCGCAAAGCGGGAGCGAGCGTACGGGCTCGCAGACAAAGAGTGCCGATCGTATCTTATTACTTAACTAAACAGCGAAAGGCGGACGGCGGGTCCAACTCGTCCGCATCCGCCCGAGCCGTATAAAACATTTATCGCCTTATGAAGAGTCTTTTGACCTTGCTCCTTCTCTCTTCCGCATGGATGGCCTGCGCCCAGGATTACGCTTCGCCGGAGCCGGTCGAGATAGGCAAGGAGCTTTCCCGCACCACTTTCGTCGTCTATCCGACGGCGGAAGAGGCCGCCGCCGGATCGCGCGAAGCCTCCAAATACTTCACCCCGCTGGCAGAGTGGGAAAAAACGACGACCGAAGCCGGCACGGAGTTCTCCACGAAATTCACGGTGCCCTTCGCCTGGGTAAACCGCCAGGTGCTCCTGCATGTGGAGTGGGCTTCGTCGGCTTACGAAATTCGCCTGAACGGGAAGGTCGCGGGATATTGCCAGAACGGGAGTAATCCGGCGGATTACAACTTCACCAAACAGGTCCGGGAAGGGGTCAATAATCTGACGATCAAGGTGCTGTCCAATCCTGCAAGCGCCGTACTCGAAAGTTGGGCGCATCCCTCCGAACCGGCGTTAGGCAGTTGCTACGTCTTTTCCCAGCCGACGATCCGCATCCGCGACCTGTTCACCAAAACGTACCGAAACGGCAGCGTCTTCAACGGCGAGGTCGGCATCGTGGTGAAAACCGACGCGCTGAATCCCAAGAAAGCGAAAATCCACTACGAACTGCTGACGCCGCAGGACGAAGTCGTGACGTACGGCAGCCAGGAGATCGAACTCGACATGCGCAGGGAAGATACCCTGCGTCTGGTCGCCCAGATTCCCGATACGATGGTATGGAGCG
>OHWC01001452.1_pt1 | contig 10253 bp, 14 predicted proteins | sample 1579541 | NCBI WGS metagenome assembly OHWC01 (sample SAMEA3882551, study PRJEB24775) | human gut metagenome | biome: human-associated habitat; feature: intestine environment; material: feces | place: Netherlands | collected 2009/2010
CACATCAAAATATTTTTCAAACTCACTAGAGTCCATATTTAACTTATTTTTATCTAATAAAAATTTTCCATTTTGCATTATTCTTAATTCACTATTAATATTTTTATCCAGAATAATTTTAGCAAATAATCCATTAAATTCTATAATTTCCTCTTCTCTTTTTTCTCCATTTGCATCTTCATACTCTCTTTTTTTCTTGGTAAGTACTTCAGCCATTTGAATACTATATTTATTATTTATTTGAGCCTCAAAATAATCATCTGACGAATAACAATCATAATATTCATAACCTGCATTTTCATAAATATATTCAGGCATTGATTTATATGGGAAATACTCCAAATTATCGTAAAAATTATTTATAATCTTTTTTATTACTATATTTTTATATTGTGTATTTAATTCTTTATATTCTTTACTAAATCCTGATATTAGTGTTATTATAACATATATTACAGTATCTATTATAAAAATAAACATAATTGCAAACATACTAAAAAATACTGACTTTAAATTTGCACTAACTAAAAATAAAATTAATATATCTACTATTGCACATATTATTAGTGCTATTCTTTTCTGATTCTTGCTTTTCTTTTTAACACATTCATATAATTTATTTATTTCCTGCATATCTTCAGTTTTTAGTTCCTGATAAATTTCATCAAATGTTTTCATCATCTATTCCTCGATTTTTATATTTATATTTTCTCTTTTATAATCTTCTATTTCAAATAGTTGAGCATGTTCAAATCCAAATAAACTTGCAATTAAATTAGATGGCACAACATCTAGTTTAGTATTGTAATTTGTAACTTCTAAATTATATATTCTCCTTGCAGCTTGTAATTGACTCTCTATTTTAGTTAAATTTTTTTGTAAATTCAAATATTGCTCACTAGCTTTTAACTCTGGATAATTCTCTGCTACAGCTATAAGCTGATTCATTTTATTATTTAAAGTTTCAGCACTTTTTATATTTTTCGGCTGTTTCATATATGCTGATCTTAAATTTGCTATTTCTGTAAATATGCTTTTTTCATGTTTTGAATATCCTTTTACACATTCCACTAGATTTGGAATCAAATCAAATCTTTGATTTAAGTATATGTCTATACCTGATTTAGCTTGTATTACATTATTTCTCGCCTTAACTAAATCATTATATAATTTTAATATAATATCTAAAAGAGAATTTGATTTTATATCAAATTCTCTTTTTTTCGTTTAAATGACTATATTTCATTTTAGTAGCCATTCCTCCTCGTATGTGCCTTTCCGCCTTATTCTCATCCAAAACTACTCTTACTTGTTTTGCCAAACTTGGATTTATTTTTTTTAATCTTTCTGAAACATCTTTATGTACTGACGTTACTTTTCGTAACGGTAGGATTAATGTCATTAAAATTAGTAATAACTGCTGGTGTACTGCCTATTTCATTTAGTAATTTTAATCTAACTTCTACATTTGAATCACTATCTACTTCAATCACATCTATAATAGTTTTTAGCATTGCATTTGTAATTGTTTGATTATTTAATATATCATCTACTGTGTTTATTGTTTTAGATAATTCTTTTTCTAATACATCCTTTTCTTTTATTTCTGATGTAATTAGTTTTAATTCTCTTTCAAGTCTTGCAATATCTTCATTTAGTGGATTTGTATATTTCTTTAGTTCTTGTATATTGATTATTTCATTTTGAAACATTTCCATGTATTTTTGTTTTTTAACTGTTACTTTTTCAATTTTTTTTAAAAGACTTTCTTCACTTCTTTCATTGTTTTCTCTTAATTTTGTAATCTTTTCAAATTCTTTTTCAACAGCTTTCATAAAATCTTTTATTTTTTATTATACTTTTTAAATAGATTTTTATTGCATTTAAAAGTTCTTCTTCATCAATAACAGTTGTATTTGGACAATGGTTTACTCCCATTGAATTTCTTCCACTACATACCCATCTAATATATTCTGGACCATCAGCTGTATATTTTCTCTTTATTCTTCTAAATGAATAACCACAATGTTTGCAATATATAAGTGTGCTAAATACATATTCTGTTTTTTCTCTTTTGTTATTTAATTTAAATTCGTTTGATCTTTGCTCTAAAAGTTCTTGTGCTCTGTTAAATAGTTCGTCTGATATTATTCTCATTTCTGGTCTTTCAACGACTATCCATTCTTCTTCTGGCAATTCTTTTCTTGTTCCTGTTATAAAGTCTGTTACTTCTGATTTTTTGTTTGTTACTCTTCCTGTATATATTGGATTTTTAAGCATTCTTACAATAGATGTTTGTACCCATTTTGATTTGGTTTTCTTTGTTCTTATTCCTCTATCATTTAAATTCCATGCTATTTTGGTTGTTCCAATTCCTTTATATACATAGCTTTCAAATATTTCTTTTACAATTTTTGCTTCTTCTTCATTTATTTTTAAAGTATATCTTTCATCTGGAATTTTGTCATATCCAAATACTAGGTTAGGCACTCTTCCTTTTTTAGCTGTGATGTCTTTTCCAAATTTAACTCTTTTAGACATGTTTGCACTTTCTTGCTGTGCCATTGCTCCTAAAATTGTTAATATAAATTCAGAGCCACCTTCCATAACTTCTCCATTATTTAAGAAATCAACTTGAACATTATATGATTTTAGTTCTCTTACACTTTGTAATAAATCAACTGTATTTCTTGCAAAACGACTTACATCTTTTACTACTACTTTATCGAATTTTTTTGCTTTGGCATCTATCATCATTTGTTGGAATTGTTTTCTGTGTTTTATTTGCTTTCCAGAAATTCCTTCATCTGCATATAGCTTGTACAATTCATAGCCGTTCTTTTTTGTAAATTCATTAAAAAACTCTATTTGCTTTTCTAATGAATCTATTTGTGCTTCTTTTTCAGTTGATACCCTACAATATGCTGCGATTTTCATAACATCACTACTTTCTTTATTTTTCTGTTTCATTATTTTCGTTCTGTTACATTTTAGCATATCAGTTTGATTTTTTCAATATAAAAGCACAAAAAAACTACTCCACTTTCAGGAATAGTTTTTATTTTGTCGCCAACAGGGTGGCGAGTAACATTTGAAATTATATTTTACTTATTTAATAATATTTTCTTCATTTCAATTATATCATAAAATGGTATTTGCACACCGTCTTTTGCTAAATCAACCACTCTTAATGCTTTAGTAATTACCTGTTCTTTTATAATTTCTGGTATTTCAACATCCCTATTAGAATTTGTATATTTCTTTTCTATGTAATCTAATGTTGTTGGAAATATATTCTGTATTAAAAAAACAGCTTTTTTTCCTAAAACACTTCCAAAAACAAAGTTATATACTGGCTTTTTCCCACTTTTTGCCTTTTTCTTTTCATAAATTTTTTCATACTTTTCATATTTAGTAGAAATTGGAACAAACCATATTATTTCGCTATTTTGTCTATCTTTAAAGCAAAAATAGCAAGGTCTTTTATTACCATTTTCTTTATTAACCATTAATCCATAATCTTTAAATACATCAAAAAATTCATCTTTTATAAAGTAAAATTTTCCATCTTCTATTACCATTTTGCTCCATCTCCTTTTTATGAAAATATGGGATCTACTTTTATAGACCCCATATTTAACTATAATTAACATTTTTCCACCTGCACATTTGTATCTCGCAAGCAGGGTTGCGGCTCACATTTTCTCACCTATACATTTATTTCGCCAATAGGGTGGCGACTCACATTTTAATTATAGTAGATATTAAATATCTACTACTATTATATTCATTATACAAACTTTTTATTAAAATATCAAGACTTTTTATTAAATTTTTTTAATAATCTTTTATACTACATTTCCAATTCAACTCCTATTTCCCCATGAGAATTTTGATAAGAATTTGTAGTTTTATAATCAAATGTAACACCATCATCATTTTCAGCTAAATTATAAGCAAGAACACCAGCCATAGCTTGTACTATTTGTTCTTCAGTATTAGGATTTATAAACGTAATCTTCAAACCCTTTTTCAAAATTCTCACCCACTTTCTTTTCAATACTATTATTAAAACAAAAAAAATATGACAAAAAAATATACCTTGAACAACTTCAAAGCATATCTTATACATATATTCTTTTATTTCTTATATTACCCACATTTACAACATTCCTAATTCTTTTTGGTACATCACAAGCAAATGTAAATCCTCTTCTTAAAACTAGATCACTACTATTTTTATCATATCTAAACATTTGTCTATTCCATCTTGCAAAATCTAAATCCGATATTTGTATTTGGGTTGATAAATACTCATTGTCTTTGTTAATTTGTATTATCATTGCTTGATACTCTTGTTTTTCTGTTTGTCTCCTTTTATTTATATAGTTTCTTTTACAAGCCTTATGATTTTCCTTACTTATATTACTTCTATATTCCTTTTCTTTAATATATTTTTCATCTTTTTGAATAATTTTTGTAATATAAGGTTTACTCACTTTTAGTTCTTCTGCTATGTCAGTTGGTCTTTTATGTTCTTCATAAAAAAATCTTATTATATCTTCATTTTTAGCTATTTTTATCACCTCCATTCTCTATGGTTAATTTTCTGTCTACAGTTTTATACAATAATTATTTCAAAAGCTATTGTATTTATATCAGTATTATAGTATAATATAATTATAATGTCAATAACAATTTTTATTTTTTCAAAAATTGTTTGCGGATGGATTGGAGGAAATATTGAAATGAATAGGGATTTACCAGAAAATAAATTTTTTGAAGATTTTTATATTTGGTTTAATCAAGAGAAAAAAGAAGAATATTATTCTACCCCTTTATATTACTATAAGGCTAGTTTTAATATAGATTATGATACTCATACACTTAAAATATATTGGAAAGAAAATGAAGGTACAGATAATGGATTAAAGCACCCTGCAACCTTGTATTTTCCTTTTGTAGAGAAATTTGGTACTTTTTTAGTTAGATTTTTAAATGCCGATTTATCCACTTATGAATCTGCATATAAAGACTTTTTCTTTGCTTATGGCTTTGAAATATTAAGAGATTTAGAAGAAGATTATAAATTTACATTATCAAATAATTATGGAAATGATGAAACATACTTAAAAGAAACTCAAAAAATTTACAACACTTTAAAACATAAAATAATATATGTTCAAGAAGAAATGAAAGATGCAATAAATTACATATTTAATATTAAAGAAGATGAAAAATTAAAAGATTATACATCTGCACAAAGATATGCAGTATATTTAATTAAACAAATGGGAAAATTACACACCTTTAATAAAAATGATAATGTTATACGAGATAGTTTTTCTAATAAATATGAACAATTCCAAAATACTAGCGAACACACTTTATTAAATGAACTAAAAAATAAAAGTATGTTTATTTCCATGATAGATACACATAAAAGTAATGATTTATCTAGTATCTGTTATGTAGTATTAGAAGAATTAGTAAAAACAAATAATAACCCTATTAAGAAATGACGAAATTTATTGTGATTATCCAAAAGAAAATGGAAAAACTTGTAGAGAACAAGGTGCTATTCTTACATATAATAAAAGATTGCAAGAAAAATCAGCTTATGCTGAGTATAGAAAAATATATCAACAAAAATTTATGAAAGTTAGAAAAAATAAAGATAACAAAAAAATTGCTAATGATTTTGAAAGTTGGAAAAAACAAGCTAAAGAAAAAATCACAAAACTAAAACATGAAGAACTTTCTGAAAAAGAAGTTTATGAGTGGATTATGAAAAATAAATAATTTCTATATTATTTATAAAACTAAAAAAGACCTTTGGGCCTTTTTTAGTTTATTTTATATCTTTATAACTATTATATCTTTTATAATTAATTATTAAAATTACCATTACTGCTATAATGCTTATTATAATTACTGAACTACTACCTGCTTGTGGTAATTTACCTGTTGCTATTGTAGTATCTTCTTGTTTTGCATCTATTGCAGGTTCTGTAACATTCTGTTTTTTTTCTGTTTCATGCAATCGGTTTTCTATTTTTTCAATTTCTTCTGTTTTTCCCTGTTGTAAAGACTGATAAATTTCTTCTGATGAAATTCCTGACAGTTTCTTCTCATTTTCCTCTTTTCCCCAGTTATGCCATCCTTCGGGACGAATATGCTTACCCATTTCACAATTGATAAATACGGTGGCAGCATACGGACGCCAGGGACGCCCCAGATAAACCTTGTCCACACCCGGATTGGCCGTCAGTTTGCAATTTTTAAAAACATAGCCCACCGCAATGTCTTCGGGCGTAGAAGCTGCCGTCACGTATGAATTTGTTTTGCTACGGATTTCGCAGTTCTCAAACAAAGCGGTAGAAGGACCGAAAATAAAGTCGGTAGTTCCCTCAATGTAGCAATCTACGAAATAAAGGCGTGTACCTGCGGCACCTGTATAAATGGTATCCTGATTTCCCAGCAAACGGCAGTTGATAAATACCAGTTTATCCCCTTCCGTGTGAAGGGCAACCGCTTGTCCCAGTCTGGCAGCATTATTTTCTATGGTGAGGTTTTTGAAGGTAATATTGTTTCCCTGCACTTTTACAGTATAGGTACGGAAAGTACCCATCTTATTAATGTTGGCATGGTCATCATACGTGATAATCGTATTTTCCACACTTTCACCGATGAAATCCACATTTTACACCCAAGAAGGAATTATCGCTTTCTCCTTATATGTTCCATTCTTTATCAGCACTGTAACCTTGTAATCCATAAAAGCACGAATGCCTTCCATAGCTTCCGTCAACGTGCGATAGTCTCCCGAACCATCACGGGCAACCACAAGCGTATCTTTATATTGAGACTGTGCCGATAGCGGCATGATCCCCACCAGGAGAAGAAGTATGCCGCATAAATAATAAGTTAGCCGTTTCATTGTCTTATTTCTGATTAACGATTTCCTTTACTTGTTGCAGACGCTCCCATTCCAGACTTGCCATGATAAACGGACCTACTGCCTTGGGGTCGTTGCTGCGAATTGTTTCATTTATATAATAGGTGTAATCTCCCATACGGTAGTTTTTGCCACCCAGGCCGGCAACTGCACAGGCTCTGGTAATAGTCACCACACCGTCTTTATCTACTTCTATGAAGTTATCAAGAATACCTTGGTATCCTTTGAGAGCCACTTTCAGATATGATTTATCAATATATCCCTTACGAACAGCTTTGAACAAAGCATAGACAAACATAGTAGAACAGGAAGACTCTACATAATTTCCTTTCTCACCACTCTTATCCAGCACCTGATACCATAATCCGGTCTTCGGATCTTGTATGCGCTTCACCTGTGCGGCAATATTATTAAGGATAACGAGCATGGAATCACGTCCTGCCTCATGTTTCGGAATAAAGTCCAGTGCATCTACAAATGCCATTGCATACCATCCCATCGCACGTCCCCAGCTATGCTGTGACTGTCCGGTAACGGGATCTGCCCAACGTTCCTTACGACTGACATCACAGGCATGGCGATAAAGTCCATTCTTCGGATCATACGTATGGCGTGCCACTGTAATAAATTGGTTCACAATATCTTTATAATCCTGTACACGATTATTGCGGAAAGCATATTCAGCATAGAAAGGTGCCCCCATATAAAGACCATCCAACCACATCTGGTTCGGATATACTTTCTTATGCCAGAAACCGCCGTCCTCATTACGCGGATGGGTGTCAAGCTGACTACGCAACAAATCAATAGCCTTCTTATATTTTTCATCTTTCGTCTGTTCGTAGATGCGGAACAGGAATTTACCTGAATTCAAGCGGTCGATATTGTATTCATTCAGTTTATAAGTCTCAATACTTCCATCCTTGTGTATCATGGTGTCCGCATAAGCTAGTGCATAGTCAAACATCTTCTGATCTCCATACGTATCATACACATCCAGCATGGCTTGTAATTCCAGCCCATGACAATAATCCCATTTCAGTTTCGGCTGGAAATCCAGTTGCCAGGATTCCGGGCAACGAATCATCTCCGATTCTACCATACGTACCGACCACGGTTGCTTATCGCTTACTTTCTGAGCAGACAACTGAGTGGAGCAAATCAGCGCTCCCATCACAAAAGTTTTACAAAGCAGATTGTTCATCATTCTGTTCTTGTTTTTAGGTATATAGATTATATTAAGTAATGTGACAAAGATAGCGGTTCTCACCTAAAGCGTTGTGTACTTTTCGACTGAAAAGGTGCATTATTTATTTTCACCTTCTATAAACTTAGTATTTCGTGTGCGAGAACGAGTGTTTTCGTGCACGATAACGAGTTTTTTTGCCATTTATTTGCATTTCGAACAAAAATTGCAGGAAATTAGACGAAAAAAGTATTGATATACATCAAATAATGTGTATTTTTGGCCCCAGAAATAAGAATTAATAATTTTAAATCAACGTATCATGAGTTTAAATCAAAATGCAGTGGGAAAGATGACCAACTACAGGTGGACCATCTGCGCCATGCTATTTTTTGCGACAACAGTAAACTACCTTGACCGCCAGGTGCTGTCATTGACGTGGGATGAATTTATCAAACCCGAATTCCATTGGGATGAATCACACTACGGAACAATCACTTCTGTTTTCTCTATTGTTTATGCAGTCTGCATGTTGTTCGCCGGTCGCTTTATCGACTGGATGGGTACAAAGAAAGGTTTCCTTTGGGCTATCGGTGTATGGTCGGCAGGTGCTTGTCTCCACGCTCTTTGTGGTATCGTAACCGAGCATTTCGTAGGTCTGCATAGTGCAGCCGAATTAATGGGTGCCACAGGTGATGTGGTAGTAACCATTGCTACTATTAGTATGTACTGCTTCCTGGCAGCCCGTTGTGTACTGGCACTTGGTGAGGCTGGTAACTTCCCTGCCGCTATCAAAGTAACTGCCGAGTATTTCCCTAAGAAAGACCGCGCGTATGCTACTTCAATCTTTAATGCCGGTGCTTCTATCGGTGCTCTGGTTGCTCCGTTGACAATTCCTTTGCTGGCTAAAGCATGGGGTTGGGAAATGGCTTTCATCGTAATTGGTGGTCTTGGATTTATCTGGATGGGCTTCTGGGTATTCATGTACTCTAAACCTTCTGAAAGCAAGCATGTAAATAAGGCTGAGCTTGATTACATTGAGCAAGACAAGCACGAAGAAGGTGCTGCTCCTGTCGTAGAAGAAAAAGACGAGAAGAAGATGAAATTCTGGCAATGCTTCAGCTACAAACAGACTTGGGCATTTGCTTTCGGTAAATTTATGACCGATGGTGTTTGGTGGTTCTTCCTGTTCTGGACTCCTTCTTATCTGAATACGCAATTCGGTATCAAGACTTCCGAAGGATTGGGTATCGCATTGATCTTTACTCTGTATGCCATCACGATGCTTTCTATTTATGGTGGTAAACTGCCTACTATCATTATCAACAGAACCGGTTTGAATCCGTATGCAGCACGTATGCGTGCCATGTTGATATTTGCATTCTTCCCGCTGGTAGTATTGCTGGCACAGCCTCTGGGTACTATCTCTCCGTGGTTACCGGTTATCATGATCGGTATCGGTGGTGCAGCTCACCAGTCTTGGTCTGCCAACATTTTCTCTACCGTAAGTGACATGTTCCCGAGAGCAGCCATTGCAAGTATCACTGGTATCGGTGGTATGGCCGGTGGTTTCGGTTCAATGATTCTTCAGAAAGTAGCAGGTAACTTGTTCGTATATTCATCAGGAAGTACAATGGTAGATGGAAAAGAAGTGGAAATGACTCATGATTTACTGGAACAAGGTGCACAGTTCGTACGCCCTGCCATGGAATTTATGGGCTTCTCCGGTAAACCTGCGGGATACTTCATCATCTTCTGTGTATGCGCAGTAGCTTACCTGATTGGTTGGGTTGTAATGAAGGCTCTGGTTCCGAAGTATAAACCTATTGTATTGGAATAATACTGGAATAGTATATATAGATAATAAAAAAGGTGCTCACTGCTGAGCACCTTTTTTATTATCTATATATAAAAGACAGAAAAGTACCGGTACAAAAAAAGCCCCTTCTCACGAAGCGACTCTCTTCTGCACTCTCCCGTGAAAAACATGAACCTCAGTATACTTTAGCAAATTTACCTTCAAACGGTCCATGAGAGATACAGGAGCGCAAAACTTTAAGATGAAAAAAAGGGAAGTCTCACGACTTCCACAATTCTTCTAACCTTAAA
>OHWC01001464.1_pt1 | contig 10196 bp, 9 predicted proteins | sample 1579541 | NCBI WGS metagenome assembly OHWC01 (sample SAMEA3882551, study PRJEB24775) | human gut metagenome | biome: human-associated habitat; feature: intestine environment; material: feces | place: Netherlands | collected 2009/2010
AATATGCAGAATTTTTTTATCAACGGAAGGTACATCAAAACCAGAACGGCTATGGTTGCACTTGAGGAGGCTTTTAAGGGCTCAATTATGGTCGGAAAATTTCCGTCGTGTGTTCTTAATATCGAATTGCCGTGTGAAATTATTGACGTCAATGTTCATCCTTCAAAGCTTGAGGTCAGATTTATAAATGAAAGACCTGTTTTTGATACGATTTATCATGCGGTAAAATCTTCACTTATGAAGTATGACAGCCGTAAAAAAGCGTCATTTAAAAAGGAAACGGCTTTTAATGAGGTGCAGAGTAAGTTTAATCCGTTTAACAATGCTCCTGCCATTCTGAACAAGCCTGTTGTGCAAAGTCCTAAAAATGATTTTGTACAAAAACAGTATGCTAAACCGATACCTGACAATCCAATAACTGAGGTTGCAAAACCTGTTGTTACATCCGGAAAATCCGATGATTTTAATCCGTTTTCGGATGTCGCATTTAATGATAATAAGAAGATTGGCGAGGCAGCTATTCGTTCTGTTACAAAGTCCATTGATGATATAAAAGTTGCGGATATATCCAATCCGTTTGATATTTTCAGCAAACAGGCGATAAATAAGGCAAAAGAGGAAGAAAAGTCAAAATCAACTTTCAAGCCTGAAATTATTCAGCCAACTTCGCTTGTCGAAGATGAAAAAACTGATACAGAAGGTATTACAGATAAAAGTCCGATTGTAAGCCCTAAAGAGGTTAATGTAATTGTTTCGGAAGAATCTATTGAGAAATCAAAAGAGCCTGTTCTTGTAAACGATAATCAGACGAGCATCAAATATATCGGAGAGGCTTTCGATACATATATCATTGCAGAAAAAAACAATAAAGATATTCTTTTGATAGACAAACATGCCGCTCATGAGAGAATTATTTATGAAAAACTCAAAGCCGAAAAGGCTGCTGACTACAGGCAGATTTTACTTGCACCTGTTACAGTCCCTCTCGGAAAAACCGAGTATGATGCAGCAATTAATAATCTTGATATGTTTTCCGATTGCGGCTTTGAAGTTGAAGATTTCGGTAACAGTACGGTTATTGTAAGAAGTTCTCCGCAGTATATTCCGGCTGTTGAAATTGAAGATTGCATTACCGAGATGTCGGGCTACATTTCTCAGGGTAAAACCGATATCTTTACCGAAAAAATGGATTGGTTTTACAGCAATGTTGCTTGCCGTTCAGCTATAAAAGCAGGCAATAAAAGTACGCCTGAGGAGCTTATAGGGATTGTAAAACACCTTGAAGAACATCCTGAAATCAAGTATTGTCCTCACGGCAGACCGATTTGCATTGTTCTTACAAAGGGTGAAATTGAAAAACAATTTGGCAGGGTGTGATTTTTTGGAAAAATCTATTAATACGGTTTCAATTGTCGGTCCTACCGCATCAGGCAAAACAAAACTTTCGGTTGAACTTGCAAAGCATTTTAACGGTGAAATCGTATCTGCCGATTCCATGCAGATTTATACGGGAATGCAGATTGCAACAGCCAAACCTACCAAAGAAGAGATGGACGGAATTCCTCATCATATGATGGACTTTCTTCCGCCTGATAAAACCTATTCGGTTGCGTCATATGTAACTGATGCTTCAAAATGTATAGCAGATATCCATTCAAGAGGCAAATTACCGTTTATTGTCGGCGGAACAGGTCTTTATGTTGATTCACTTCTGAACAATGTTTCTTTCAGTGATGATAAACGGGATGAAGAATATTGCTTAGAACTTCGCAAGATTGCCGAAGAACAGGGAACAGACAGGTTGCTTGAAATGCTTGCAAAATTCGATTCTGAATCGGCTGAAAGACTTCGTGAAAACAGAAATCTTAAAAGAATAATCCGTGCCATTGAATTTTACAAAACAACAGGAAAAACTATCACACAACAAATTGAAGAATCACATAAAATACCGTCTCCGTATATAACTGTAAAAATCGGTCTTAATTGCCGTGACAGACAGGTGCTTTATGACAGAATAAACAAGCGTGTAGATATTATGCTTGAAGAAGGTTTGCTTGATGAGGCTGAACGGGTTATTAATTCCGACCTGAGCTATACATCAATAAAGGCGATAGGATACAAGGAATTGATTCCTTATTTTAAAGAAAATAAAAATCTGAATGATTGTGTTGAAAAATTGAAAATGGAAACCCGCAGATATGCGAAAAGACAAATTACTTGGTTTAAGCGGGATTCGGAGATTAATTGGATTTATATTGATGAATATAATTCATTTAAAGAAATATACAGTTATGCAAAGACTGTAATCGAAAGAGGCTTACTTTATGGATAAATTGCTTTTCAGACGAATTTTGATGATTGCGTTATCAGTTCTTGCAGTTGTTTATGCCGCCTATCTTCTGATAAGTATAAATTTTAAAATGTATCCGACTGAAAATGCTGTTCAAACAACAGTCACGGATAAAATTTATTCAAACGGATTTATTATCCGTGATGAAAATATGATTCAGAATAATACTTCGGGTGTGCTTTCATATACAGTGCATGACGGTGACGAGGTAAAAGCCGGCGGTGAAATTGCAAAATCATATGCAAATGATGATGACGCTGCTTCACAGTCAAAAATCAGCGCATTACAGGAACAGCTTTCCGATTTGCAGACACTTCAAAAAACAAGCACGGCCGGCAACATAGGTATTGATACTATCAACAACAATATAAATAATAATATCATTTCACAAATTCGCAGTATCAATGACGGCGATTTGGCAAATATTGATAATGTTACAAATAATCTGCTTTATTCAATAAACCAAAGACAGATTTACACAGGCAAAGCCACTAACTTTAATGACAGAATTTCAGAACTCCAGGCTGAAATAGCCACTCTTGAAGGCAAAACGGGAAAATCAACAGGTAATATTACGACTGAAAAATCAGGTTGTTTTCTCTCACATTGTGACGGATATGAAAATGCGCTTGATTACAATAATCTTGATCGTCTGACTCTTTCTGACCTTGATAATGTAAAGCAGACAAAAGTGTCCGGCAATATTGCAGGCAAGGTTGTAACGGGATTGAAATGGTATGTTGCCTGTAAGGTTACGGCTGATGAGGCAACAAGACTTTCTTTGTGGGACGGTTCCGCTACGGTGCTGTTCTCTGACGCATCGTCTGAAAGCATTCCCGCCACTATCAAGAGGATTTATCAGGAATCAAAAGACAGCGACGCCCTTCTTATTCTTGAGTGTGACTATATGAATTCCGACCTTGCTCAGGCAAGACAGGAACCGATTGAAATAGGTCTTGGTTCATACACAGGCTTGAGAATCAGCAAAAAGGCTATTCATGATGACTATGTAACAAAGACAACATATGATGACAATGACAATAAACATACTGAACAGGTTAAGGTTCAGGGTGTATATGTGCTTCACGGAAGTGAAGTGAGATTCAAACAGATATCTATTCTGTATGCCGACGATGATTATGTTATTTGCGATCCGGAGCCGGACAGCAAAGACCTTGTTGACGGCACAACAGTTGAGTTATATGATCAGGTAATTCTTGAAGGAGATGATTTGTATGACGGAAAAGTTGTTAACTGACGTTGAATACAATTACAAATTTATTGATGAGCGAATAGCCGAGGCTGCCGAAAAGTCCGGAAGAAAGCGTGAGGATATTACATTTCTTGCCGCAACAAAAATGGTTGAACCTGAGGTTATTAACCACGCAATTTCACTTGGACTTGACCACATAGGTGAAAACAAGGTTCAGGAGCTTTTGTCAAAGTATGATAAGTATAACCTTGACAACTGTTCTCTTCAGTTTATCGGTCACTTGCAGACAAACAAGGTAAGACAGATTATCGACAAGGTTGATCTTATCCAGTCTGTCGATTCAATAAAGCTTGCATCGGAAATTTCAAAACAGGCTTTAAAAATCAATAAAAACTGTGATGTTCTTGTTGAGGTAAATATCGGCAGAGAAGAAAACAAGTCAGGCGTTATGCCCGAACAGCTTGAAGAATTACTTTGTCAGATTGCCGAATTGGACGGTATTTCAGTTAAAGGCCTTATGGCAATACCTCCGATTTGTGAATCTTCACAGAAAATTTCTGAATTTTTCAATAAAATGCATAATATATTTATTGACATCTCGCAAAAAAAATTAGATAATATAGATATGAATATTCTTTCAATGGGTATGTCTGCCGATTATTACGAAGCTGTGCTTGCAGGTGCAAATATGGTCAGAGTTGGTTCGGCATTATTCGGTGCAAGGAATTATACATAATTTTAGGAGGATTATATAATGGCTGGTTTTGTAGATAAGTTTAAACGCATGTGGGACGCCCCCGATGATGAGTATGAGTACGATGAATATGGTTATGCTGACGAAGGTGCAGAAGAAGACTATAAAGAAGAACCTGTAAGAAACACTAAAAAAGAAAGAGATCTCGGCGGCGGAAACAAGGTCGTAAACATTAATGCTACCACCAATCTTCAGGTTGGTTTATTTAAGCCTGAGCGTTTCGGCGAAGAAACCCGCACAATTGCCGATGAGCTTATGAAGGCTCACACAGTAGTTCTTAATCTTGAAGATACAAATAAAGATATGGCAAGAAGAATCCTTGATTTTCTCAGCGGTGTTGCGTATGCAAACCGTGGTAAAATCAAGCGTGTCGCTACAAATACATATATCATTATTCCGAGCAATGTTGACCTGACAGGCGACGATTTACTTGATGAGCTTGAGAACAACGGTGTTTACTTCGGATGATGACAAACAGCTGATTGCTCGGCTTAATAACGGTATTGACCTTTGTCTGACAAGACAGAAACCGTATTTTATGCCTTTTATGAGTGAAAGGAAACAAGCACTTCTTGCTTCCAAACTTAAAAAAGCATATTTCGACAACTACCTTTTCTTTGGCGGGTATGATGATTCCGAGAGAAAAATGCTTGGCTTGTTTTTTGACGAACCGAGTACGAGTATGTTCCCGATATGCGGCATTGAATTTTCATTCAGAAAATGCGACCGACTCACTCATCGTGATTTTCTCGGTTCTTTGATGTCGCTCGGAATAGAGCGTGAAACTGTCGGGGATATTCTTGTTGAGGACGGACGGGCTGTTGTATTTGTAAAAGCGGAATTGTCCGATTATGTCAAGTCGCAGATTTCAAAAGTCGGCAGAGTCGGCGTTAAGGTTGATAATGCTGATTTGTCAAAGCTTCCGCAGGGAAGAGGAGTAGAAGAAAAAACATTTATAGTTTCTTCTTTACGACTTGATAATATTGTTGCAGCTGTATGTAAACTGTCACGAGAAAAAACAAAAACTGTCATTATGTCGGACAGCGTATGTGTTAATTTTGAAGAAACTAAAAATGTCAGTTTTAACCTAAAGGAAAATGATGTTTTTACAATTCGCGGAAAAGGCAAATTCGTTTTAAAAGGTATACTTGGAACTACAGGAAAAGGTCGAATGAGAATTTCGGTTATACATTATAAATAAGGAGTGCAGATAAATGCTTACAATTGATGAAATTAAAAATATAAGCTTCAGAAAAGCCACTCTTAACGGTGGTTACAGAGCTGAAGATGTTGACTCGTTTATTGATGAAGTCATTGTTTCTTTTGAACAATTGAAGAAAGAAAAAACTAACCTTGTTCACAAGATTGATGTTCTTGCAACAAGAGTTGAACAGTACAGAGCAGATGAAGAAACAGTAAGAAACGCTTTGCTTGCTTCACAGAAGGTTGCTGATGCCTGCATAAGAGAAGCAAAGGAAAAGGCTGCAAAGATTGTTCGTGATGCTGAAACAAAGGCTCAGACTCTCCTTGTTGACGCAAACAATATGACTGCTGCCGAGAAAGAGCATTATTTACAGCTTCAGTCAGATGCGGCTAATCTCAGAAATGAACTTATTTCACTTTACAGTAAGCATATTAATTCAATTGATGATCTTCCTTCAACCTCCGATTTTGAGGCTTCAAAAGCTGAACTTGACGAAAGTATCCTACAGAGGATATGACAGCTCCTGCACAGCCTCAGGTTGAAGATGATGTTAAGATTGCAGTACCTTCGGAAATGAAAGCTGAGCCGATTGCTGAAACTGAAGAAGTATCTGCTCATCCTAAAAGACAGAGCAAGTTCAGTCATCTCAAGTTCGGCGATAACTACGATGTAACTGCCGACTGATTTTTATTTAGATTTTAGATATTGGAGAGAATATAAAATGTCCCAGGATTATAATTCAACACTTAATCTTCCAAAGACAGACTTCCCTATGAGAGCAGGTCTACCGAAAAGCGAGCCTGTTACACTTCAAAATTGGGAAGATGAAAAGGTTTACGAAAATCTTATGAAAGTAAATGAGGGAAAGCCTCTGTTCATTCTTCATGACGGCCCTCCTTATGCTAACGGTGACATTCACCTTGGTCATGCACTTAATAAGATTCTTAAGGATTTTATCGTAAGATATAAGAATATGGCAGGCTTTAAAGCTCCGTATGTTCCGGGTTGGGATACACACGGACTTCCTACGGAACTTAAAGCAAGAAAGAAAGCCGGTATCGGTAATTCTGCTGAAATTTCTGTTGTTGAACTTCGTAAAATGTGCGAAGAGTTCGTAAAAGGCTATATTAACGATCAGCGTACGCAGTTTAAAAGACTTGGCGTAATCGGTGAATGGGATAAGCCATACATCACTCTTAACCATGAGTTTGAGGCTGAACAGATCAGAGTGTTTGCAGAAATGGCTACAAAGGGCTATATCTACAAGGGCTTAAAGCCTGTTTATTGGTGTCCGGAGTGTAAGACTGCTCTTGCAGAGGCTGAGATTGAGTATGCTGAAGATCCTTGCCATTCAATCTATGTAAAGTTTAATGTAACCGACGATAAGGGCGTTTTCTCAAATATGGGAATCGATCCTTCAAAGGTTAAGTTTGTAATTTGGACAACTACAACTTGGACACTCCCTGCAAATGTCGCAATTTGCGTAGGTCCGAGATTTGAATATTCTGTAATCAAAACAGGTGATGAATACCTTGTTATGGCGTCAGAGCTTTATAAGTCTGCTCTTGATGAGGCAGGTATAACAGACTTTGAAGTTGTAGCAACGGTAAAGGGCAGTGAGCTTGAGTATATAAAAACAGCACATCCTTTCCTTGACAGAGAGTCCCTTGTTATCGTTGGTGAGCATGTAACTCTCGAAAGCGGTACAGGTTGTGTACACACAGCTCCCGGACACGGTGTTGACGACTATAATGTATGTCAGAATTACCCTGAGATTCCGATTATCTGTCCTGTTGATTCTAACGGTGTTCTTACAGAAGAAGCAGGTCAGTTTGCAGGTCTTACAACTGATGAGGCTAATAAGAAGATTGCCGCCTATCTTGAAGAAAACGGCTCACTTTTTGCATTAAAGAAAATTGTCCATCAGTATCCGCATTGCTGGAGATGTAAAACTCCTATCCTTTTCAGAGCAACAGACCAGTGGTTCTGTTCGGTTGATGATTTCAAGGATGAGGCTGTTGACGCTATCAATACGGTTAAGTGGATTCCTGCGTGGGGCAAGGACAGAATTACATCAATGGTAAGAGAAAGAAAAGATTGGTGTATTTCCCGTCAGAGAAAATGGGGTGTTCCGATTCCGATTTTCTTCTGTAAGGATTGCGGAGAGGCTCTTATTGATAAGGATGCTATGCTTGCTGTTGCTGACTTATTCGGTAAAGAAGGCTCAAACGCTTGGTACAATCACACAGCCGCAGAGATTCTTCCTGCCGGTACAAAGTGTAAGAAGTGCGGTTGTACTGAATTTGACAAAGAAAAAGATATTATGGATGTTTGGTTCGATAGCGGTTCATCACATGCCGCTGTTCTTGAACAGCGTGATAACCTTGAATCACCTGCAGACCTTTACCTTGAGGGTAACGACCAGTACAGAGGTTGGTTCCAGTCATCACTCCTTACATCCGTTGCTACAAGAGGCAGAGCACCTTACAAGGCTGTTCTTACTCACGGTATGATTCTTGACGATGAATCAAGAAAGATGAGTAAGTCACTTGGTAACGGCATCAGCCCACAGGATGTTATTAAGCAGTACGGTGCTGATGTACTCAGACTTTGGGTTGCATCAACCGACTATCAGACTGACGTTCATATTTCTAAGGACATTCTCAAGCAGATTTCCGAATCATACAGAAAAATCAGAAATACCGCAAGATACATTCTCGGTAACATTTCTGACTTTAATCCCGATACAGATATGGTTGATTTTGACAAGGTGTTGCCGATTGATAAATGGGCACTTGCAAAGCTTAATGACCTTATCACAAAGGTTAGAACTTCATACGATAATTATGAGTTTCATATTGTATATCACAGCATTCACAACTTCTGTGTTGTTGATATGTCTAACTTCTATCTTGATGTTCTCAAGGACAGACTTTATACAGAAAAGGCTGACAGCCTCTCAAGAAGAGCCGCTCAGACCGTAATCTATGTTATCCTTGACGCAATGACAAGAATGATTGCTCCGCTCCTTGCGTATACATCAGATGAAATTTGGAAATACATGCCTCATTCCTCAAATGAGAATGCAGAACATGTTATCTTTAATGAGATTCCCGAAAATATCGCTATTGATGTTGACGATAAATTTATGGCTTTCTGGGACAGAATCCACGAACTCCGTGATAATGTTAAAAAGTCACTCGAATCTCTTATAAAGGATAAGACAATTAAGGGTTCGCTTGAAGCAAAGGTAAAACTTTGTGCAGGCGGCGAAACACTTGAATTCCTTAAAAAGGCTGAGCCTGAGCTTTGTGCAGCATTCATAGTTTCCGAAGTTGAAATTGTTGATAACGGCGGTGAGCTTGAAATCAAGCCTGAAAAAGCTGAGGGTGAAAAGTGCGAGCGTTGCTGGGCTATCAGCAAGACGGTGGGTCAGTGTGCAGAGCATCCTACAATCTGTTTCCGCTGTGTTCAGAATCTTAAATAATAACTGCTATTACAATAAATCGGTGTGATAAAACACACCGATTTATGTTTATGGAGGATAAAATGCCTGTTATTGCTCTTATAATCGGTGTGCTTTTAGCTGCCACTGATCAGATAATAAAATATTTTGTGCTTACCTATCTTCAGCCTGTAGGTTCGGTAACTGCCATTGACGGGTTACTCGATTTTACTTATGTTGAGAATCGAGGCGTTGCTTTCGGAATGTTTTCGGATATGCGTTGGTTTTTCGTAGCGGTTACTGTTGTTCTTATTGCAATAATAATATATATTATGTTCAAGAAGAAACCGTCAGGAAAGATGTTCTATATTTCTGCGGCACTTATAATCGGCGGCGGAATAGGTAATTTGATTGACAGGATTTTTTACGGTTTTGTAGTCGATTACATCAGCGTTTCATTCTTTCCCCCTGTTTGTAACTTTGCCGACTACTGCATTACAGTCGGAACACTACTTCTTATAGTTTATGTTCTGTTTTTCTCTAATGTTATGAAATCCGAAAAAAAGGTCAACAAAAGCAATGAATGAATTTAAACTTAATTGTGAAACAAGCGGTGTAAGACTTGATAAATTTATTTCGGATGCAAATATTGATTTATCACGCTCTGCTGCTGTTAATCTTATTGAGAACGGAGCTGTGCTTGTAAACGACTCTGTTGTTTCAAAAAAGTACAAGCTTTCACAAGGTGATATTGTTGTTGTAAATGTTCCCGATCCGACGCCTTATGAGGCTAAAGCGGAAAATATTCCTCTTGATATAGTTTATGAAGATGAATGCTTGCTTGTTGTGAATAAGCCAAAGGGAATGGTGGTGCATCCTGCCGCAGGAAATTATGACGGTACTCTTGTAAATGCTTTGCTTTATCATTGCGGTGACAGCCTTTCGGGAATTAACGGCGTACTTCGTCCCGGCATTGTTCACCGCATCGACAAGGATACAAGCGGTCTTTTGATTGTTGCAAAAAATGATTTTGCTCACCGTTCTCTTGCAGAACAAATTAAGGAGCATTCTTTTACAAGGGAGTATGAGTCAATTGTATTTGGTAATCTGAAAGATGATGAGGGAACAGTTGACGCTCCAATTGGAAGAAATCCTAAAGACAGAAAGAAAATGTGTGTTATCGAAAAGAACAGCAAAAATGCGGTTACCCATTATTCGGTAATAACAAGG
>OHWC01001469.1_pt1 | contig 10175 bp, 6 predicted proteins | sample 1579541 | NCBI WGS metagenome assembly OHWC01 (sample SAMEA3882551, study PRJEB24775) | human gut metagenome | biome: human-associated habitat; feature: intestine environment; material: feces | place: Netherlands | collected 2009/2010
GATCATATTTTAGATGGCATGGGAAGACCTTATAAATCAAAGTTTGCAAGAGGCAGATGCCGTCATACGAACATTATAAATGTAAATCTTGGCTATGATTTTGTCACAGATATGCTAGTTCTTGAATTTGCATTAGATGATAAGTTGATTGATACGCATAGAAAGGATAACCCTTGGCTTAGTCGTGCTGCACAATCTCTTGCAGAAGGATTGAGACTTGCTGCGAGTAAATATTTGGATGTAGAGTTTGATGAATTAGTTACGGGATATCGTTTACGAAATAACCCAGAAGGAACCTTCGTTGATATTTATTTGTATGATAGTTTGTCAAGCGGTGCCGGGTATGCAGTTAGTGCAGCGGAAGAAATAGGTGCTTTGATTAAAAGTCTTGAAGAATTGTTACGCGGTTGTAACTGTGAAAGCGCTTGCTATAATTGCTTAAAGCATTATCGTAATCAGTTTATTCATGGAATGCTGGATCGATTTGCAGCATTGCAACTTTTAAGGTGGGGAAAGCAAGGCACGATAGCAGAAGAATTTAATGTAGAAGAGCAAAAAAAATTTATAGAACCACTGCATAATATATTGAATATATCAGGTTGCAATACAGAGTTTACCTCTACAGGAATTGTGGCAAGACGAGGAACACACCAAAAACGAATAGTGGTTTATCCGGCTATGTGGGTAGAGCCGTCTGATGAAAATACAATATTTGTCAGTGACGCGTATATTAAGTATGCAAAGCCGTATGCTGTTCAAAAGGTATTGGATGAGATATGATGTTTTGAATAAAGTAACGGCAGAAAATTGGGAAAAATTGTATGTGGAATATTTGATGGAAATGGTGTAGAATGTAACAAGCAGAGTAACATTATCAGGTTAATAGAAAGAAAAAAAGATTGTGTTAAGCTGAATTTGTTTGACATTCAGAAATTCGTATCATAAAAAATGTTTTTAAGGATAAAAGTATCGGATATTCAAAGCCTAGACTTACAATTAGTATATGTCTAGGCTGTTAGAGAAATGTATTTTGCAAGAAACATGTCGATTCGATACGAAAAAAATATAAAGGATGAGGTGAGAAAATAATGGACAGCAAAGCTATAGAGACTATATCAGTTAATGCAGTTAGGAATAGCGTAGTAATGTCAGAACTTCTTGATCAATTTATTCCAGATAACGATAAAGAACCATCGTGGGATGGATGTGTGTATATATATGGAGATAAATCGAAGAAAAAGAGTAGTTTGAAGGGAAGAATGCCAGTACAAATTAAAGGAAAAATATGTAATGATCATCCTAAAAAAATTGCCTATTCAATGTCGACTGCTGATTTGAAAAATTATCTTAATGATGGTGGATGTATATTGTTTGTGGTATATATACAAAAATTTGATTATAGCACTACAATATATTATGCAGAGCTTACTCCAATTAAATTGAGAAATTTATTGGAAAAAGGCAAAAAACAGAATACAAAAACCGTTCATTTGAAAATATTTCCTTCAGAAAGTAATGATAAAACGACTATATTCTTAAACTGCTTGCAGAATTGTCAAAAACAGGCAAGCTTTATAGAGGGAAAATTGCCAGATCTGGAAGAATTGAAATCACAAGGTGTTTTAAAGAACATAGTTATTCCTGTGGCAACGGTGAGAGGAGTTGACCCTGAAATTGCATTACTTAAGAGTGAAGTGTATATTTATGCTGAAATTAAAGGAAGTACGATTGTACAGCCAATTGATTTTATACCACAAGATATACATACTATGGAGACGAAAAAGGCGCTCGTTACCATACAAGATAGAGCATTTTATACGCAATATAAAGTTATTAAAAGTGTAGAAAAAGTTGTTTTTAAATATGGTGACAGTTTTACGCTAACTTTTGAAGAAGATAATCAGTCTTGTAAAATAAATTATAAGGATTCTAATAAAATTCGTGTTTTAGCTAAAGATCTTGATTTCATGATTTCGTATTTGGAAAACGGATATTTTAAGGTAAATGATGTGAAAATTCCGTTTGATTATAACGAGAAAGAAATATCAGGCTTCTCTATCATTAAAGAAAAAGAATATCTCTGCTTTGCAAAAAAAGTTGTTAAGACTCTTGATCTTTTAGGGTGTTCGGAGGATCTTGATATAAGTAATTTAAAAGATGAAGATTTAAGAAATCTTAATTATTTAATAACTGCTTTTGTAGATAAAAAGCCAGTGAAAGGCTTAAAAAATGATTTGCCATCCATAGCATGTATAAAGGTTGGAAAGTTGAGATTTGCAGTATGTTTGGAAAAATGTGAAGAAGCTGGTACTTATGAAATATCTAATTTTTTTGAAACAGATTTTCCTATTGCAATTCAGGATGAAACAGATAAGAAGAAAATGCTTCCAATTTCACAATTTGCTCTTTTAGAAACAAATGATCTATTGACATTGAGTAATATAAAGTATGATATATTACTTCCTTCATTTAAGAAAACGCAACATCATCAAGAAACGTTTAGCCGGGCAAATTGGTTTCTGCTTGATTTATTATCTGCTTATGATAGTGCAGAGGGTATGAGAAAGAAAATGTTATTAAAAACTTGTTTGGATTTCAGTGAATGGATATCGGAAGCACCACAAAATGAATTAGATAATCAAATAAGGACATTAAATAGGTTACAAACAATAAAGAGGGCTCGAACTTTGAATTCCTGTGAGATTCAGGTTTTATGGGAAATAGTTGAAGATAGTAATACAACAGAGGAATGCAAGGTAGGTGCATATTTACTTTTGGAGCAGCAGGTTCCAGCGGAACGACATTTTGCAAAATTGACTAACCAAGAGAAAGGAAGGTTCCAAAAGTATCCTATATATCATTTTTGGAAAGAAAAAAATTTATAAAAAATGTATACAGTGCTTGTCCCCGGCAAAAAACAATTTCTCACCAAAGATGAACATTTGGAGGCTCATAAAGGAAGTTGGCAGAATCCAACCAATTGGTATTATGACCCAGTGATGAAGGAGTATATTGACTTTGGAGACGGAAATATCATTCCATGCGAGGTAATACAATTGAGTAATCCAGTTGTGGTTATTAATAGGCTAGAGCCGGTTGAAGCAGTAAAAGAAACTGGAGCGGAGAATAATCCAGAGCCAGTGAAGAATAAAGGACAGCCTAAGAACAATAATACAGTATCTGTAAAAGAGAAAAAAGCAGTGTATGAGGCGACAGTTGCATACAAAGTGAGCAAGTCTGATATAAAGTTTGTAAAGGGATTAAAGACTGTTGGAAAATTCATTGTTGATCATCCCGTTGAATTACTTGAAATAACAGGTATAGTTGATACTGTCACACGTAAGATTATTTCATCTGTTGTGGCAAGTAGAAATAATAGTGGCACTCAGGGAACAACACAAAGTACTTCTTCAGGTAAAACAGATATGATAAGTAAGACTGCTGATAGTGTTGAGCAATCTAACAGAGCTATGCCAAGCGAAAATGATGTCCCTGGTCATAAACAGAGGTATCATACAAAAAAAGGAGTTGTTTGGAAAGATAAACCACCATATCACAGAGGTGGAAAAGAATAATTGAAGGACGGCTCCGGTACCGGTCACGGAAAAAATATACTTCGGTAATAGAAATAAAAAAAGATCTCACTGAAGAGATCTTTTCATGCACACACTGTGCAGTTGGACAAGCCAACGATTTGAGTAAACTTTTATTTGAACTCGCTGTGTAGTCTTATAGGGATTTATACTACACTGCAACAATAACATTTCATGGAGGTTTTGTCAAGATGCAAAAGAAGAAATATTATATTGGATTAGATATTGGAACTAATTCTGTAGGATATGCAGTAACGGATACAGAATATAACCTAATAAAAACTCATGGAAAATCTGCTTGGGGAGTGACCGCTTTTGATGAAGCTTCTGGCTGTGTTGAAAGAACTTCTTTTCGAACTGGAAGAAGGCGAAGGGACAGAATAAAGTTTCGTGTACAACTGTTACAGGAACTATTTGCACTTGAGATAGCTAAGATGGATGAAAAGTTTTATGAACGACTTCAAAAAAGTCATTTGTATCGGGAAGAGGTGGGAGAGTCCTACACTTTATTTTGCGATGCTAGTTATACAGACGTGGAGTATTATCGTCAATATCCAACCATTCATCATTTAATTACTGATCTTATGGAAAATTCTGAGCCACATGATGTTCGTTTGGTTTATCTTGCATGTTCATGGTTAATAACTCATAGAGGACATTTTCTAAGTAATGTGAATCAGGAAAACGTAGGAGAGATTCGAGATTTTGAGACTGTTTTTCATAAACTGAATACATTTTTGACAGAAAATGGATATCAGATTCCATGGAGTACTGAAAATTTTATGGAAATCAGTAAGGTATTAAAGAAAAAGGATACTGTGACATCAAAATTTAAGAGATTAGTAGCAACTATGCTCCAAGGAAAAAAGCCATCTAAAGAGCCATTGGAAGAATTCCCTTACAGTCTCGAAGCAGTTATTAAGCTTCTTGCTGGTGGTGCTTGCAAATTAAAGGATCTTTTCGCAAAAGAAGATTATGAAGATGCTGGAAGCATTTGCCTTGGTATGGATGAAGAAAAATATGCAGAAGTTATGACTGCTATAGGAGAGGATTATGAGTTAATCAATGCTTTAAGAGCCATTTATGACTGGGCAATTCTTTCTGATGTTCTTGGTGATGAATATTCGATTTCTGCTGCGAAGAAATCTGTTTATCATCAGCATGAAAAGGATCTTGCTTTCTTAAAACATATATTTCGTAAATATAATCCAGATAATTATGATAAAATGTTCAGAAATTCCGGAAAGGAAAGTAACTATGCATCGTATGTTTACCATACCGATGAGCAGAAAACAAAAGATTTTAAAAAGTGCAAATCAAAGGAAGAATTTTGTAAATATGTTTTAAAAATAGTTAAATCTATTCAACCAGATGAGGACGATAAGGAGCAATTTGAAGACATGCTAAAGAGGCTAGAGCTTCAAACTTTTATGCCGAAACAGAAAGATACTGACAATCGCGTTATTCCGTATCAACTTTATTGGTACGAATTGGATCAGATTTTAACTAAAGCGGAAGTCTATCTTCCGTTTTTGGCAGAAAAAGATGAAAATAATCTTTCTGTTTCAGATAAAATTCGTTCGATTTTTCTATTTCGAGTACCTTATTTTGTAGGTCCACTAAATGAGCATTCTAGTTATGCTTGGTTAAAGAGAAAACACGGAAAAATTTATCCATGGAATTTTGAGCAGATGGTAGATCTGGATGAGAGCGAGGAAAGATTTATTAAGAGAATGACAAATACTTGTACCTACTTATCCGGAGAAAAAGTGCTTCCAAAGGATTCTCTTTGCTATCATAAATTTATGGTGCTCAATGAAATTAACAACATTACGATTAACGGATTAAGGATATCTGTAGACTTAAAACAGAGAATCTATGAGGATCTTTTTATGCAGAAAAAGAAGATTACACGTAAGAAATTAGTTGATTATTTGATCAGCAATGGTGTCATTGAAAAGGGGCAAGAAGATTTGATTTCGGGAATAGATACAGATATTCATTCTAACTTATCTCCGCAGATTGCTTTTCGTAGATTGCTAAAAGAAGGAATTCTTTCAGAAAAGGATGTCGAGAAAATTATCGAAAGATCGTCCTATGCCGAGGATAAGCATCGGCTGGATAACTGGTTGATAAAAAATTATCCAATTCTTTCAGAAGAAGATCGAAAGTATATATGTGGAATTAAGCTAAAGGAATTTGGAAGATTATCGAAAAGGTTTCTTTGTGGGATAGAAGGAGTAGATAGAGAGACAGAAAAAGGGTATACTATTCTGTCTGCTTTATGGAACACACAAAATAATTTGACAGAACTTTTGTCATCGAGATTTACTTTCAGACAAGCGATTGATGACTATGTAGAAGAATATTATATTGAAAATCCACGCACACTGGAACAGCGATTAGACGAAATGCATGTTTCAAATGCTGCTCGTCGACCTATCTATAGAACCTTGGCTCTTCTAAAGGATGTGACAAAAGCACTTGGCGCACCTGAAAAAATCTTTATCGAAATGACGCGCGGAGCTGCTACGCAAAAAGATAAAGCTGGGAGAACAACATCACGTAAACAGCAAATTTTGAAGCTTTATGAAGAGTGTGACGATAAAGATGTCAATCTTTTAAGGCAACAGCTTGAAGCGATGGGCGATACGGCTAATAATCGACTCCAGCGAGATCAATTATTCCTCTACTATATGCAGTTTGGAAGATGCATGTATAGCGGCGAACCGATTGATTTGAGTCAGCTGGGGACTAAGCTATATGATATCGAGCATATCTACCCACAGTCTGTAGTAAAGGACGATAGCATTCTGAATAATAAGGTGCTGGTGCGTACTGAGTTAAATGGCGATAAAAATAATACTTATCCAATTTCCAGCAGCATCCGCCAAAAAATGACTCCTTTTTGGCATGCATTAAAAGAAAAGGGAATGATTACAGAAGAAAAATTCAAAAGACTTACAAGGTCTACGCCTTTTACAGTGGATGAACGATGGGGGTTCATTAATCGTCAGTTGGTAGAGACTTCGCAATCCACAAAGGCACTTGCAACGATTTTGAAAGAAAAATATCCGCAGACTGAAATTGTTTATGCCAAGGCAAAACTCGCATCGGAATTTAGACAAGAATTCGGCTTGCCAAAATCGAGAACTTATAATGATCTGCATCATGCGGTAGATGCATACTTAAATATCGTTGTAGGGAATGTATACGATATGCGCTTTACAAAACAGTGGTTTAACATCAATTCCGATTATAGTGTAAAATGCAAAACTATATTTACGCACCTAGTTGTTTGCGGTGATGTAGTTGTATGGGACGGACTGCCTATGATGGAAAAAGTTAAAAACACCGCTAATAGTAGCAATGCACATTTTACCAAGTATGCCTTTATGAAAACAGGAGGTCTGTTTGACATAAATCCTGTTTCCAAGGATGAAAATTTAGTTCCTCGTAAGATCGGATTGGAGACAGAAAAATATGGAGGATATAAAAGATCAGCAGTTATGTTTTTTATTCCAGTCCATTATAAGGCAGAGAAAGATGAAGATACAATAATTTTGTCAGTAGAATTGATGCATGGAAAACACTTTTTAAGCGACGAAACTTTTGCCAAAGAGTACGCAATAAGCCGAATTTATTATAGCATTGAAAAAACAGTAACAGAAATTTCTTTTCCTATGGGGTTAAAGCCCTGGAAGATCAATACCGTATTGTCACTTGATGGATTCAGAATGTGCATTACTGCAATATCAAGTAAAGGGAAAAAGTTAAGTCTGCAATCTGCCATGCAATTTGTAGCGGGACCATATTGGAACGGTTATGTGAAAAGATTGGAAAATCTAGTAGAAAAGGTATCTAAAAATCCTTCTTACATTTACACAGAGAAGTATGATAAAGTTAACCGTAAGGAGAATGAACAATTGTATGAACTATATGTAGACAAATTAAAAAATTCTATTTATTGCAAGCGTTGGGCTGTTCGTGTTCCACTTGACATACTGATTAACGGAAAATCCACTTTTGACCAGTTATCAGAAATTAAACAAGCAGAGGCTTTGCTTAATATTCACAGTATATTTGGGCGAAATACTATGGGAAGCGATTTATCTGCGCTTGGAGGTAAAAAGAATTCTGGTGCAACAAACAGTTTCAGTTCTTTAGTATCAAATTGGAGAAAAAGTTATAGCGATATTCGACTAATCAACATTTCTCCTTCCGGCATTTGGGAGCAGCAGTCAAAAAATCTGTTGGATTTATTATGAGCTGGAGAACAGTAATTATAACCACCCAATCGAAACTGGACTATAAAATGGGATACATGGTGGTAAGGGGAAAGGAAACTCATCGGATTTTTCTGGATGAAATAGCAATACTTTTGATAGAAAATCCGATGGTTTCTCTTACAGGTTGCTTAGTAACAGCGCTGATCGAAAAGAAAATACGAATTGTATTTTGTGACGAAAAAAGAAATCCTGCTGCGGAATTAACGCCACATCACGGAAGCCATGACAGTACTGCAAAAATACGAATGCAGGCTGTCTGGACAGCCGAAGTAAAAGCGTTAGTTTGGCGTGAAATTGTCGCTGACAAGATTCGAAAACAGGCAAATTTTCTAAATGAACTTGGAAAAGAAAAGGAGGCAGAATTATTACAAACTTATATTTCCCAGATAGAACCGTCTGATACAACAAACAGAGAAGGACACGCGGCAAAGGTATATTTCAATGCACTATTTGGAAAAGACTTTACAAGAGGTGCAGACAATAGTATAAATGCCGCTCTTAACTATGGGTATAGTCTGGTATTATCGGCTGTGAATCGTGAAATCTCAAACAATGGATATTTAACACAATTGGGAATTTTTCATAACAACATGTTTAATCCATATAATTTGGGATGTGATTTAATGGAGCCCCTTCGCGTTCTGGTAGATCGGCGTGTTAGAAAAGAAATGCCGTTAGAATTTGGGAAAGAGGAAAAGCATGAGATGTGGAGAATTCTGGAGGATACCGTTACGATTGAACGGTATCACCAGTCTTTGCTTAATGCCATTCGTATTTATGTGCATAGCATATTCGAAGCACTCAATGACGGTGATCCATCTAAAGTTTGTTTCTTTGAAATAGAATAATGCTATGGGAAGTTTGCGTTTTATGAGAATGATTGTGTTTTTTGATTTGCCAACGATTACATCAGAGGATCGACAGAATTATCGTAATTTTAGAAAACTTCTGATTACAAACGGATTTATTATGCTTCAAGAGTCTATATACTGTAAACTAATGACAACGCCAACTGTAGAAAAGTCAATTACTATGCTGTTACAAAAAAATAAGCCTCCCCAAGGGGTTATCCAGACGTTGATGATTACGGAAAAGCAGTTTTCAAAAATGAATTTCATCATAGGTGAATCAACAAATGATATAGTTGATTCGGAAGATAGATTGGTGGTTTTATGAATTTTGTATACCCTGATATTAACTTTGTATTTAATACAACGGAAAAAGGTGTGCATACTCTGGTTATAGAAAACCAGAGTATGTTTCAAACCCTTATAACAGACATATATGATCAAATTCAAGGAAGTGATGGCAAAAGTGTTATTTCATTTGAAAATAAGCCGTTGCCATTTGCAAAACATTGTGAGATCCTCTCACAATTTATTCCGTTTTCCTTGAATAAAAAAACTTTAGTAACAAAAATAACTCAGTTGTTAACAACAAGGGCTGTAGTTGATGAGCATTTTGTGGAAATGGCTGAACTATTGGCAAAAGTAGAAACGATTATGTATGATTTAGCTTTTGATTTGGCATTAGATATCGAATTTAATTCTATTACAGCAGAAGCTTTAATTAAAGCCGCAGGAGTTTCACTAAAAGAGGAGTACGAAAGTCTGGCAGAGAAGGTTATTGATTATATGGAAATGGTAAACACTCTCGAAAGGAGGAAGCTATACATATTGGTGAATTTTAGAAGCTATGTTTCAGACGAAGAAATGATATATTTTATAGATACAGTCTTGCGTCATGCGCTCAATGTGCTTATAATAGAAAGTACAGAGAGATCCATTTTAAAAGGAGAGCTTCGATATCTTGTTGATGAATCGCTCTGTGAAATTCAATAGAGAATTTTAAGAATTTTTCTATACTCTTGAAACGATAGCTGGTCGGTATACCGCAAATGTTGATTTGAGGTTTGAGAGATGTGTAGATTTATAGGGTTCTTAAACACCGCTCTCATTCTCACTGCTAGAGCGTAAGTTTGAGAGATGTGTAGATTTATAGGGTTCTTAAACTGCGGAAAAGAATGTAAATCCACTCCACAAGTTTGAGAGATGTGTAGATTTATAGGGTTCTTAAACTATTCCTGTCGGAAGATTATCGGGTTAAGGGTTTGAGAGATGTGCAGATTTATAGGGTTCTTAAACAATATATGTCTTGATAAGAAATCTTCATGGGTTTGAGAGATGTGTAGATTTATAGGGTTCTTAAACCGGACTGCGGACGCTTTCTTGGACTTGAATTAAGCACTTCCAAGACTGCGTCTATACTCAATTGGACTCAAACCCCCTAACGA
>OHWC01001478.1_pt1 | contig 10147 bp, 9 predicted proteins | sample 1579541 | NCBI WGS metagenome assembly OHWC01 (sample SAMEA3882551, study PRJEB24775) | human gut metagenome | biome: human-associated habitat; feature: intestine environment; material: feces | place: Netherlands | collected 2009/2010
TCTGAAAGCAGCCGTAGACAATGGTAAAGATGTGGCAGCCCGCGAAGCAATGTCGCAGGCACAATATATTGCCGGTATGGGATTCTCCAATGTAGGTCTTGGAATCGCACATTCTATGGCCCATACATTAGGAGCAGTTTATGATACTCCACATGGTCTAGCAAATGCTATTTTATTACCAACAGTTATGAGATTTAATGGAGAAGTTTGTGCACAAAGATTTAGAGAGATATTAGTAAATATAGGAAGACCAGATGCTGCACATCTAAATGACCAAGATGTTATAAATACATTTGTATGGAAAATATCAGAATTATCTAAAGAAGTAGGAATTACACAGACAATAAAAGATGTAGGAGCAAAAGAAGAAGACTTTGGAATGCTTGCAGATAAAGCAATGGAGGATCCTTGTAAACCAGGAAATCCAAGAGAAGTATCAAGAGAAGATTTTATAGAATTATATAGACAAGCTATGTAATCTGAATTATGAAATTTACTACTATACAAAAAAAGAGCAAAATTTTTATTTTGCTCTTTTAATATTAAAAAACTATGTAAGTTATTTTAGTCTAAATTATTTAAAATATTTGGTAAGATTTGTTTCTTTCTAGAAACAACATTTTCTAGCATTGCAGTATTGTTATCTACAGAAACACCAAATGCTTTTTCTACAACAGGTGCATCATTTCCTAAAGAAATAATCTTAGAATTTGAATTAATTATATCTGTAGCGGCAAATACGTATAAATCTAAATTTTCTTTTTGAATGTTTTCAGAAATTGCTTGTTCAAAATAAGATTGGTTTTTAAATATTGAATCTAAATCTGCTGTATTTACTTGTGCAATTCTAAATTTTTTATTTCCTTTTTCGAACAATTTACAATCTATATTTATAATTTCTTCTGGAGAAAATTCGCTAATATCAGTACCTGCTTTAAGCATTTCTGTACCATAAACATTAATATCTAATCCAGAAATTTCTTCTAATTTCTTAATAATTTTTATATCATCTTCAGTAGTTGTTGGTGATTTTAAAATTAAAGTATCAGAAGCAATAGCACTAAGCATTAATGTAGCTATAGTTTTATCTATTTCTATGTCATTTTCTTTATACATTTTATATAAAACTGTTGCAGTACAACCAACAGGTTCAGCTCTATAATATAGTTGGTATGGAGCAACAAAGTTCATTGTGTGGTGGTCTACAACTTTTAATATTTTTGCATTAGATAAGTTATTTACAGTTTGGCTAGATTCGTTGTGGTCAACTAAAATAACCTCTTGGTTATCTTCTACATCCTCTATTAATTCAGGTGCTTCTATTCCAAGAAATTTTAATACATATTGAGTTTCTTTATTAACATTTCCTAATCTAACTGCTTTTGCATTTTCATTGCCTAATTTTTTTTCTAAATTTTCCATTACTAGTGATGATGTAATAGAGTCTGTATCTGGATTTTTGTGTCCAAATATTAATGTTTCTTTTATCATATGAGTTCCTCCTTAATTAACACACTTTACATAAATTATTATACACGAAAATTATGTATAAGTCAATATTTTTAAAGCTTTTCCACTATACTAACTAATTAAATTCACAAGGTGTAACATTTAGTGTTTTATTATTTGTATAAATTACCATACCAGGCTTACTACCATTTGGCTTTTTCACATATTTTACAAAGCAATAATCTACAGGAACATTATTAGAAAGTCTAGCTTTACTATAATATGCAGCGAGTTTAGCACATTTTATTAAAATTTCATTAGATATATTTGAAGCTGGATTTTTTAAGATTACATGACTACCATGAATATCCTTAGTATGGAACCAAATATCATTCTTGGAAGCAATTTTAGTAGTAAGATAATCATTTTGCTTATTATTTTTACCAACTAAAACTGTATAACCATCTATATGAAATTCTCTAGGAGTAGAAGAATTTGAATCTTTTTTGTTGCTAACTTTACTATTTTGTAAAAAGTCTTTAAAAATAGGATTTTCGGTAATTTCATTATAAATTTCATTAACTTCTTGAATGTCTTTGGCATATTCTAGTTCATATATGATACTTTCAATATATTGCAATTCTTCTTCAGTTTCTATTTTTTGAAGAGAAACAATTTCTAAGGCATTTTTTAATTTATTATATTTTTTAAAATATTTTTTTGCATTATTGGCAATGGATATTGTATTATCTAAAGGGATAAGCAAAATAGAATTATTATCATAATAATTTTCTAATTCAATTTTATCAGCATTGTAAAATTTAGGGATTTTATATAAATTAGCAGTTATTAACTCACCATATAATTTATAAATATCTTTGTTATTACATTCTTTAAGTTTAGCATTAATATTTTCTAATCGATAATCATATTTTTTTAAGATATGTGAAATTAATTTTAGTAAATTATTTCTATAAGAGATAAAATTACTATTTTGTTCTTTTTCATAATAAAAATCATCTATAAAAAAATTACAATCCAAATTAGAAGATTTAGAAGCTAAATTTATAGTATAATCTAATTTATTATTCTCATTACTATAAGTACTTAAAGATATAGCGTTAGTATTTAAATTATTAAGTATTTTGCACAAATATTCATATAAACTGAAAATATCATTTTTGGAAAAGGTTGAATTATTAATATTACACTTTAATAGAACATTTTTAACAAAGGTTTTACTAAAACCAGTAAAATAATTTACTAAAAAATTAGTTAAATTTGTAACATTATTTTCTAAAATTAATTTATAGAAAATATCAAAAGAATTGATACTATAAAAATTTTTCTTGTTATTTTCAGGATATATATATTCTCTAGTTGGTAAAATATCTCGATAAGAATTAGACAAAGTATCTAAATGCCTTAAACTATCAATAATAAAGAACTTACTATTTAATAAAATAATATTACTGTGTTTTCCCATTAATTCTATTATCAGATATTTAGTTGTTAAATCATTTAATTCATTATATCCTTCAAATTCAATTTGTATTATTCTTTCTAAATCTTCTTTAGAAGAGATATTCTTTATTTTATATCCAATTAAATGTTTTCTAAGTAACATACAGAAATTAGTTAAATGAATTCTATATGAGTTAGAATCTATGCAAATGTTTAAAGCAAAATTTTTACCATTTGAATAAATACCAAGTAAAATTTCATTTTTATTTGGTTCATAAATTTTATTTATTTTTCCACCTAATATAGAGCTTTGTAACTCGTAAGTTATTAATTTTGTAGTTATTCCATCAAAAGCCATAATAAACTCCTTTGTTTTTTATATAGTAGGAAATTTTTCCTGGTAGGAGAAATTTCTGTACTATAGAATTATGGCATACCTTAGATTTTCTTAGAATTTACATTTGCTAGAAAATATTAGGCATGCTTTTTTATAGTATTATATTATAAACTTGTTAATATAGCAATTAAAAAACTTAATAAGTAGGAAAAAGTATTGACATTATGCGCTTTTTTGACATATAATGTGACGTAGATATATTAACAGGGGGTAACAATACACTTATGAAATATAGCAATATGTTTTATCCATTCGATTCAAAATATGAACTAATGCAAGATGAAGAGATAATAACTAAAATAAAAGCAGGAGATAAAAGCGCTTTAAATTATATAATGGAAAAATATAAAGAACTTGTTAATATGAAAGTTAGTAAGTATTATATAATAGGTGCAGAAAAAGAAGATATTATTCAAGAAGGAATGATTGGATTATATAAGGCTATAAAAAGTTATTCAGATGATAAAAATGCAAGCTTTAAATCATTTGCAAATATGTGTATAGAAAGACAGCTAATAACAGCAATAAAAACTTCAAATAGACAAAAACATATGCCACTTAATTCATACTTGTCATTAAATACATCAGCATATGACGAAGAAGATAATACAGAACTTATGGATGTTTTTAATAATAACACAGTAGAAGACCCATTAGAAACATTAACAAAAAAAGAATATTATGAAACTGTAGAAAGTGTAATAGATAAATCCTTAAGTGATTTTGAAAAGCAAGTATTAGCAAGATTTATGAAAGGAGAAAGCTATGTAGATATAGCTAACAAATTAAATTCACCTGTTAAATCTATAGATAATGCTATTCAGAGAATAAGAAAAAAAGCAATAAAAAATATATTAAAAGAAAATGAAAAATAGTAATTAGGATTGTGCTTGGAATAGTCTAATGCACAATTTTAATTACTTAAAAATGCTTCTATAGCTCAGTAGGTAGAGCACTTCCATGGTAAGGAAGGGGTCGCCAGTTCGATTCTGGCTGGAAGCTCCAATGTTTATTTTGCTAAAAAGCAAGAATTAATTTTAGAAAAAACTTTGATAAGAAAAATAAAACCGGGATTTTTAGGACCGTCCCTAAATCCCGAATAACATTAACAAAGGAGAGATAAAATTGAAGATAGGAATAGTAGGACTTCCTAATGTAGGAAAAAGTACAATGTTTAATGCAATAACAAAAGCTGGTGCAGAATGTGCAAATTATCCATTTTGTACAATAGAACCAAATGTAGGAATGGTACCAGTACCAGATGAAAGATTAGATAACTTAGCAAAAATATATGACCCAGAAAAAGTAACACATGCAGTAATAGAATTTGTAGATATAGCAGGTCTTGTAAAAGGAGCAAGTAAAGGAGAAGGCTTAGGAAATAAATTCTTATCACATATAAGAGAAGTAGATAGTATATTAGAGGTGGTAAGATGTTTTGAAGATCCAAATATTGTACATGTTGATGGTTCAATAGATCCTATAAGAGATATAGAAACAATAAATTTAGAACTTGTTTTTGCAGATTTAGAAACAGTAAATAAAAGATTAGAAAGAGCAAAGAAACTATTAAAAGGTGATAAAACATATAAAGCAGAAATAGATTTATTAGAGAAAGTAAAAGAAACTTTAGAACAAGGAAAACCAGCAAGAATACTTGAATTATCAGAAGAAGAAAAAGAAATTATAAAAGATAGTTTCTTACTTACAATGAAGCCAATATTATATGTTACAAATGTTTCAGAAAATGAAATTTCAGAAGATAACAAATATGTAGAACAAGTAAAAGAATATGCAAAAAATGAAAATGCAAAAGTTATAAAACTTTGTGTAAAAATAGAAGAAGAATTATCTGGATTAGAAGATGATGATAAAAAAGAAATGCTAGAAGCTTTAGGAATGAATGAATCAGGACTAGATAAAGTTATAAAAGAAAGTTATGACTTATTAGGTCTAATGTCATTCTTAACAGCAGGAAAACCAGAAGTTAGAGCATGGACAATAAAAAAAGGAACGAAAGCTCCAGAAGCAGCTGGAAAAATACATTCAGATATTCAAAGAGGATTTATAAGGGCAGAAGTAGTTTCTTATGATGATTTAATAAAACTAGGTTCTTTAAACGAAGCAAAAGAAAAAGGACTAGTAAGATCAGAAGGAAAAGAATATGTTATGCAAGATGGTGATATTGTATTATTCAAATTTAATGTAAGTAAATAAACATTGCATAATGATGAATTTGTAAATTTTTACTTAAAAATACTAAAAAATGTAATAAAAGCGTAAATTTTTTGAAATATAAATGTAATATAAAAAAGCAAAAAAATGCTTGACATATTTTAATATAGAGTTTAAAATAATAATAGATTAACAAATGCAAAAGATTAATGTGTATTTGTCTTGCAAATATTTTTAAAGTATGGTATAATTAGAGATGTTTGTAGAATACTAATAAAAAACATATTAAAGGAGAGAAATTGATTATGGAAAATTCAAAATTTGTAAAAATAATTTTAGCAATATTAACAGGAGTTATGTTAGTAGCAATTGGAGTAAGTGGAACAAATTATGTATCAGCAGCAGATGGTAATGGAACAAATTATGCAGATTTAGGAGCAGTTTTAAATGGAACAAATAATACAACAACTAATAATGCTACAGCAAATAATACAACTTCTAATTCAACAGCAAATGGAACAAATTCTTCTAATAGTACATCTAATACATTAAATACAAGTGCATTAAGAAACACTATTAATACAGCCAATACAGTAACTACAACTAATACTACAACTTTACCAAAAACAGGTATAGCAAATTCAACACCAGTAGTTATTTTAATAGCTATTTTTGGAATATCAGCAGTATATGCATATAAAAAAATAAGAGATTATAAAAGTCTTTAATAAATGAGTAATCCTAGCAAAATTTATTGCTGGGATTTTTTTTATAAGAAAATTCTTCGAACTTCCTATAATATAAAAAATAACAAGGCTGTGATATTTGCAAAGCAAATTTCGTGCACGAACAAAGAAGTGGACTTTAAAATGTTTTTAAATAGTGCAAATGTTATTAATGTTCGCTTTTATTCTAGAGTGATTATATTATAAATTATTCATAAATCTTTTAGTATTACTATTGAAAAAATATGTGAAATATGATAATCTTTTATAAAATACAGGAAATTACTGTGTTGTTATCTTTTTTTTCACTAAATAGTGAGAGAAAAAATTTCTCTAGCTTTTAGTTTTACATATAGTAACCTATTAACCAAAAAGCGATAAGGAGGAAAAATTATGGAGGACAAAATGTTTGAAAAAGTTCTAGTGCGAGAGGCTAAAGAGAAGTATCCTGGACGGAATGTAATTATTGAAAGAAGAGGGTGTGGATTTACTTTTTATCAGCCTGATACTATTGAATGTAATATGTACCTGTTAGAAGGAAGGTATTCATATGATGAAGTTCTAAAACTTAATGCTTTAACAAACCACAGTGTAGATTTTGGATATTGTTCTGAGCTTGGACCAATTGCTTTAATAGGGAATATTCATACAGCTTATACTAAGAGAAATGGATATTTTAGATCTAAAGTACAAGAATATGGAACATATTATGATAATACTAGTGAGTACTATTTTTATGCTTATACTGATGAAGAAGCAAAAAAAATAGAAAACTATATTGTATATGGCGGCAGCATGGATGGATTTAAAGAAGTTGCAGCAGTGGCTCCTATAAGCAAAATGTCATACTGTTTGGATTCGAGGTTTGAAGCTAAAGAGACCCATTTACCCAGAGTATTTGATATGGATTGTAAGTTAAAAGGGGTTTATACTTATGATGAGGCTAAAAAACTTTTTTTTCAGACAGAGAATGAAGAAGATTGGCTAATAATAGATCCTACGATTGCTTTTGCAACTATTGGAGATGGTCAACATGTAGGAATCATTAATATTATGTCTTGGGAAAAACAGAATGTATGTGGCTTTAGAGATGTTTGGGAATATGGAGCAGAAGAACCTGAAGTTCAAACAATTAGTTTTCTTACTGATGATGAAGCATGTAAAATAAAAGATTTTATATTGTATGTTTACAATTATAGTTCTTCAGGAATAGGTAGAGAAAAATATCAAGTTGAAAAATATGATCGAACACTTGATAAGAGATTTAACTTTAAATTACCTGATGGAAGAGATTATCGTTTGATTGAACATATAGAATTATTCAAATAATAAGAAACAAGTGGATTGCAGATATATAATGCAATCCACTTGTTTGATGTAATGTAAATTTTATAATATACAATGGATTTAAAGTATATAGCTATGATGAAAAAATCATTTTACTTTTTTAAAAAAATAAAAAATTTAGATATATTGACAATATTTATAAAATATGAAAGAATACTATTATAGTTTGAATTGCTATAAAAAATAGGAAAGGAATGGTATTTAAGATGGAGAGAAAAAGAGGATTTGAAATAGCAAAAGGATTTGAGGATAAAAAAATTAATTTACCAATAAGGAAAACAAAATATTCAGCTGGCTATGATGTGGAAGCAGCTGAAGATACTGTTATACCAAGCTTTAAAAAAGGAATGGCACCAACTTTGATAAAAACAGGGATAAAAGCATATATGCAAGATGATGAAATGTTAGTATTATATAATAGGAGTTCAAATCCAAAAAAGAAAGGACTAATATTAGCTAATAGTGTTGGAATAATTGATAAAGATTATTATGGAAATGAAGACAATGATGGCCATATAATGTTTGCTTTTTATAATATAAAAGAAGAGGATGTTACTATAAAAAAAGGAGAATGTATAGGACAAGCAATTTTTCAGAAATATCTTTTGACAGATGATGATAATGCAGAAGGGATTAGAGAAGGTGGATTTGGTTCAACAAGTAAATAATAGATTTAATAATGTAACAAATTATTATAATAATTTATATTAAACAAATAATTTTTATGGTTAAAGAGTGAATTTACATAAGTAAAAGTTTACGTAAAATTCGCATAAAAATGATAAAAATTTCTGCTTAAATACTTTGACTTTTTTGGAAAAATGTAGTATAATAAATATGGTTAAAAAATCCAATAAAGTTATATCATATAGACATAACTTTATAATATTTTTTTGCTGAAAAATACTGAAAGGAGTGACTTACATGTTTAATGTAGGAGACAAAATAGTGTATCCAATGCATGGAGCAGGAACTATAGATTCGATAGAAGAAAAAGATATTTTAGGAGAAAAACAATCATATTACATATTGAGAATGCCAGGAGAGGTTAAAGTAATGATACCAACAGCTAAGGCAGAGGCAGTAGGAGTAAGAAATGTTATAGATAAACAATCAGCAGAAAAAGTAATTGGTATATTAGAACAAGATGAAACTTTAATGGATAAAAATTGGAATAAACGTTATAGAGATAATATGGAAAAAATGAAAAGTGGAGATATTTATCAAGTTGCTGATGTTGTGAGAAATTTAAGTTTTAAACAAAAAGAAAAGGGTCTTTCTACAGGCGAGAAAAAAATGTTGAATAATGCTAAGCAAATTTTAGTTAGTGAATTAGTTTTAGCAGAACATGCTACTGAAGATGAAGTAGAAAAATTAGTTGATAGTAAAATAAATACATCTTTTATGACTTTTAGAGCAGATGAATTGAACCATGATAATAATATTGTAAATAAATTTATACCTTTTAATAATGATGTAGATTCAGCTAATTAATGTATAGTGAGTTATAATTATTAAAGAGGTTAGGGCATAGAAATCTAAATTTGTTTTTTATAAAATTTAGGTTTTTATGCATTGTTAGTTTGTTAATTAAGTTGTTTTATATAGTATTAAAAAAATACTTAATTCAAAAAATTAAAAAATTTCGAAAATTTGTATTGACAAATTTTTGATTTAATATTATAATACTAATTGTCGTTAGGATATAACCAATTCTAAATATATGCAGATGTGGCGGAATTGGTAGACGCACAGGACTTAAAATCCTGCGGACCTTAAAATCCGTGCCGGTTCGACTCCGGCCCTGGGCACCATTCAATGCGGGTGTAGTTCAATGGTAGAACTTCAGCCTTCCAAGCTGACTACGTGGGTTCGATTCCCATCACCCGCTCCATTTAATTGAATAGGCTTGAATAGCTCAGTTGGTAGAGCAATCGGCTGTTAACCGATCGGTCGTAGGTTCGAGTCCTACTTCAAGCGCCATGTGGCTCGTTGGAGAAACGGTTAACTCACATGCCTTTCACGCATGCATTCACGGGTTCGAATCCCGTACGAGTCACCATTTGTCAATTACATCACTTCGGTGGTGTTTTTTTTATTTCTTCATCAAGTATGTTTATATAGATATTTGTAAGTTTTGTATTTCTTTGAACTATAGAAGAAGAAATATAAGATGTGAGTGTTTTTATTTTTTCATCATTATTTGCATTATAACATATCTTCCTGCTATCAGAAAAGAAAAAGCAAAAGGACTTTGAATCCCTATATGCTCCTTTGAGATTCTGTCCTTCTGCTCTCTCTAAACTAAATTCTATTTTTCTCTCATTTATCTGCTCTCATTTACATCTGTCGCAAATGTTGATGGAGATATTTTTCTCTTGTTGCCATCCCACCTCTGATATGTCGTTCTGATTTATTCATGTCCAACACTTTTCGTGCCTCCTGTGCCAGAGAGGGATTGATTTGAAGAAGCCGTTCGGTGACGTCTTTATGTACCGTACTCTTACTTATCCTGAATTGCTTCGCAGTCTGTCTCACCGTCGCACTATTTTCTATAATATAGTCTGCGATTTCCACCGCCCGCTCCTCA
>OHWC01001481.1_pt1 | contig 10138 bp, 5 predicted proteins | sample 1579541 | NCBI WGS metagenome assembly OHWC01 (sample SAMEA3882551, study PRJEB24775) | human gut metagenome | biome: human-associated habitat; feature: intestine environment; material: feces | place: Netherlands | collected 2009/2010
CCGCAACCATCCGTTACGGTCATCTCCACAACATGCCGCCCCCCTTTCTTCACATGTTTCGGATCGAGTTCGCAAACCAGATTTCCACTGATGGAATTGGGCTTGCCAAACAAAGCATATTTTCCGTCTATGGTTCCCCGGTAGCTACTGATACCGGTTTCTCCATCTTTTGCCTTGAAAGTGATGCGTCCCGCGCTCCCCCATTGTTTTGGATTGAGCGGAGTGATTTGGGGCGGTACGGTGTCAATGGCAACAGTATAAGTACCCAGTTCACGGATCGTCGTCTTCATGAATCCGTCTTCATACTTGCCACCTATACTATATTTCTTTCCACGATTACTCACACTTGCTACATAATATTTCGTCATATCTTCCAATGGACGGCGGCGCAATCCGATAGTTAATTCGCAACGTCCATGCAAAGGTATACGGGTATCGTTCAACTGATAGGTAAAAGCAATGTCTCCACTGTCAGCCCGCACGGCATAATTCAGATATGCGTCATCATAGAGCATTCCTCGGGGGATAACCAGATTCAAACCGGGCTCTTGCAGGATATTTACTTTATTCCAGTGAAAAATGTACTTCTCCCGGTGCTCCACAGGTTTTATTTCCGCACGCTTTCCATGTATCGTAAAACGTACTTTGGAAGTATTTCCCAGCGCATCTTTCAGTGTATAAACGAAGCGGTAGGGACGCTCTTCATTAATATCAACCAGTCCCCGGTTTCCATTGGGAGCATGCAGCATACGTAATGTATTTCCCGGCTCGATGAACGACTTCATATATTGCCCGTATGTCCACGAATTAATCATCCGGTTTTCATATTCCGAGAAACGGTCTACCACACTACGAAACACTTCCACACTATCTACTTCCAGAATAACAGTATGTACTCCGTAACGATTGCTCACCCCGTCCATATAATCATAGGCACGGATAGCGGAACCTACCAATCCCCAAACAGTAATAGGTTGTTTTGGGGTAAGCGGAAACGCCTGATGCTTCTGGTTTCCGTCTACTACTCCCCTGCCCGGTTGAGGAAAGAGCATAATGCCCTCGGCACGGGGAGCCGTATTGTCTTTCACTTTCTTCTTAAAGAAGGGCAACGGGTCGATATAATCGTCCGTATCCGCCTCAAACATATCCAGATGCAGGTGTGGCCCGAAAGAATAACCAGTATTACCACTCAGAGCGATCACCTGCCCTGCCTTCACCGGATATTCACCCGGTTCGGGAGTAATCTCCACTTCCCATGATTCCTTTTCATATTGCAGGTCTTCCACACGGCGGGCCACATCACCCACAAAAGCACTGAGATGCCGGTTGATGGTTTTATATCCGTTATTATAAGCTACATCGAGCACATATCCCGAACCATGAGTGACGCGAATACGCGAAATATATCCTTCGGCCAGGGCATGTACCGGTTTGCCGATGGTTCCTCCTGTTTTGAAATCCAATCCGCCATGAAAGTGGTTGGCACGTATCTCACCGAAATTCCCGGAGAAGGTGATGGGGAAATCAAAAGGAGGGGTAAAAGTAGCATCGGAAGGCACATTCTCCATTGTTTGCGGATAAGCCTGCGCTCCCCATGCCAGAAGTATAAGGGATAATATAGTATGTTTCATATAGGTCGATAAATAATTTGTCGGGCAAATGTACATTATTCCGGGTAGATTATAAAGAAATGTGAGCAAATATTACCCGATAAATATTTATCGCATATAAACAACCTGAAGACGGAAACGAAGGAGAAGAAGGAGGCGAAGCTTTGAACACTCTCCCTTGAGATAACCAAGAGTACGTATCCGAACGCTTACTACCATGCGCACCTGTAGACTTAGTACAACGCCACCGTCAGTATCAATCCCTGGCAGGAAGGTACGAACAGCGAAGGAGACGCAGGGATGGAAATTTGATTAGGAATATGCTTGCAGGATCCGCCAAAAGCCATATCTTTGCAGCACAAACTAATTAAAAACACCGTACAGAAGTTTATGAGCCATACTATTTTTATTTATGCAAGCATTGTCTTAGTAGTGCTTATCATTTTAGGCGTCGTATTTACGATTATTACTATGCGCCGTTTGCACAGTACACAAAAACAGTTGCAAAAACAGGATAAAGCAAGTACCAAGGAGAAAAAATACGACTGGTATGGGCACTAATCATTTCATATTCATACAAGAATTACCTCCTGAGCAAAATATTGAAACTCAGGGGCATTCGATTATTACAGATTAAAACCTGTATAAAAATACTGTTGTAAAACACCTATTCCCGAAGTACACCGAAACACGGAAATCGCTACATTGCGACATGTTTAACCCCCAATTAAAATTGCAAGGTTATGATTATCGGAGTACCTAAGGAAATCAAAAACAACGAGAACCGTGTAGGAATGACCCCTGCCGGAGTAGCCGAGTTGGTGAAGAAAGGTCATACGGTGTATGTGCAGGCCACAGCAGGCGTAAACAGCGGTTTCTCCGACGATGACTACATCGCCGTAGGTGCAAAGACTTTACCGACCATTGAAGACACGTATGCCGCAGCCGACATGATTGTCAAGGTAAAGGAACCTATTGCACCGGAGTACAAACTGATTAAAAAGGAACAAGTGGTATTTACCTATTTCCACTTTGCAGCCGATAAATTGCTGACCGAAGCCATGATTGAAAGTGGTGCCGTCTGCATCGCCTACGAAACCGTGGAAAAAGAAGACCGTTCACTTCCGCTGCTTACCCCCATGAGCGAGGTGGCAGGACGTATGGCTACCCAAGTAGGAGCCCGCTTCCTTGAAAAGCCACAAGGCGGCAAGGGAAAACTGATGGGCGGAGTAACGGGCGTACGTCCCGCACGCGTACTTATCCTTGGAGGTGGTATCGTGGGCACCAATGCCGCACAGATAGCTGCCGGAATGGGTGCCGAGGTACTGATTGCCGACATCAACCTTCCCCGCCTGCGCTACCTGAGTGAAGTGATGCCGAAAAACGTAAAGACACTCTATTCTTCCACCCATAACATCAAGATGGAATTGCCGAACATCGACTTGGTAATCGGTTCCGTCCTCATCCCCGGTGACAAGGCCCCACACCTCATCACCAGCGAAATGCTGAAGATGATGAAACCCGGTACGGTACTCGTAGACGTAGCCATCGACCAGGGCGGTTGTTTCGAAACCTCCCACCCCACCACGCACAGCGACCCTACCTACATTGTGGACGGAATTGTACACTACGCCGTTGCCAATATCCCCGGCGCCGTACCCTTCACCTCCACCATGGCACTGACAAATGCCACCCTGCCCTACACTGTTTCCCTGGCATGTAAAGGCTGGAGACAAGCCTGCAAGGACGACTCGGCTCTGGCGCAAGGATTGAACGTAGTGGAAGGCAAAGTAACATACAAAGCTGTAGCCGACGTCTTCGGGCTGAAATATGAGGCGATTGAGTTATAAGTTATAAGTTATAAGTTATAAGTGATGAGTGATTTGTTGGTATTTTCCTTTCAGCATGGTAGCGCAGCACAATTACCAACAAATCACTCATCACTCATAACTCCCCCCCAACAAAGAATCCTTCTTCCTCGCATACTCCCACCACATAGCGAGCAGTGTGATGCAGAGGTTGAAAATAAACGGAAATTCCTTGGAATTAGTGTGGAACAAGGTCTGAAAGAAGTCTGTAATGAACGGGGACAATAGAATCGCCAGATAATTCATTACCATTACAAAGGCCAGTGCCAAAGTTGTTTTTTCCGGTATAGCCGTATCTACTGTCTCGTCATAAATCAGCGGTTGAATGACACCATATCCCAAACCAACCAACATACATCCCGGTATTATCAGCCATTCTTTAGGCGAAATCCATATCAAAAGCAAACCCGCTGCAATGGACAAAAGGCTGTAAAACTTTGTGTGTTTCCCCATCCACTTCACGATATGCCCCAGGAAGAAACCCGGAGCCATAATGGCAAGGAAGAATAAGGAGATCATCAATCCGGAATTTCCGCTGGAGAAGTGATGGGCCTCCATCAAAAAAGGCAAGTCAAAAGTAACCGCCAGCACTACATACGTAGTGACGCCATAAAACAGCATCAACTGTAGCAGATGGCGGACATGGATGCCGTATTTACCGGGAATCGCACGCTTGGATTCCTCCGGAACAACGGTAGCCGTATCTTCTGTTTTCTGCGGCTGACCGGTATCTCCCTTCAAATACCCGACAAGCAGCAGAGAAACCAACGGAAGCAGATATACCACGAAAGGCAAGTGCCAGTTTACCTCTGCCAGATACCCAGTCACCGCCGTTGCCACAACCAGCGTCACATTGGTAATGGCAGAACTGTAACCAAACTGCTTCACCCGATATTCCCCCGTGAAATAGCGTGAAACCAGACCGGTGGACAACGGAATAATCACCCCCGAACCGATGCCAAGCAAAGCGCTGACCACCATCAACTGCCACATTTTATCCGAAAAAAGATAAAGTACCCCACTGGTGGCAAACATCCAAAGCCCCGCTTTCAGCAGACGCACAAAGTCACGTTTCTCGGCCAGCTTGCCCGCCAACAGCACAAAAGGAATTATCAGCAGCGAAGGCAGGGAGGTAAGCATCTGTATATCCAGTTCTGTGGCATGTGGAAAAATGGTAGTAAGTTGTCCCAAAATAGGTGATACGGCCAATCCCGGCAAGGAAGTCAATGCAGAGACTGACCAAATGCCGACAAGCGTGATAAGGGGGATTGTACCCCTTCCGGTATTGATTTTCATATAGTAGTATATTAATTAAATGAATAATGTGGGAACAACAAACTTACCTTCAGAATGTTCGTTTTTTAAGATTTTACTACGCTGCCCTTTAATAAACGCCAAATAATGCAAAACCCCGGAACTTTCATCCGCAAACCCCGTTGTTGTGGGAAATTCGACGGGGAAAAGCCCCGCCGCCTAAACCTTTAAAAAACTTATTAATATGGAAGATTTGAATTTCAGAAAAGGAGATGCAAAAACTGAAGTATTCGGTTCAAACCGTATGTTACAACCCTCACCCGTAGAAAAGATTCCCGACGGACCTACTACCCCGGAAATCGCCTATCAGATGGTGAAAGACGAGACCTTCGCCCAAACGCAGCCTCGCTTGAATCTGGCTACATTCGTCACTACCTATATGGACGAATATGCAACCAAGCTGATGAACGAAGCCATCAACATCAACTACATTGACGAGACCGAATATCCGCGCATCGCCGTAATGAACGGTAAATGTATCAACATCGTGGCCAACCTCTGGAACTCTCCTGAAAAAGAAACCTGGAAAACCGGCGCACTTGCCATCGGTTCCTCGGAGGCATGTATGCTGGGTGGTGTGGCAGCCTGGTTGCGCTGGCGCAAGAAACGTCAGGCACAAGGCAAACCGTTCGACAAACCCAACTTCGTTATTTCAACCGGTTTCCAGGTGGTATGGGAAAAATTCGCCCAATTGTGGCAGATTGAAATGCGTGAAGTGCCTTTGACACTGGACAAGACCACGCTCGACCCCGAAGAAGCCTTGAAGATGTGTGATGAGAACACCATCTGTATCGTGCCTATCCAAGGCGTTACATGGACAGGACTGAACGATGACGTCGAAGCCCTCGACAAAGCCCTCGATGCCTACAATACGAAGACCGGCTACGACATTCCTATCCACGTAGATGCCGCCAGCGGCGGTTTCATCCTCCCGTTCCTCTATCCCGAAAAGAAATGGGACTTCCGTCTGAAGTGGGTACTCTCCATCAGCGTCAGCGGACACAAATTCGGTCTGGTTTATCCGGGTCTGGGCTGGGTTTGCTGGAAAGGCAAGGAATATCTGCCCGAAGAAATGTCATTCAGCGTAAACTACCTCGGTGCCAACATTACTCAGGTAGGCCTGAACTTCTCCCGTCCTGCCGCACAGATTCTGGGTCAATATTACCAGTTCATCCGTTTGGGATTCCAGGGTTACAAGGAAGTACAGTACAACTCTCTGACCATCGCCAAGTATATCCATGACGAAATCGGCAAGATGGCTCCGTTCGTAAACTATTCCGACGAGGTTGTGAACCCGCTGTTTATCTGGTATTTGAAACCGGAATATGCAAGAGCTGCCAAATGGACTCTGTATGACCTGCAGGACAAGCTGTCACAACACGGTTGGATGGTACCCGCCTATACACTGCCTTCAAAGCTGGAAGACTACGTCGTAATGCGCGTCGTTGTTCGCCAAGGATTCAGCCGCGACATGGCAGACATGCTGCTGGGTGACATCAAGAATGCCATCACGGAGCTGGAGAAACTGGATTACCCGACTCCTACCCGTATGGCACAGGAAAAGAACCTGCCGGTGGAAACCAAAATATTCAACCACGGATGCCGTACTCATAAAAAATAAATTAATTTACGATTAAACGATTTACGATGTACGATTAGAGTTTCTCTTGATACGGACTACGTTTAAAGGAGTAATTTCAATCGTAAATCGTACATCGTCTAATCGTACATCACAACGTGTTTATGGAAAAGAAAATATCAATTTCACAAATAAAGGAGGTTGCCCAAGAAGCCTACAATGAGGTGAAGGGCAGCACAGGAGGCAAGAATGCGGATTATATTCCCTACCTTGCCAACATAGACTCCAAACTATTCGGACTCAGCATCTGCCTGATGAACGGGCAGACCATCAATATAGGTGACACAGACTATCGTTTCGGTATAGAGTCCGTCTCGAAGGTACACACAGCCATCCTTATCCTGCGCCAATACGGTGCGCAGAAAGTGCTGGACATGATAGGTGCCGATGCCACGGGACTACCGTTCAACTCCATCATCGCCATCTTGCTGGAAAACGACCACCCTTCCACTCCATTGGTAAATGCCGGTGCCATTTCCGCCTGTTCCATGGTACAGCCAGTGGGAAACTCCGACAAGAAATGGGATGCCATTGTACAGAATGTCACTGAGCTGTGCGGCTCTGCCCCACAACTCATCGACGAACTGTACAAATCGGAAACGGCTACCAACTTCAACAACCGCTCCATTGCCTGGCTGCTGAAAAACTACAACCGCATCTACGATGATCCGGATATGGCACTCGACCTCTATACCCGCCAGTGTTCTCTCGGCATCACGGCCCAGCAACTGGGCATTGCCGCAGGAACCATCGCCAATAACGGTGTGAACCCCGTCACCAAACAAACGGTGTTCGAAGCCAGCCTGGCACCGAAAATTACGTCGATGATTTCGACCGTAGGCTTCTACGAGCATTCCGGCGACTGGATGTACACCGCCGGCATACCGGCCAAAAGCGGTGTAGGCGGTGGTGTAATGGCCGTATTGCCCGGTGTCATGGGAGTATCGGCCTTCGCTCCTCCCCTAGACGAAGCGGGAAACTCCGTAAAGGCCCAATCGGCAATCAAGTTCATCATGAACAAGCTCGGCCTGGGTGTGTTCAACGGTGATAACGTAACGATTACAGAATAAGTTTCTCTTTTTAGTTATGAGTTATAGGTTATGAGTTATTTGTTGGTAGGCACCGTAATCAGCAAATGACTTATAACTCATAACTTATGACTTTATAATGGACTTCATCATGAAAATGGCTCTATCAGAATTTGTATTGCGGGAAAAAGGTATCTATGGCATACTGCATGTCATTATATTGATACTGTCGCTATTTTTAGTTATCAGCATCTCTGTCGACACGTTCAAGGGGATCCCCTTTTACGAACAGTCGGTCTACATGAAAGTACAGTTGTGGATATGTGCCCTGTTCCTGGCAGATTTTGTATTGGAATGGTTCCTGGCAGAGAAGAAGGGTCACTACGTGGCCACGCATTTCATTTTCCTGCTGGTAGCTATACCCTATCAAAACATCATTGCCTATATGGGATGGACTTTCTCACCCGAGATAACCTATATGCTGCGTTTCATCCCATTGGTGCGGGGTGGTTACGCCATGGCTATCGTGGTGGGTTGGCTGACGTACAACCGCGCATCGGGACTGTTCGTTTCCTACCTTACCATGTTGCTGGCCACTGTCTATTTTTCCAGTCTGGCCTTTTATGTCATGGAGCATGGTCCCAATCCTTTAGTCAAAGGATATGGAGACGCCTTATGGTGGGCATTTATGGATGTGACGACGGTGGGTTCCAATATCATAGCAGTCACTCCCACCGGACGGGTACTGTCCGTACTGCTGGCTGCGCTGGGCATGATGATGTTCCCTATCTTTACAGTGTATGTAACGAGCCTGGTCGAACGGCGCAATAAGGAAAAAGAAGAGTTCTACAAGAAAGTTGCACAGAAGCCCGCGCCCAAAGCCGACGCTTCCTGAATAGTTAAAACCGGAACTTTCACTTATCCGTTGGGAACAACTCTCCCCAAGTGTTGTTATAGACGCTGATTTTGAATATATTTTTCATCTAAAACCTTAACTTATGGCAAATATTAAACAAACAGTGAAGCTGGGTGTATTTACCCTGGCAATCATGAATGTGACGGCAGTAGTATCCCTACGTGGACTTCCTGCCGAGGCCGTGTACGGAATGAGTTCGGCCTTCTACTACTTATTTGCAGCCATTGTTTTTCTGATTCCGACGTCACTTGTCGCCGCGGAACTGGCTGCCATGTTTCAAGACAAGCAAGGCGGTGTGTTCCGCTGGGTGGGCGAAGCCTACGGAAAAAAACTGGGCTTCCTTGCCATCTGGGTACAATGGATTGAAAGTACAATCTGGTATCCTACCGTATTGACATTCGGTGCCGTATCCATTGCTTTCATCGGCATGAACGACGTACACGACATGTCACTGGCCAATAACAAGTATTACTCGCTCGTTGTTGTCCTCATCATCTACTGGCTGGCTACGTTCATCTCCATGAAGGGCATGAGCTGGGTAGGTAAAGTGGCAAAGGTCGGCGGCCTGGTCGGGACTATTATCCCTGCCGCACTGCTGATTATCCTGGGTATTATCTACCTTGCCACCGGCGGACACTCCAACCTGGATTTCCACAGCAGCTTCTTCCCCGACTTGACGAACTTCGACAACGTGGTGCTTGCTGCCAGTATCTTCCTCTTCTATGCCGGTATGGAAATGGGCGGTATCCACGTAAAAGACGTAGAGAACCCTTCCAAAAACTATCCGAAAGCCGTATTCATCGGTGCGGCTATCACCGTGATCATCTTCGTGCTAGGCACCTTCGCACTGGGGATCATCATTCCCGAAAAGGACATCAACCTGACTCAGAGTCTGCTGGTAGGCTTTGATAATTACTTCAAGTATGTCCATGCTTCGTGGTTGTCGCCTATCATCGCCGTGGCTTTGGCATTCGGTGTGCTGGCAGGCGTGTTGACCTGGGTGGCAGGTCCGTCCAAAGGTATCTTCGCAGTGGGCAAAGCAGGTTATCTGCCTCCCTTCTTCCAGAAGACCAACGCCAACGGCGTACAGAAAAACATTCTACTGATCCAAGGCCTTGCCGTAACCTTGCTCAGCCTGCTGTTCGTTGTGATGCCTTCCGTACAGAGTTTCTACCAAATCCTGTCACAGCTCACCGTATTGCTTTACCTCATCATGTATCTGCTGATGTTCAGCGGCGCCATCTATCTGCGTTACAATATGAAAAAGGCCCCGCGCCCGTTCCGCATCGGCAGCAAAGGCAACGGACTGATGTGGCTCATCGGCGGTCTGGGTTTCTGCGGTTCGCTGCTGGCATTCGTGCTCAGCTTCATTCCGCCCAGCCAGATTGCGGTAGGCAGCAACACCGTATGGTTTGCCGTTTTGATTATCGGCTGCATCGTGGTAGTCGCTGCTCCGTTCATAATCTATGCATCGCGCAAACCGTCATGGGTAGACAAGGATACACAGTTCGAACCGTTCCACTGGGAAGTCCAGCCGCAAGTTGCTACTGCTAATGTAGTCGCCGGCAGTACCGCTGCAAGCGCAGCCCGTCCTGGTACAACGACTTCCAACGCAACCGTTTCAAGCACCGCTCCTTCAGGCAATTCTGCCGCTTCGAGTGGAAGTTCCGCTTCAGGCAATGCGTCTCCGGGAATCGGAGACACGGATAAGAATGTACCGAAGTCGTAAAGACCAAGCGTACATCCTGCATCTGAAAAAAGTA
>OHWC01001490.1_pt1 | contig 10102 bp, 8 predicted proteins | sample 1579541 | NCBI WGS metagenome assembly OHWC01 (sample SAMEA3882551, study PRJEB24775) | human gut metagenome | biome: human-associated habitat; feature: intestine environment; material: feces | place: Netherlands | collected 2009/2010
GCTTCTTGACCAGATGAAAACATAATAGAGTACCAGATTTTTAAGAACCGCAACGGGGCGGCGCTTAAAGCCGCCTCTTAAGCGTATATAAGAAAATGATGGAGGAATAGACACATGGATTTTACATTAAGTAAACAGCATGAGATGGCGAGACAGTTATTCAAAGATTTCGCTGAAAATGAAGTTAAGCCTCTGGCTCAGGAAACAGATGAGACAGAAGCTTTCCCGGCAGAAACGGTTAAGAAAATGCAGAAATACGGATTCATGGGAATCCCGGTTCCGAAAGAATATGGTGGACAGGGTTGTGATCCTCTTACATACGTTATGTGCGTAGAAGAGTTATCTAAAGTTTGCGCAACCACAGGTGTTGTTGTATCTGCACATACATCTCTCTGCATCGATCCGATCATGACATATGGTACAGAAGAGCAGAAACAGAAATATGTAAAACCACTTGCAACAGGCGAGAAGTTAGGTGCATTCGCATTAACTGAGCCGGGGGCTGGTACTGATGCACAGGGTGCACAGACAAAAGCTGTTTTAGATGGTGACGAGTGGGTATTAAATGGATCAAAATGCTTCATTACCAATGGTAAAGTTGCAGATGTTTATATTGTAATCGCTATCACAAGCATCACAGAGGATAAGAGAGGCAGAAAGAAGAAAAACTTCTCTGCATTCATCGTTGATAAGGGAGCTCCAGGCTTCTCATTCGGAACAAAAGAGAAGAAGATGGGTATCCGTGGATCATCTACTTATGAGCTGATCTTCGAAGACTGCAGAATCCCGAAAGAGAATCTGTTAGGACCGGAAGGAAAAGGATTCCCAATCGCTATGCATACTCTGGATGGCGGCCGTATCGGTATCGCTTCTCAGGCTCTGGGTATTGCAGAGGGCGCTCTTGAGAGAACCATTGCATATGTAAAAGAAAGAAAGCAGTTCGGCCGTGCGATCGGTGCATTCCAGAATACACAGTTCCAGCTGGCTGATATGGCAACCAAGGTTGAGGCTGCTCAGCTTCTGGTTTACAAGGCTGCTATGGCAAAGGCTACTCAGAAGACCTACTCCGTAGAAGCTGCAAAGGCAAAACTGTACGCTGCAGAAGTTGCTATGGAAGTTACCACCAAGGCTGTACAGCTGCACGGCGGCTATGGTTACACCAGAGAGTACGAAGTAGAACGTATGATGCGCGATGCGAAGATCACTGAGATCTACGAAGGTACCAGCGAAGTTCAGAGAATGGTTATCTCCGGCGCTCTGCTGAAATAATCCATACAAAGTAAAGAACTTTGCAGGCAATAGACAAATTAAAATAAGGAGTGAATCATACAATGAAAATCGTTGTTTGTATCAAACAGGTACCCGATACCAAGGGCGGCGTTAAGTTCAATCCCGACGGCACTCTTGACAGAAGTGCCATGATGGCAATTATGAATCCCGATGACAAGGCTGGTCTGGAAGCAGCGCTTCGCTTAAAAGATCAGTATGGCGCAGAAGTTACCGTTCTGACCATGGGTCTTCCCAAGGCAGAAGAAGTTCTGCGTGAGGCTCTGGCTATGGGCGCAGACAAGGGCATTCTGGTAACAGACAGAGTCCTGGGCGGCGCTGATACATGGGCTACTTCCCAGACAATTGCAGGTGCACTGCGTAATCTGGAGTATGATCTGATCATTACCGGACGTCAGGCAATCGACGGCGATACCGCACAGGTTGGTCCTCAGATTTCTGAGCATCTGGATATTCCGGTTATCAGCTACGCTCAGAACTTAAAGGTTGAAGGCGATTCCGTAATCGTTGAGCGTCAGTACGATGACAGATATCACGTTCTGAAAGCAAAAATGCCCTGCCTGGTTACTGCACTGGCAGAGTTAAACGAGCCCCGTTACATGACTCCCGGCGGAATCTTCGATGCCTATGATGCAGAGATCACCGTTTGGGGCAGAAAAGACTTAAAGGATGTGGATGATTCCAACCTTGGTCTGAAGGGATCTCCGACCCAGATCGCAAAGGCATCTGATAAGGTTCGTAAGGGCGCAGGCGAAAAGGTTGCTCTTGATCCGGCAGAGTCTGTTGACTATATTATGGACAAGTTACTGACCAAACATGTAATTTAACAAATTATAGAAAAGCGTGGTGAATGAGATGAACTTAGAAGAATATAAAGGCGTATTTGTCTTTGCACAGCAGGTAGACAACAAGTTAAACGGTATTGCACTGGAGCTGGTGGGCAAAGGAAAAGATCTGGCAAAGGATCTTGGCACAGAAGTAACTGCAGTTTTAATCGGTAGCGACGTTATGGGTCTTACCAAAGAGCTGGCTGAGTACGGCGCAGACAGAATCATCGTTGTAGATGATCCTGAATTAAAGGAGTACAGAACCGAGCCTTATGCACATGCACTGGCTGAGGTTATCAAGAAGTACAAACCCGAAATCATGCTGGTTGGCGCAACAGCAATCGGCCGTGACTTAGGTCCCCGTGTATCCGCAAGAATCCATACCGGTCTGACCGCAGACTGCACACAGCTGGAAATCGGCGATTTCCCGATCAACCCGATCCCGGGCAGAGAACAGCTGCACAACCAGCTGCTGATGACTCGTCCTGCATTCGGCGGCAACACAATTGCTACCATCGCTTGTCCGAACTTCCGTCCTCAGATGGCTACCGTTCGTCCTGGCGTTATGCAGAAGGCTGAGCGTGTGGAAGGCGCACAGGCTGTTATCGAAGAGTTCAATCCTGGATTCGTTCCCAACAACAAATATGTTGAGATCCTGGATATCGTAAAGGCTGTATCTGACGTAGAAGATATCATGGACGCTAAGATCCTGGTATCCGGCGGTCGTGGTGTAGGCAGCGCAGAGAACTTCAAACTGCTGGATGATCTGGCAGAAGCTCTTGGCGGTACCGTAAGCTGCTCCCGTGCAGTTGTAGATGCTGGCTGGAAGTCCAAAGACCTGCAGGTTGGACAGACCGGTAAGACCGTTCGTCCTCATGTATACTTTGCAATCGGTATCTCCGGTGCAATTCAGCACCTGGCTGGTATGGAAGAGTCTGACATCATCATTGCAATCAACAAAGATGAGACAGCTCCGATCTTCGACGTTGCTGACTACGGCATCGTTGGCGATCTGAACAAGATCCTGCCTGCTCTGACCGAGAAGATCAAAGAAGCAAAGGCTGCAAAGAACTAAATTGTATATAGAATGTATACAGGAAAGACCCGTCGATGAGGCGGGTCTTTTTTCGTGGCGGCAAGGTGATCGCTGTTGCCCATAACGGGGAGGCAAAGCAGTGTCAAAATGCGATCATGTATGCCGTAGGCTTGTATCCTATCCCCGAATTTGATATACTTGTCGCTGGAAAGGGATGACAGAATATATGGCGAAAGAAAAAGAAATCAAAACAAACGCGATGCGGATTCTGGATCGGATGAAGATTCCGTATACCCATTATACCTACGAATGCGACGAATTTATCGACGGCATGCAGATCGTGGAAAAGCTGAACTTAAAACCGGAGCAGGTCTATAAGACGTTGGTAACGCAGGGACACAGCAAGGCCTATTTTGTCTTTGTGATCCCGGTGGCAGAGGAGCTGGATTTGAAGAAAGCGGCAAAAGCGGTCGGAGAGAAATCTCTGGAGATGATCCATGTAAAGGATATCAACCAGATCACCGGCTATATCCGCGGTGGCTGTACGGCAGTCGGCATGAAAAAACAGTATAAAACGGTAATCGATGCCAGTGCTCAGACATTGCAGACAATGATCGTCAGCGGCGGACGGATCGGATCGCAGATCGAACTGACTCCGGAGGACCTTGCAAAGGCAGCAAATGCGGTATTTGCGGAGATTATCGCTTGACCCGCAAGTGGGTAAGTGTTATTATTTTGGATGGTAAAGTGCGTGTTTTGTGGACGCGCACAGGTTTCAGAAGAAAAAATGAGGTGTAGAAAGATGAGTGCAAATTTTGAAGAACTGATCTCCAAGGTCAAAGAGTATGGCAAAAAGAAAGTATCTGTTGCTGTAGCAGAAGATGCTCCGATTCTGGAAGCTGTAGAAGAAGCAAGAAAACAGGGCTTTGCAGATGCTATCCTGGTTGGTGATGAAGCAAAGATTCGCGAGATCGCTGCAGGTTTAAATATCGACCTGACTCCTTACGAAATCATCAACGAGCCGGATCACTGGCAGGCTGCTTTAAAGGCAGTTAAGCTGGCACATGACGGCGTTGCTGACATGTATATGAAAGGTCTGATCGATACCAAATCTTTCTTAAAGAGCATTCTGGACAAGGAAGTTGGTCTGCGCACCGGCAAACCGCTGTCCCACGTATGCTGTTTTGAAGTAAAAGGCATTAAGCAGCTGTTGTTCCTGACAGACGTTGCATTTATGACATATCCTACCCTGGAAGATAAGGTACATATCATTGAAAATACCGTAGAGGTTGTACATGCATGCGGTATTGAGTGTCCGAAGGTTGCTCCTCTGGCAGCAGTTGAGGTTGTAAACCCCAAGATGCCTGTTACCGTTGAAGCTGCTGAGCTGACCAAGATGAACGAAGAAGGCAAGATCACAGGCTGTATCGTAGATGGCCCTCTGTCTATGGATCTGGCAATTGATCCGGAAGCTGCAAAGCATAAGGGTGCTACTGACCGTAAGATCCAGGGCGATGCAGATATCCTGCTGTTCCCTGATATCCACGCCGGCAACCTGGTATACAAGACTCTGGTACACACTGCAGAGGTAAAGAACGGATGTATCCTCACCGGTACTCAGGTTCCCGCAATCCTGACCAGCCGTTCCGATACCTTCCAGACCAAGGTAAATTCCATCGCTCTGGCAGCGGTTGTAGCCGAAGGCTTAAAGAAAAACAAATAATTTCGCAGCATAACTGGAAGCTGCAAAAAGGAGACAGATATGGCAATCAAGAGTCTGATTATCAATCCCGGTTCCACTTCCACCAAGATCGGTGTATTCGAGGATGAGAACCTGTTATTTGAAGAAACACTGCGTCATTCCACAGAAGAGATTGCACAGTATGCGTCCATTATCGACCAGAAGGATTTCAGAAAGAACATTATCCTGGACTTCCTGAAGGCAAAGGATTTCGATGTTAAGAGTTTTGATATGATCGTAGGTCGCGGCGGTCTGTTAAAGCCTATCCCGGGCGGCACATATACCGTAAGCGATGAGCTGCTTGCAGACCTGAAAAAGGGTGTACAGGGTCAGCATGCTTCTAACTTAGGCGGTATCCTTGCACGGGAAATCGGTGATGAGATCGGTGTTCCTTCTTATATCGTAGATCCTGTCGTTGTGGATGAGCTGGAGCCTGTTGCACGCCTTTCCGGTATGCCTGAGCTTCCCAGAAGAAGTATTTTCCATGCGCTGAACCAGAAGGCTGTTGCAAGAAGATATGCAAAAGAGCACGGCGTAAAATACGAAGATCTGAACCTGATCGTAATCCACCTGGGCGGCGGCGTTTCTGTTGGTGCGCACAGCCAGGGCAAGGTTGTAGATGTAAACAACATCCTGGACGGTGAGGGTGCATTCTCTCCGGAGAGAGCAGGTACCGTTCCGGTTGGCGATCTGGTTAAAATGTGCTATTCCGGTAAATATACCGAGAAGGAAGTTTATAAAAAGATCTGCGGAAACGGCGGCTTAAATGCTTATCTGCACACCAACGATTTCCGTGATATGCAGAAGATGGCAGAAGAGGGTGACGAATATGCCGCTCTGGTAAGAGATGCCTTCTTCTATCAGATCTCCAAGGATGCTGGTGCAATGGCAGCAGTATTAAATGGTAAGGTTGATCAGATCATTCTGACCGGCGGTATTGCATATGCACCTGTTACCAGGAAGATGCTGGAAGAAAAGCTTGGCTGGATCGCTCCGTTCACTGTATATCCCGGTGAGGATGAGCTGCTGGCTCTGGCACAGGGTGGTCTTCGCGTTATCCGTGGAGAAGAAGCTGCAAAAGAATATTAAGCTGATACAGAACATTCCTGCGATCTTCTAAAAGGCAGCAGGAAAGGATCAAAAGATACTGCGGAGGTCAAAAAAGGCTTCCGCAGTTTTTTTGCGGGTCACAAAGCCGGGAATCATATATTAAGAATTTGTGAAAAAACTGTAACAACCTGTTGCCAAAGGGGCGCGCGCCTTGCATTTTCGGGCTTAATCTGTTAAAATAACCTTTAGTTTTTTAGTTATCGTGGCAAAGAGGGCTCTTTTTGCCCTGTTTTGGCAGGAGTAAGGCGTCCGGCGGGCGCATTTGAATGGAGAATAACGGATGAATGTCATTGAAAAAGTTTTTGGTACACACAGCGAAAGAGAGTTAAAGCGAATCCTTCCGATCGTGGATAAAATTGAGTCTCTGCGTGACGACATGATGGCGCTGACGGATGAACAGCTGAAAGATAAGACGAAAGAATATAAAACACGTCTGGCGCAGGGCGAGACCTTAGACGACCTTTTGCCGGAAGCATATGCAACGGTTCGGGAAGCGGGACGTCGTGTCCTGAACATGGAGCATTTCCGCGTACAGCTGATCGGCGGTATTATCCTGCATCAGGGACGTATCGCAGAAATGAAAACCGGTGAAGGTAAGACGCTGGTATCCACGCTTCCCGCTTACTTAAACGCGCTGGAGGGTAAGGGTGTACACGTTGTAACGGTCAATGATTATCTGGCAGCCCGTGACGCAGAGTGGATGGGAGCGATTCATGAATTTCTGGGCTTAAAGGTCGGCATTGTATTAAACAGCATGAAGCCGGAAGAGCGGAAGGCAGCATATGCCTGCGATATTACTTATGTCACCAACAACGAGCTGGGCTTTGATTATCTGCGTGACAACATGGCGATTTACAAGGAGCAGCTGGTACTGCGTGATCTGCACTATGCCATCATCGACGAAGTGGACTCTGTCCTGATCGATGAAGCGAGAACTCCTCTGATCATTTCCGGACAGAGCGGAAAATCTACCAGCCTGTACGAAGCCTGTGACATTTTGGCAAGACAGTTAAAACGCGGTGACGATGTTGGCGAGTTTTCCAAGATGGATGCGATCATGGGCATCGAGCAGGAAGAAAACGGTGATTTCGTTGTAAATGAAAAGGATAAGGTTGTAAACCTGACTGCAGAGGGTATCGAAAAGGTTGAGAAATTCTTCCATATCGAAAACCTTGCGGATCCCGAAAATCTCGAGATTCAGAACAATATCATCCTCGCCCTGCGTGCGCACAACCTGATGCACCGCGATAAGGACTACGTGGTAAAAGAGGATCAGGTTCTGATTGTCGATGAATTTACCGGACGTATCATGCCGGGACGCCGTTATTCCGACGGTCTGCATCAGGCAATTGAAGCAAAAGAGCACGTTAAGGTTAAAAGAGAAAGCAAGACGCTGGCAACCATCACCTTCCAGAACTTCTTTAATAAATTTGAGAAAAAATCCGGCATGACCGGTACCGCTCTGACAGAGGAAAAGGAATTTAGAGATATTTACGGAATGGACGTTGTGGAGATTCCTACAAACCGTCCGGTTATCCGAAAAGACCTGCACGATGCGGTTTACAAGACAAAGAGAGAAAAGCTCAACGCCATCGTGGAAGCGGTCAAGGAAGCACATGCAAAGGGACAGCCGGTCCTGGTAGGTACGATTACGATCGAAGCATCCGAACAGCTTTCCGGCATGCTGCGCCGGGAAGGCATTCAGCATAAGGTGCTGAACGCAAAGTTCCACGAGCTGGAAGCGGAAATTGTTGCAGATGCCGGTATTCACGGTGCGGTTACCATTGCAACCAACATGGCAGGCCGTGGTACGGATATCAAGCTGGATGAAGAAGCAAAGGCAGCAGGCGGTCTGAAAATCATCGGTACCGAGCGTCATGAATCCCGCCGTATCGACAATCAGCTGCGCGGTCGTTCCGGTCGTCAGGGAGACCCTGGTGAATCCAGATTCTATATTTCCCTGGAAGACGATCTGATGAGACTGTTCGGTTCCGAGAAGATGATCAGCATGTTCAATGCGCTGGGCATTCCGGAAGGTCAGGAAATTGAGCACAAGATGCTTTCCAAGGCGATTGAAAACGCACAGAAGAAGATCGAGGGCAACAACTTCGGTATCCGTAAAAATTTGTTGGAATACGATCAGGTCAACAACGAGCAGCGTGAAATCATCTATGCGGAGCGTCGCCGCGTTCTGGACGGAGAGAGCATGCGCGATGTGATCTACAAGATGATTACCGACATCGTAGACAATACGGTGGATATGGTCATCGGGGAAGAAAACGATTCTGAAGAATGGAATCTGGCGGAGTTAAATTCTCTGCTGCTTCCGATCATTCCGCTTGAGCCGATCACAAGGGAACGGATTTCCAAGCCGAAAAAGGATAGCTTAAAGCAGCAGCTCAAGGAAGAAGCCGTTCGTTTCTATGAAACAAAAGAAGCAGAGTTCCCTGAACCCGAAATGATCCGTGAGGCAGAGCGAGTTGTTCTGTTAAAGGTTATCGACAGAAAGTGGATGAACCACATCGACGATATGGATCAGCTGCGTCAGGGTATCGGCCTGCAGGCCTATGGACAGAGAGATCCGCTTGTAGAATATAAGATGAATGCCTATGAGATGTTTGAAAATATGACAGAGAGCATTAAGGAGGATACGATCCGCGTGCTCTGCCATATCCGCATCGAGCAGAAGGTAGAAAGAGAACAGGTAGCAAAGGTGACCGGCACCAATAAGGACGAGAGCGGTCCGAGACGGCCTGCAAAGCGGGAAAGCGTCAAGATTTACCCGAACGATCCCTGTCCTTGCGGCAGCGGTAAGAAATACAAAAACTGCTGCGGAAAGAACCGGTAAAGGTGGACGAATATTATGGCAATGGTAGAATTAGATCAGATGAAATTCGAGCTGCAAAGCTACGAAAATACCCTTCATGAAGTGAAGGATTCCCTGGATCTGGAAGGAAAAAAGAAGCGCATCGAAGAGCTGGAGATGGAAATGGAAGCACCCGGCTTCTGGGACGATCCGGATTCCTCCAACCGCAAGATGAAAGAGCTCAAAAATTTAAAGGATACTGCGGAGCTGTGCAATAAGCTGGAAACGCAGTATTCCGATATCGAAACCCTGATTGAGATGGGGCACGAGGAAGAAGATCCGGATATGGTAGAAGAAATCCGGGGCGAATTGGATGAGTTTATCGAAGAGCTGGATGAGCTGCGTATCAGCACGCTGCTGTCCGGCGAATACGATAAGGATAATGCGATCTTAAAGCTCAATGCGGGCGCAGGCGGCACAGAGAGCTGCGACTGGTGCGGCATGCTGTACCGTATGTATACCAGATGGGCGGAGAAAAAGGGCTTTTCTGTGGAAGTTCTGGACTATCTGGACGGCGAAGAAGCGGGCATCAAGTCCGTTACCTTCCAGGTAAACGGCGAGAACGCTTACGGCTATCTGAAATCGGAAAAAGGCGTACACCGTCTTGTCCGGATTTCCCCCTTCAACGCCCAGGGCAAGCGCCAGACCTCCTTCGTATCTCTGGATGTTATGCCGGATATCGAAGAAGATCTTGATATCGAGATCAACCCCGAAGACCTGCGTATCGATACCTACCGAAGCAGCGGCGCGGGCGGTCAGCATATCAACAAGACCTCTTCCGCGATCCGTATCACGCATCTGCCGACAGGTATCGTGGTACAGTGTCAGAATGAGCGTTCTCAGTTCCAGAACAAGGATAAGGCAATGCAGATGTTGAAGGCGAAGCTGTATCTGTTAAAGCAGGAAGAAAACGCCGAGAAGCTTTCTGACATCCGTGGCGAGATCAAGGATATCGCATGGGGCAACCAGATCCGTTCCTATGTCCTGCAGCCCTATAAGCTGGTGAAGGATCTTCGGACAAATCAGGAGGTTGCAAATGCAGACGGCGTACTGGACGGCGGCCTCGATCCCTTCATCAACGCATATCTGAAGTGGATCAACACAAAGGATAAAGCGACGGAAGAATAAAAAGAGTATAAAGAAACCGGACACCGACTCCCGGCTGAGCAATCAGTCAGGAAGTCGGTGTCCGGTTTTTTATCGTAGTGCGCCTAGCGGCGCACGTTTCTAACGGG
>OHWC01001495.1_pt1 | contig 10077 bp, 7 predicted proteins | sample 1579541 | NCBI WGS metagenome assembly OHWC01 (sample SAMEA3882551, study PRJEB24775) | human gut metagenome | biome: human-associated habitat; feature: intestine environment; material: feces | place: Netherlands | collected 2009/2010
CCAGGTACCCGATGCCATGATCGAGGCGGCGAAGGTAGACGGCGCAGGAATGTTCCGCATCTGCTGGCAGGTGGTCATGCCGAACCAGAAGCCGGCGCTGATGACTGTCATCATCTTCTCGTTCCAGGCGGCATGGAACATCCAGGGCGGTACGCTGGTATTCAGCGAATCCCTCAAGACCCTGCCCACCGTGGTGCAGCAGGCAGCATCTGCCGGTCTGGCGAGAGCCGGCGTGGCAATGGCAGCCGCCGTGTTCATGCTGGTGCCGCCGATCGTCATCTTCATGCTGGCGCAGCGGCAGGTCATCGAGACCATGGCACATTCCGGAATCAAGGACTAAGGGAGGGTGAAGATTTTGCAGAAAAAGGCAAACCATCTGGCGGCGGCAGTTTTTTCCGCACTGATGCTGACGGCAGCCATAGGCGCTCCGGCGGTTTCGGCGGAACATTACAACGTCTATAACTACGACTGCTGGGGCGAGGCGGTTCCGGCGCAGGCAGGCTATGCGGCACAGCGTGCCGTGAGCGGCCAGGATCTGGGCTGCGGCGCATTCAACACCCCGTCCGATCTGTTCCGGGACTGGGAGGATCGCTTTTATATTGCAGACAGCGGAAACAACCGCATCGTTGTTACAGACGGCGATTTTTCAAAGGCGACCAGAATTTATGACAAGCTGAAAACCGAGGACGGCGAGACCACGCTGAAAGATCCGGAGGGCATCTATGTGTCCCAGGAGACCCAGTGTATGTACATCGCAGACACCGGAAACTCCCGGCTGCTGGTGTGCGATCTGGACGGCAATGTGCAGATGGAACTGAAACGGCCGGACTCGACCCTGTATGAAAATGAGACCTTTAAGCCCCAGAAAGTCGTTGCGGACAAAGCCGGCAACATCTATATGGTGCTGAACAACATCACCAACGGTGCGGCAATGTTCAACAGCGACGGCGAATTCCAGGGCTATTTCGGTGCGAACTCCGTGGACGCAACCGCAGAGGTGGTGGCGAACTACTTCTGGAACCTGTTCGCCACCGATGAGATGCGTGCCAACTCGTCCCGTAACGTGGCGGCAGGCATCACCAGCTTTGACGTTGACGAAGAGGGCTTTATCTATACGGTAACACAGTCCTCTTCCTCTGAGACGGACCGTGTGAAAAAGGTGAACCCTGCCGGATATAACCTGTTCACTTCGCTGGATGTGACATTCGGCGACCTGGACTCGGTCTATGACTCCACCGCCAACGAGAACTACACCACCCAAATGGTGGACATCGACATCGACGACGACGGACGCATCAACTGCCTGGATCTGGAGACCGGACGAGTGTTCCAGTACGACGAGGACGGCAATCTGCTGTTCATTCTGGGAACGACTGCCGACCAGATCGGCGGCTTTTCCATGAAGGTCTCCGCCGTGGAGACTATGGGAAAGAACATCTACGTTTCCGATGCCATGAAGAACACCGTCACCATCTTCACCGAGACGGAATTCGGCGGCATCGTCCATGATGCGGTATCCCTGTACAATGCCGGCTATTATGCGGAGGCGCTGGAGCCGTGGCGTGAGGTGCTGAAACGGGACGGCAACTCCCAGATGGCATACATCGGCATCTCGTCGGCGCTTTATAATGAGGGCGACTATGCCGGGGCAATGAAATATGCCAAGCTGGCGCAGTCCCGCAATTTGTACGATAAGGCGTTCGAGGGCTATCGCTCTGAATGGCTGAACAAGAATTTCACCTGGATCATCCTGGTGGTTGTGGTGCTGATCGCTGCGGCGGTATTCTTCCACTTCCGCAACAAAAAGAAGAAAAAGAACCAGCCGAAGAATCTGGTTGAAATGCTGCATGAGGGAGAGGAGGAGTGATGCTGCTATGATGGATCTGACACAAAAGCAATGGGTCAAGCACAGTGTGTTCCACCCGTTCGAGGGCTTTGAGGATCTGCGCTGGAAAAAAGGCGGCTCGGTGCTGTACGCCACCATCGTGGTGCTGCTCTGGTTCGTGGCACAGATCATCCACGATAACCTGGTGGGCTATCAATTCGCCGTTACCAATACCAAGATGTTCAGCATCGTCCCGTATATCGTCCAGACGATCGCCGTATTTCTGGTATTCGTCATCGGCAACTGGTCGATCTGCACCCTGCTGGACGGCGAGGGCACGATCAAGAAAATCTATATCTACAGTGCCTATTCGCTGATACCCTACGTTGCCGGACTGTATATCCGGACGATCTTGTCCCATGTACTGATTCAGGACGAGGTGATCTTCATCACCTGCGTCACGGTAATCAGTACGGCATGGTCTGTGCTCCTGATGTTCAATGCCATTAAGGCGGTGCATCAGTATTCGATCGGCAAGACCATTCTGGCACTGCTGCTCACCTTTGTAGCAATGCTTATCATTCTGATATTGCTGGTGTTGCTGGTGGCATTGTTCCAGCAGGTATACGTGTTCATTTCCTCCGTCTACACGGAGATCACCTATCGGGTAAGAGTATAGAAAGGACGGTGGAACAACCTTGAAGAATTGGAAAAAATGGGCTGCCGGACTTTTTGCGCTGAGCCTTTGCCTGACGTCGGTCTCTCTGCCGGCTGCGGCGGAGGGGGAAGAGGATATCGCCCTCATCGCTGACACCTCAGAAGAGACACCGGTGGCAGACGGCACACCCGATGAGACCGCCGGGGACGGCGAGGCGGATGCCGAAGAAGAGGCGACCCGCACGGAGACCCAGGAAGAAATCGAAATTACGGCAGAGCAGGTCACCCAGTATATGCAGAAGAAGAACTCCTGCGACGGCATCACATTCTACTACCGTCCGGAGGACTATGAGGATACCATTTCCGACGAGGATGTGGTGGATCTGCTGGACGACATCGAGCTGGCAGGCATCGACGATGCCACCGGCGAGGTGGTCTGCACCCTGGAAGAGGACAGCGACAACAGCGACTTCGTGGTATTTTTAAGCCCGGAGAGCCGCTGGCTGGTGTACATGGACCCGGAATATACCAAGGTCACCATGGTGCGCCAGATCGTTTCTTCCCTGGACAACGAGCTGCTGTTCCGCTCCCGGGACAACAAGACCCTGGAGCTGTACAACAAGGACTACGACGAAGTGGAACGCAGCTATACCACAGACGGCAAGGCGAAGGACGGCAAGGTCACTTATACCAACGAGGACGGCTGGCAGGTGGTGCTGGCAGATACCTATGATGCCGTGATCTCCTCTGCACGGTTCGTCACGGAAAACGACAAGCTGGCGCTGTATGTGGACGATGACACCGCAGTCATCGGACTCTACGACAAGGCGAAAGATAAAATGTGGTGGTCTACGCCCGAAAACGTGGGACACGACAAGACCGCAACCAATACCATTGTAGAGGACCTGTCCTCTTCGCTGAAAATGGTCTACGGCGAACCGGATGCCCGGAGTACTACCAATATGCGCTCCAGGGGCGACGCCAAAATTAAGGTCAAGGACAAGAGCAGCGGCGTGAAGATCACCTATTCCTTCAAAAAGGCAGGCATCACCGTTCCGGTGACCTACACCCTGGAGGATGACTACCTGGAGGCAAAGATCGACACTGCCGACATCGAGGAAGAAGATACCTCACAGTCCGGAAAGCTGGTCACATCCCTTTCCATGCTCAGCAGCTTCGGCGCAGCGTCCTCTGCGGACACGGGCTATTTCGTGATCCCGGACGGCAGCGGCGCACTAATCCGTTTCAACAACGGGAAGAAAACGGCGAAATCCTATACCGGCTATGTGTACGGTTCGGATGTCACCGCCGTGGCACAGACCGAGCCGGCTGTGACTGAGCAGGTCTATCTGCCCATGTACGGCATCGTCAACGGCGACAACGCCATGATGGTGGTCTGCACCGAGGGCGACTCCAACGCCAAGCTGACCGCAAGCGTCAGCGGACAGTCCAAGAGCAGTTTCAACATCTGCGGCTTTGACTTCACCGTCCGGGATTCGGATACCTACTATATGTCCGGCGACAACAGCACGGCGCTCACCGTGTTTGAGGACGGCGACATGAAAACCGATACGCTGGCGGTGCGGTATTATCCGCTGGAGACCGAGGACACCCCGGATTACACCGATGTGGCTGAGGCATACCGGAACTACCTTACCGAAGAGGCAGGGGTGACTGATACGGCAGAGGACACCGACCCCGGACTGTACCTCAACTTCTACGGCGGCACCATAAAGGAGAAATCCGTGCTGGGCGTGCCGGTGAAAATGAAAACAGCGCTCACCAGCTTTGAGCAGGCGGAGCAGATTTTGCAGGATCTGTCGGACGGCGGCGCCGAGAATATGAAGGTGCAGTATTACAACTGGACCAACGCCGGCATTTCCGGCAAGGTGGATCTGAAGGCAAAGGCTGCCGGCTGCCTGGGCGGAAACAGCGACTGGAAGGCGCTGCAGAGCTATGCGGATTCCAACGGCGTGACTCTGTATCCGGCAACGGACAATGAGACGTTCAAGTCCGGCAACGGGTACTACACCTTTACCGATACTACCGTCCGCATCTCCGGTTCCTATGCCCGCATCTATGACTACAACCTGGCATACGGCACACAGAGTACGGCAAACAAGCCCCTGTCCCTGCTGTCTCCGGCGACCTTCACCGAGATCGCTGAAAAGCTCACCGGGAACTATCAGGATAAATCCCTGTCCCGTGTCTCCCTGGGCAGTCTGACCACAGCCCTCTACGGGGACTACGGCAAGCAGGAGATCTCACGGGATAAGGCACAGCAGCTGCTGGAAGAGTCCTATCAGAAGATCACAGACGGAGACATCACCCTGCTGGCAGACGGGGCAAACGCCTATGCGCTGCCCTATGTTCAGGAGATCACCGATGTGCCGCTGCAGTCCAGCGGATTCGATGTGTTTGATGAGGACATCCCGTTCTATCAGATCGTGATGCACGGACTGAAATCCTATGCCGGCAGCGCCGTGAATGCCTCGGCAACGCCGGAAGAGACCGTGCTGCTCTCCATTGCATCCGGCAGCAGCCTGCACTTCGACATGATCGGCGAAGAGACCAGCACGCTGAAAGACACTGCGCTGGACGGTCTCTATTATGCCAGCGCCGAAAGCTGGACCGATTATGCGGCACAGAGCTATGCGTTCTCCAAGGCGGTGCTTTCCGGACTGGGCGACCAGACCATCACCGGCTATGAGAGAAACGGCGATGTCATTACCACCACATATGCAAACGGCACGGTGGTAGAAACCGACCTGTCGAAACAGATCGTCACCGTAGACGGCAAGGCTTACGCCATGGCGGATTATGTGGAAGAAGGGAGCTGGAACGAAGCATGAAAATGGCATATGAAAAACGAAAGAGTATGTATGGCTACTGCTTCATTGCGCTGTGGTTTATCGGCGCACTCATATTCTTTCTGATCCCGGTGGTGGAATCCCTGTTCTACTCGTTCCGGGAAGTCAGCCCGGACACCGGCGGCATGGTCGGTCCGTTTGTGGGACTGGACAACTATAACTATGCGTTCAACGTAGACCCGAACTACCGCCAGTACCTGGTCAAGGTGCTGAAAGACACCGCCTGGAAAACGCCGCTGATTCTGGTGTTCTCCCTGTTCGTGGCAGTCATTCTGAACCAGAAGTTCAAGGGACGAACATTCTCCCGTGCCGTGTTCTTCCTCCCGGTCATCATTGCCACCGGTCCGGTGTACAACATCATCAACGGCAACCTGCAAAGCACCGGCAACAGCGATGCCAGCCAGTTTTCCACCATGTTCTCCACTGACCTGCTGGGTCAGCTGATGGAGTTCCTGGGCATCTACGGCATCTCCGACAGTATGCAGACCACCATTGAAACGGTGTCGGACAACATCTTCGGCATCGTCTGGAACTCCGGCATTCAGATTCTGATCTTCCTGGCGGCGCTCCAGAACATTCCGGTCTCCGCCAAGGAGGCGGCGCAGATGGAGGGTGCGACGGCGTGGGAATACTTCTGGAAGATCACCCTGCCCTATGTCAGCCCCATGATCCTGGCGTGCTTTATCTTTACCATCATTGATTCCTTTACCGACCCGAACAACGTGGTCATGGGTCGTATCCTCGACCTGCAAAGCGACTGGCAGTACGGCCCGGCATCGGCAATGGCGTGGGTATACTTCGCCATCGTGTTGGCGGCGGTGGGTATCATTACCGCAATCCTCAACAAGTTCATTTACTACGAAGTAGACTAAAAAGGAGATGTCAGTTATGGAAACAACAAAAAATAAGCCGCTGGCATCCCCGAAAGCGGATGCCCAGGTGGGCAACGGCATGAGCAAGCGTGAGGCTCGGAAGATCCGCATGAAGAGCATGAACAAATCTGAGATTGCCTATATGCGCCGGAAACGGGTGTTTGAGGCAGTCTGGCCGTTTTTCCGGTTCTTCATCCTCTTCGGACTCTGCTTTGTCATCCTCTATCCGCTGATCTATATGATCAGCTGTGCGTTCCGTGACCCCACGGACATGAGCGACCCCACCGTTATGTGGATTCCTCGTCACCTCACCTGGAGCGTTATCAAGGACACCGCCAATGTCATGGACATCTGGAACACGCTGAAAACCACGCTCCTGCTGAATGTGGGCTGCTCGCTGGTACAGGTGGCATCCTGCGCACTGGCAGGCTATGGCTTCGCCCGGTTCAAGTTCAAGGGAAAGGGCATTCTCTTCGGCATCGTTGTCATGATGATCCTGGTGCCGTCGCAGATCATCTCCATTCCCCAGTACATGATGTTCCGGAACTTTGGTTTCGGCAGCCTGTCGGTAAATCTCATCAACTCCAAGCTCTGTATGTACCTGCCGGCAGCCATGGGCAACGGCATCCGTGCCGGACTGATGATCTTCATTTTCCGTCAGTTCTTCAAGGGTCTGCCCAAGGAGCTGGAAGATGCCGCATATCTGGACGGCTGCGGTCCGCTCCGCACCTTCGTCCAGGTCATGATCCCCAACGCATCCTCCTCGTTTCTGACCGTGTTCCTGTTCTCCGTAGTCTGGTACTGGAATGACTACTATGTCAGCTCCACCTTCTTCACCAAGAACCAGACCATTGCGCTGATGCTGAAAAATCTGAGCACCCTGCTTTCCCAGCAGCTGTTCAACAACGCAGATGTCAGCCCCAGAGAACAGATCGTCTGGATGGAGGCAGGCTGTCTGATCGCAATTCTGCCCATTCTGATTATGTACGTATTCCTCCAGAAGTATTTCACCGAAGGTATCGAACGCTCCGGTCTGGTTGGATAACATTTCGAAATAAGATGTACCCGGTCTTTTGCAGACGGGTTCTGAAAGGCGCTTTCCGCTGGGAGAGCGCCTTTTGGTTTTTCTATCTATCCTTATATAGAAAGAGACCAAATGTTCCGCACCCCTTTTCCCGAATCTGCATACGTTAAGGATGTAAGGGCAGCGCTGTGTGCTGTCCGGAAATCTATTTTTCAGGAATGCCTTGCGGCAGTGCTTTCAACAGGTTTTCCACGTAGAAATGAGTGGAAAAGTTGAAAACCTGTTGAAAACATCACTTTTTCACTGTGGAAAACCGCAGAAATGCGGAGCGGAGGGAAAAACTATGACATCCGACAATGTGATTCTTGTGGCAGGCGGAGACCTGCGGCAGCAGTACGCCGCCCGGCGGCTGCGGCAAAAGACCGGGGCAGACGTATGGACGCTGGGACTTCCGGCGCAGTCCGGGCTGCACAGTGCGGAAACGCTGGAGGAAGTGCCGGCGTATGACGTTCTGGTGCTGCCTGTTCCGGCGAGTCCGGACGGAACAACTGTCCCGGCACCGTTCGGAAAGGCGGCGCTCCCGCTGGAGACGCTGGCGGCGCACGGCAAGCCCGGGGCGCTGGTGCTGGGCGGAGCGTGCGGCGGCATTCTTCCGTGGCTGGAATCCCGGGGACTGGCGGCGGCGGACTATCTCCGCCGGGAGGAACTCTGCCTGGCGAATGCAGTGCCGTCTGCGGAGGGCGCCATCCAGATCGCCATGGAAGAGACCGCCCGGACGCTGCACGGCACGGCAGCGCTGGTGATCGGCTACGGCAGGCGCTTGCGCCACGGCTGCGTGGCCTGGGGATGGATGTGACCGTCTGCGCCAGACGGTGCGAGACCCGGGCGCTGGCAGAGATGCAGGGATTCGCTGCCGTGCCGATGGAACAGCTCCCGGCTGCGGCAAAGGCAGCCCCGGTGATCTTCAACACCGTCCCGGCGCTGGTGCTGGATGAAACTGTGCTGAAAGGGCTGCCGCAGGAAACCTTGGTGATCGACCTGGCGTCCCGTCCCGGCGGCACGGACTTCGAGGCGGCAAAACGCCTGAGAACACGTGTGGTGTGGGCATTGTCCCTTCCGCCGGAAATGCGGCGTTGACACACGCTGGAAAGGGGTTCCAGGCGTCAAAAATGTTGAAAAGTCGGTGGAAAGACTGTTGAATTGAGAATTCCAGGCTGAAAATTGTGAAAAAGCGACAAAAACGGGGATAATATCCAGCAAAGAATCTAAAGAAAATTGAGTCAATGGGCTTGACACGGGCGCAATAATATGTTAAAATACGTATGTAAATTGTTTACGAGGGCTTTTTATAGGTGCTTGTAAGCATGAAGATTGCCGCAGCGTGCGTCTTTCGGGTATGGAAGCGGGATTGCCCGGATGCGAATGCGACTGTTGGGGTTGGATGAATCACATCCATGCAGACGGCAATGAAACTCAACTAAAAGAGAGGTAAAGAGAAATGAAGAAGACATTCAACAGACTTCTTGCTGCAACTGTCGCAATTCCGGTTGCACTGGGTCAGATTCTTGCAATTTCTGCAAACGCTGCGGAAGCTCCGGCAGCAATGCAGGTCACCGCAGATCAGCTGCTGAAGGTAAACCCGGAGACTGGTTTCCCGACTGACGCTGAGGGCGATACCATTGAATACACAGTAGAGTCCGACTGGAACACTGTACTGGGTAAGAAGGTAGAGTCTGCTGCAAACGGCAAGACCATCACCCTGAATGCTAAGGATCTGGTTGCTGGTTTCAACACCAACAACTACTACGCTGGACTGCTGAAGGACATCGTAAACGCTTCTGAAAATCCGACCGCTACGGTAGAAAACGGCGTTGTAACGATCTCCGGCACTGCTGATCTGGAAAGCTATCTGGTTCCGCAGCTGAAGGACAAGCTGGCTGGCATGAGCGGCTATGAGAACGTAACTCTGGATACTTCCATCCTGAAGGGCGTTTCCTACACCGCAACCATCACCACTGATCTGGCAAACAGCAAGGAAGTAAAGGCTGACCTGAGCTTCACAGCCGGCGGCAAGACCTACACTGTAGATACTGCTACAGATTACATGAACGCTGTATATGACAGCCTGGAATCCCAGGTTGAGGCTGCTGTTGACCAGAAGGTCAAGGATCTGGCAAAGCAGTACGGCATGACAGAAGATGAAGTTCGTGCAAACGCTGACTTCGACATCGCAGGCGACCTGGCAGCTCTGAAGGCTGAGACCGACAAGCTGGGCAGCAAGATCGACACCGTGAAGAAGAAGTATGACGCTGCAAAGAACCTGTCTACTGCAACTAAGACATACGGCACTGCTGACGAGGCAATCGCAGCTGGTGTTAACTATGCTGTAAAGAAGGGCATCCAGTCCGCAGCAAACCTGCCGACAACCGTTAATGGTCTGGTTGGCAAGTACGGCGCACAGTTCGACAAGGCTGTTTCTTCTGTAAACAGCAGCCTGCAGGATGCCGGCGTAAATGTTGAGATCGCTGTAAAGTCCGGCGATGTTGCTGCTCTGCTGAACGGCGCATCCAATGTAACTGTTGGCGCAGCTGCCGGCACTTACACCGCTACTTTCGAAGTTGCTGATGCTGAATACGATGCAGTTGTTGCATATGTAAAGGCTGAAGTTGCAAAGAGCGACAAGCTGGCAAACAAGGAAGTTGAAAGCGTAGAGACCACCAAGACTGTTACCGTTAAGGGCGCAGCTGCTGGCACTGCATCTTTCAACGTTGAGCGTGACGTTGTTGTTGTTCTGAAGGATAAGGAAACCACAACTTCCACTTCTGAAAC
>OHWC01001496.1_pt1 | contig 10074 bp, 10 predicted proteins | sample 1579541 | NCBI WGS metagenome assembly OHWC01 (sample SAMEA3882551, study PRJEB24775) | human gut metagenome | biome: human-associated habitat; feature: intestine environment; material: feces | place: Netherlands | collected 2009/2010
ACGATGGGCAATTATGATTTTACAAAACAGCCATCTCTTCTGATCCAGGGAGCCATGGATACAGAGACGGCATATTTCATAGAACATTTAGAGGAACATGAGTGCGTCACGATTGGAAACTGGAAGTTTCACACGGGATTTCTCGGTGCAAAAAGAGAGCCTGTCATCATTTCAAAGACATTTCAGGGAATGGTCAATGCTGCGGCAGCGACAAGCCTTGCACTGGCATACTTTAAGCCGTGGGCGGTGATCAATCAGGGAATCGGAGGAGGCCACGATAAAAAATTTCACAGAGGGGACATTGTGCTTGGAGAAAAGGTCGTTCCGATGGGAGCAATCGCATATGCATTTTCTGAGGAGGGAGCGGGAATTGATGGAAAAAGTTTTTCACTGCTTCCGGTGGAAATTTTTTACCGCGAAACGGGAAAGACAAAAAAAGTGACAGAGTATCCGTGTGACGGAAAACTGCTGAAAGCGGCGGAGCAGGTAAAAACGAAATATCATACCGGCCGTGGGGTGATTGGTTCCGGGGATGAGTGGAACAACCAGCTTGACCGGATCGCACTTTTAAGAGAGCGGTATCATACAGCCGTGGAAGATATGGAGTCGGCGGCGGCAGCCCAGCTTTGCCTTTCTTATGGAGTACCGTTTCTTGGCGTGCGGATCCTGTCAAATTCTATCGTAAATGGAGAAAAGTTTGATGAAGCGGTCGGAATTGACGGACAAAAATTCATGTTATCACTGGTAGACCAGATGAGAGAATATATGTAGGAATACAGCAAATATACGGCAATACTTTCTTTTGACAAAAAAGTGTGCTATACTACCTACTCAGAAAAATGAATATTTATACACGAAAACGAGGAGAAAAAGACCATGAAGAAAACAGGTAAACGTTTACTTGCAGCCATGCTTTTATTCTGTACCATACTGATCGGTGCAGCAGGCTATGAAGTGATGGCAGCAGATGAGGCACAGAGCACGGAAAGTACATCTGGAACCGTGAATTCTGCAGATGATCTGCCGGGAAAAAGAATCGGTGTCCAGCTTGGTACTACAGGAGATATTTATGTCAGTGATTACGAGAGCGATGGCTCCGGCACCGTGGTGGAGCGTTACAACAAAGGTGCGGATGCGATCCAGGCATTAAAACAGGGAAAGATTGACTGCGTTGTCATTGATGAGCAGCCTGCGATTAAGTTCGTAGAGCAGAACACAGGAATCCGTATCTTAGATGAAGAATTTACCCTTGAGGACTATGCGTTTGTTGTTGCAAAAAGTAATACAGAGCTTTTAGATAAGGTCAACAGTGCTCTGGAAAAATTAGAAGCAGATGGTACGATCGCAGATATTCAGAAAAATTATATCGGCACTGAGGATGAGATTGGAAAGTTTCCGTATGAATCTAAAGATGTCAGCCATGAAAATGGAACTCTGACGGTTGGAACAAATGCAGAGTTTCCACCATATGAGAGCTATGAAGATGGACAGATCGTGGGAATCGATATGGATATCATGCGTGCTGTCAGTGATGAACTTGGTATGGAATTAAAGATCGAGGATATGGCGTTTGACTCGATTATTCCGGCAGTGTCTACGGGAAAGATAGATGTGGGCGCTGCAGGATTTACCGTGACAGAAGAACGAAAGAAGAATGTCAACTTTACAGATACATATGCAACTTCCAAGCAGGTGATCATTGTACGTGATGGGAATGCAGTGACAGCAAAGAGTTCGTTTGGCGAAAAATTTTACCAGAACTTTATTCAGGATAACCGCTATGCATATATGTTAAAAGGTCTTGGAAATACGCTTTTGATTACAGTGCTTGCATTGTTAGTCGGGGTTGTATTTGGATTTCTGATCGCAATCGTCCGTACCAATCATGACAGAAACGGTGGGCTGACGATCTTAAATGCACTCTGTAAGCTTTATCTGACCATTGTGCGCGGAACACCTGTCATGATCCAGCTTTTGATTATTTATTATGTTATTTTCCAGAGTATTGACACCGGAAAAATTGTTGTGGCAGTCATTGCATTCGGTTTAAACTCTGCAGCATACGTTGCTGAGATCGTACGTTCCGGAATCATGGCAGTGGATATCGGACAGTTTGAAGCCGGACGAAGCCTGGGTCTTAATTACAAGCAGACCATGATGTCGATCATCCTGCCGCAGGCGGTAAAAAATATCCTGCCGGCACTCTGCAATGAGTTTATCAGTCTTTTAAAAGAGACGTCCATCAGTGGCTACATCGGCCTTATGGATCTGACCAAAGGTGGAGATATCATACGAAGTGTAACTTATGAGGCATTTATGCCGCTGATCGCAGTTGCCCTGATTTACCTTATCATGGTAATGGGACTGAGCAAAGTGGTAAATCTGTTAGAAAGGAAGTTAAGAAGCAATGAGCGATAATACAGTCATTCTTGAGGTAAATGATCTGCATAAATCCTATGGAGATCACGAAGTATTAAAAGGTATCTCCACAACCATCAAAAAAGGAGACGTTCTGGCACTGATCGGTCCATCCGGCTGCGGAAAATCAACTTTCCTGCGTTCTCTAAATCTGCTTGAGGTTCCGACAAGTGGTCATGTATTGTTCGAGGGCACAGACATGACAGACGCATCCGTGGATATCAATCATGTCCGTGAAAAAATCGGAATGGTATTTCAGCAGTTTAATCTGTTCCCGAATATGACTATCCGTGAAAATATTATGCTGGCTCCGGTCAAACTCGGAAAAATGACCAAAGAGGAAGCTGCGAAAAAGGCGGAAGACCTCTTAGCACGCATCGGACTCGCTGACAAAGCAGATGCCTACCCGGCGCAGCTTTCCGGTGGACAGAAACAGCGTATTGCCATCGTGCGTTCCCTTGCCATGAACCCGGACATCATTTTATTCGATGAACCGACATCTGCACTCGATCCGGAGATGGTCGGCGAGGTACTTAACGTTATGAAAGAACTTGCGGCAGACGGCATGACCATGGTAGTCGTCACACATGAGATGGGATTTGCCCGCGAGGTTGCAAACCGTGTCATGTTCATCAATGATGGTGTTATCCAGGAGGAGAACACTCCACAGGAGATCTTTTCAAATCCGAAGAGTCCGCGACTGCAGGAATTTTTATCCAAAGTATTGTAATCCAATAGACCGGCTGGGGTATCCCTGCCGGTTGTTTTACTTTTACAGGGCATTAGCGGAGCGTGCATTCTATGATTTGAGCAATATCGTCGGTAGATCTTGCAGCCTGAGCCTGTCTGATCACATCTTCTTTCTCCGTGTCTGTCATTCCGGAAAAACATTTCATCGCATTTTCGTTTCGTCCTAACAGCATTCCAAATCCCGGTGGGATATCGTCTTTTTCGAAGTGCATTGCGTGTTTCCTCCTTTTTTTGGGGTTATGAGTCAAAAGGTGTATGGGGGTAGTGAGTGGTAAATTGCGCAAAGCTGATTCTGGTTTTGTTTCCGTTGTACGAAAATAAGAAAAACCATTCTCAGCTTTGCGCGATTTACCACCCCCGGACCGCTACTGCCACAAACTACTGATCCTCTTTTTCCTAACACCCCACAGTATCCCCACCCCCAAAAGAAAAAATACGTTTATTTTGCCAAATCCCCGATTTTGTGTTATCATACCAGATAGCTATGTGTAAACGGAAATATACTTTATGGCATACAACCTGACAGCAGATATCAGGCTTGTGTCTGAATAGTAACCATGGAGAAGCAGCACAGAAATGGAGAATTTGTATGAAGTGGAATAAATATACAATAGAAACGACAACTGCAGCGGAAGATTACATGAGTGCCATGCTGGCAGATTTAGGGATCGAGGGAGTGGAGATTGAAGACAATATTCCGCTTTCCAAGGAAGACCAGGCGGATATGTTCATCGACTTTCTGCCGGAACTTCCACCGGATGACGGTGTGAGTCACGTCAGCTTTTATTTGGAGGATAATGGAGAGGACTACACGGAATTATTAAAACAGGTCAAAATCGCACTTGAAGATCTCCGCAAGATCGTGGATGTCGGAAGCGGCGTCATCACCTCTGACCAGACGGAAGACCTTGACTGGATCAACAACTGGAAAAAGTTTTTCAGCTCATTTTACATTGAGGATATTTTGATCAAACCAACCTGGGAAGAATTAAAAGAGGAAGATAAGGACAAATTCTTAATTGAGATCGATCCTGGTGTTTCTTTTGGAACCGGAAAACATGAAACAACGCAGCTGTGTATCCGCCAGCTTTTAAAATATATCCGTGGTAATGCGGAATATACACCGGAGAATAAAACACCGAAAGTATTAGATGTCGGCTGCGGAAGTGGAATTCTTTCCATCGTGGCATTAAAACTTGGTGCATCCGAGGTGGTTGGAACTGACCTTGACCCGGATTGCATGACTTCGACACATGAGAATTTTGAGGTTAACCATTTAGACAGCAGACTTGGAACATTTTATGTTGGCAACCTGATCGACGACGTAGAACTGCAGGAGAAAGTCGGTACAGAGGAGTATGATATTGTTGTTGCAAATATTCTTGCAGATGTCATTATTCCAATGGCTCCGGTCATTCCGGCGCGCCTGAAAAAAGGCGGTTACTTTATCACTTCAGGTATCATTGATTTCAAGGAAGATCAGGTGAAAGAAGCGATTGAAAAAGCAGGTCTTACCGTGGTTGAGATCAATCATCAGGGTGAGTGGGTCAATATCACCGCACAGAAGAGATAAGCAGCGTAATCAGCAGCAACGAACAGAAAGGCATTAGAAAAATGTATCAGTTTTTTGTGGAGAGCGGACAGATCGGGAAAGATTCTGTGATGATCGAGGGCAGTGATGTCAATCATATCAAAAATGTACTGCGCATGAAGCCGGGAGAAAAGATCCGCATCAGCGGACCGGCAGGGGAAAATTATTTCTGTGAAATTGCAGAAATCGAGGATTCCTTTGTGCGCGCGTCGATTTTAGAAAAAGACGAGACCGGAACCGAACTGCCGAACCGGATCTATCTGTTTCAGGGACTGCCGAAAAATGACAAGATGGAACTGATCATCCAAAAGGCGGTCGAACTTGGTGTGTATGAGATCATCCCGGTTGCAATGAAAAACTGTGTGGTGAAACTGGATGCAAAAAAGGCGGCGGCAAAGACAGCACGCTGGCAAGGCATTGCGGAGAGTGCAGCAAAACAGTCAAAGCGCAGTCTGATCCCAAAAGTTTCAGAACCTGTGAGCTATAAAGAAGCTGTGGCATATGCAATGAAACTTGACCAAAAGCTGGTTCCCTATGAAAATGAGCGCGGCATGGCGGCAACGAGAGAGGTGGTAGAGGCGGTCAGACCGGGAGAGTCCATCGGTATTTTTATCGGACCGGAGGGCGGTTTTGCACCGGAAGAAATCGAAGCGGTAAAAGGTGAGATGAAACTGATCTCACTTGGCAGCCGTATCCTTCGCACCGAGACGGCAGGATTTACGACACTTGCGATCCTGATGTATCATATCGAAACGTCGTGCCCGGAAAAATCAAATTAGCCTGACTGTGATTTAGCGGCCGAATGAATTTGTTTCAAAATTGATGGGCGCGGACATACACAGAATGAAAACAGTGCGAAGAGATAGCGCAGAAATGAAGATTAAAATGCAACATATATAAAGTTTTGTGCACACAGAGAAAAATGTGCAGAACAGGAGTAACAAAATGCAGGCATATCTGGATAATTCAGCAACGACACGCTGCAGTGAACGTGCGAAAGATCTGATGGTAAAAGTGTTGATGGAGGATTATGGAAATCCTTCGTCACTTCATACAATGGGAGTTGTGGCGGAACGTTATATCAAAGAGGCAAAAGAGCGGATTGCAAAAACACTAAAAGCGGATGAAAAAGAAATCCTTTTTACCTCAGGTGGTACAGAATCAAATAATATGGCACTGATTGGAACGGCGCTTGCAAATAAACGCGCGGGAAACCATATTATCACAACATCGATCGAGCATGCATCGGTGCTTTCACCGCTGGCATATTTAGAAGAACAGGGTTTTCGTGTGACTTATCTTACGGTAGACGAAAACGGACAGATCTCACTGGATGAACTGCGCGATGCAGTCTGTGAGGACACGATCCTTGTATCCATGATGATGGTCAATAATGAGATCGGTGCGGTAGAACCGATTGCAGAGGCTGCAAAAATCGTAAAAGAAAAGAATCCGAATACGATCATCCATGTGGATGCGATTCAGGCATATGGAAAATACCGTATCTGTCCGAAAAAACTTGGGATTGATCTGCTCTCGGTCAGCGGTCACAAAATTCATGCGCCAAAGGGAACCGGATTTTTATATATCAAAGACAAAACAAAGATTAAACCGATTATTTACGGCGGCGGACAGCAGAAAGGCATGCGCTCCGGCACAGAGAATGTTCCTGGAGCAGCGGCACTTGGAGAGGCTGCCATGGAGATCTACGAGAATTTTGATGAAAAGATTGCACATATGTATGCGTTGAAAAAGCACTTTATTGAGGAAGTGACAAAGATCGAGGGTGTGACGATTAACGGAAAGACCGGTGAGGATTCTGCACCGCAGATTGTAAGCGTCACGATCCAGGGCGTGCGGAGCGAAGTCATGCTGCATTCACTTGAGGAAAAAGAAATTTATGTCTCCGCGGGAAGTGCCTGCTCATCAAATAAACCGGCACCGAGTAAAACCCTGCAGGGAATCGGACTGAAAAAAGCGGATTTAGAGGGAACGATCCGTTTCAGCTTCTGTGTCAATACAACGGAAGCGGAAATTGATTATGCGATCGAACAGTTAAAAGAAATCATTCCGTTCCGCAGGAAATTTACCAGACATTGATCGTAAAGATAGAAAGGGAAAAAATATGTACAAAGCATTTTTGATAAAATATGCAGAAATTGCAATCAAAGGAAAAAACCGTTATCTGTTTGAGGATGCATTAGTCAGCCAGATGAATCATGCGTTAAAGAAAGTAGACGGAACTTTCCGCATCCGCAAGGAGCAGGGAAGAATCTATATCGAGATGGATGGCGAATATGATTACGACGAGGCGGTAGAAGCATTAAAATGTGTATTTGGTATCGTCGGAATCTGTCCGGTTGTTATTTTAGAGGACGAGGGATTTGACAAATTAGCAGAAGAAGTGATCCATCATATTGATGAGGCTTATCCGGACAAGCATTTTACCTTCAAGGTAAATGCGAGAAGAGCGCGCAAAAATTATCCGCTTGAGTCCATGGAGATCAATGCACAGCTTGGAGAGCGCATTTTAAATGCATTCCCTGAGACACGCGTGGATGTGCACAAACCGGAAGTTGTGATCAACGTGGAGATCCGTAATCAGATCAATGTATATTCAACGGTTATTCCGGGACCGGGCGGTATGCCGGTCGGCACAAACGGAAAGGCAATGTTACTGCTTTCCGGTGGAATTGACAGCCCGGTTGCAGGTTATATGATCGCAAAACGCGGCGTGACGATCGATGCGACTTATTTCCATGCACCGCCTTATACCTCAGAGCGTGCAAAACAGAAGGTTGTGGATCTTGCAAAGATCGTTGCAAAATATTCCGGACCGATCAACTTGCATGTTGTCAACTTTACGGATATCCAGCTTTATATCTACGAGCAGTGTCCGCATGAGGAGTTAACGATCATTATGCGCCGTTATATGATGAAGTTAGCAGAGCATTTTGCAAAAGAAAATAAATGTCTGGGTCTGATCACAGGAGAAAGTATCGGTCAGGTGGCAAGCCAGACAATGCAGTCACTGGCAGCAACCAATGCGGTATGCAATATGCCGGTATATCGTCCACTGATCGGTTTTGATAAGAATGATATCATTGCAATTTCAGAAAAAATTGATACATACGAGACATCTATTCAGCCATTTGAGGACTGCTGCACGATTTTTGTTGCAAAACATCCGGTGACAAAACCAAATCTGAAAATTATCGAGCGCTCAGAACAGCATCTGAATGAGAAAATTGATGAACTGATGCAGACAGCCATCGAGACAACGGAGACGATCACTGTTTGTGAAGAGTAAAAAAAGACCCGGGAAAAATCACAGGATTTTTCCCGGTATCTGGTTTTGAAAATAAGTATGTTTCATTTATTTGTATGAGATTATACAAGATAAGGTTTTAATGCTTCCATGATCTCGCTCATATCTGTGTCACCTGCATGGATTGCAAGATCAATCGGTTTAGAGAGATCAAGACTGAAGATACCCATGATTGATTTTGCATCAATGACATATCTTCCGGAGATCAGATCAAAGTCAAAATTGAACTGTGTGATCGCATTGACAAAGCTTTTTACCTTATCGATGGAATTTAAAGAAATCTGTACTGTTTTCATTTACCAGCCCTCCTGAAATAATATAGTTTATTCTATTCAATAGTAACTTTAAATAATAAAAAAGTCAATACAGTATAGGAGTTGAAACAATGAAAAAAGCAGCATTACACAGCCTTGGATGCAAAGTAAATTCATACGAGACAGAGGCAATGCAGCAGATGCTGGAACAGGCAGGATATGAAATTGTACCGTTCCATGACAGGGCGGATGTGTATATTATCAATACCTGTTCTGTGACGAATATCGCGGATCGCAAATCCCGACAGATGATCCATAAGGCGAAAAAAATGAATCCGGGTGCGATCGTGGTGGCAGCAGGCTGTTATGTCCAGACATCTACGGAGCAGGCAAAAGCGGATGCAGCCATTGATATTATTATCGGAAATAATAAAAAGCAGGATCTTCTTAATATGCTGGCGGCTTATGAAGCTGACCATGGCGCAGAACAGGAAGGTGTGCTGGATATTAATCATACAAAGCAGGAATATGAAGAATTGACGGTCATCCATCCGTCCGAGCATACCCGTGCATTTCTGAAAGTACAGGACGGATGCAACCAGTTCTGTAGTTATTGCATTATTCCATATGCCAGAGGCCGGGTGAGAAGCCGTAAATTGGAAGATGTAGAGCGGGAAGCCTGCAGATTGGCAGAAAATGGTTTTCAGGAACTGGTGCTGACCGGTATCCATTTGAGTTCTTATGGCATTGACTGTGACAGCAGCCTGTTGGAACTGATCCGGACACTGCATGGAATTGACGGTATCGAACGGATTCGTCTGGGTTCCCTGGAGCCGGGAATAATTACGGAAAGCTTTGTACAGGCTCTGGTAAAACTCCCAAAGGTATGTCCGCATTTTCATTTGTCATTGCAGAGCGGAAGTGCTACTGTATTAAGACGGATGAACCGTCGGTATACACCGGAAGAATATCTGGAAAAATGCGAATTGCTGCGTCAGTATTATGAGCATCCGGCTATTACCACGGATGTCATCGTAGGATTCCCCGGAGAGACATCGGAAGAGTTTGCAGAGACCTGTGCATTTGTGAAAAAAGTGGATTTTTATGAAGTACATGTGTTTAAGTATTCCAAACGAAACGGAACCGTGGCAGCCTCCATGCCGGATCAGATTCCGGAATCCCTGAAGGCTGAGCGCAGCAGTATTCTGATGGAACTTGCAGAAAGACAGAAAAGGGAATTCATTCAGTATTATGAAGGAAAAGAAGTATCCGTATTGTTTGAAGAACCGGTGGAAGTAGACGGTGTGCGCTATTTTGAGGGTCTGACACCGGAATATGTCAAAGTATGGGTACCAACAGAGGAAAACCTGACGAACCGGATAATGAAGGTTGAATTTTTTCCTTATTTATATTAGAATGAAAGACGAGAGATTTTAACGACAGAGGTACAGTTATGCAGGATTTAAGCAGTACACAATATTTTAAAGTAGAAAAAGCACCGGAATTAAAAATTGGTGATGTTCTGGAAATCGTATACAAAGCGATGGCAGAGAAAGGATACAATCCGATCAATCAGATCGTGGGATACATTATGTCCGGAGATCCGACATATATTACAAGTTATATGAATGCCCGCAGTCTGATCATGAAAGTGGAACGTGATGAACTCGTGGAAGAAGTTATGAAAGATTACGTTTCCAAACATGGATGGGATTAGGAAAAACATATGAGAA
>OHWC01001505.1_pt1 | contig 10031 bp, 7 predicted proteins | sample 1579541 | NCBI WGS metagenome assembly OHWC01 (sample SAMEA3882551, study PRJEB24775) | human gut metagenome | biome: human-associated habitat; feature: intestine environment; material: feces | place: Netherlands | collected 2009/2010
CCGCAGCCGCCGAAGCGGTGCTTAAGCCGTAAGGCGGGAATTGTGCGGTGTTGCCTTAACCAAAAATACCCGTACAGCTTTCAGGCTGTACGGGTATTTGCATTTTATTGGTGATTCAGCAGTGCAAATTGCCCTAAATCGCTTAGAAAGCAACCTTCTTGGCAATGTATTCTTTCAGCTCGCTGATGTGCATACGAATCTGCTCCATGGTGTCGCGGTCACGCACGGTCACGCAGTTATCGGCTTCCACCTTGTCATCGCCGACAGTCTGGAAGTCCACGGTGATGCACAGCGGGGTGCCGATCTCATCCTGGCGTTCCATCTCCAATGCTGTGTCAAAATTACCGTCGGCATAGTTCCTTGCGGCCCGGATGATTACCTGAAGTGGGCGATAGACTGCAAAAATAAATGTCAGCAGAATGATCAGTGCCAGAAGCAACAGAAAAATCAGGGACAGATAAAATCCGTTTAGCAGATCATACTGTAAAGTAGTGATATGCGACAGCGGAAGACAGATGATAGCGTAGCAGGTTACTTTGTAACTCCGGGTAATGGGAGTGTAGACCGTCAGTACATCATCGTCATAGTGATCATAAAAAGTTCCGATGGAATAATTACTGCCACTGAAATCCAGAATATCAAAATCTTTGATGGATTCTGTTTCAGACGGCCGGATATATTGTTCAGAAGTAATCAGGACACGACCACCAGTGGTGACAATATAGATGTCCGCATCCAGATAACTGCTGACAGCCGCAATCTGTTTTTGAAATTCTTCCAGCGTCAACTCAGATCGATAGTAGCTGTTTCCGAAAGAATCTGCAATCTGACTGCTTTCCCGGCGCAAGGCAGCAGCGTAATACTGCTCCAGATAATTCTGATTGTAATGTGCGGTAAAGGTCGAGATCAGGATAAATCCCAACACAGCAAAAATAAGATAGGAACCGATCATTTTAAATAATAGCTTATGCTTCATATGTAAGTGCTACCGGTCAGGGGCTAGCGGCGTTCGAATTTATAGCCGATGCCCCAGACAGTGGTAATCCCCCAATGTTCGTGATCTTTGATTTTTTCCCGGAGACGTTTGACATGTACGTCCACCGTCCTGGTATCGCCCAGATATTCATATCCCCAGATGTTGTCTAACAGCTGTTCGCGGGTGAATACCTGATTCGGGGAAGAGGCAAGAAAATACAGCAGTTCCAGCTCTTTTGGCGGCATATCAATAATCTGTCCATAATACATAACGGAATAGTTGGTCAGATTGATGACCAGATCCGGGTATTCGACACATTTGATATCCGGTTCTTCTTTTTCCGGTTTGACAGCCTGGTAGCGGCGTAGCACTGCTTTTACCCGGGCGACCAGTTCTTTGGAATCAAATGGTTTAATGATGTAGTCATCTGCACCAAGTTCCAGTCCCAGCACTTTATCAAAGACTTCTCCTTTGGCGGAAAGCATGATGATAGGCACGTTGGATTGGGTACGGATTTCACGGCAGACCTGATAGCCATCGATGCCCGGAAGCATCAGATCCAGCAGAATCAGATTTGGCTGATAAGTTTTAAATTCATGCAGGGCAGATTCTCCGTCTTCCACAATCTTTGTATCATAGCATTCTTTCAGCAGATAGAGGGAGATCAGTTCCGCAATATTGGCATCGTCGTCGACGATGAGGATTTTTTGTTTGACTGCCATAGGGGCCTCCTGTGTTTAGTATACTTAAAAATTTCAGAGTCACCTCGACATTGTTACACAATATCGAGATGTGGCTTCTCGTCAAAGAGTCTTACAAGTATAAATATTCATCTCAGTCTGAGTTGAGACTCCCACTTCTGCAAGTGGTGAGTAATAACAAATCTTTCTCAGTGGGAGTTCAATCTCCGACTGAGATAAACGCTCCGCGAGGATGTGCAGTGATTCTGAGAAGAATATGTCAGCTTTCGCTGACCAGAATCACGCACCAAGTCTCACGTGCGTTCGACTTGAATCATGCGGGCATGATTCGTGTTTATACTTGCAATCCTCATGGCTCTGAAATTATTCAAACTCTGCAATAGTTACACCGGCATCCCCCTCACCAAATTCTCCAAGGTGGAATGCTTTGACGTATTTTTGGCGTTTTAAGTGTCCCTGCACAGCTTTGCGCAGAGCACCGGTTCCTTTTCCGTGTACGATACGCACGGATTTCAGATGAGCGAGATACGCATCATCCAGATATTTATCCAATTCCATCAGTGCTTCGTCCACGGTCTTGCCAATCAGATTGATTTCCGGTGAGACAGATAGAGATTTTGACATCTTTAATTTGCCGGCACCGGTTTTGGTGTTGTGCACTGCCGGGGTAGCATCATCATTTACCAATATCAGGTCACGGATGTTAGTCTGGTATCGCAGGATGCCGGCCTGTACAAAGAGGTTTCCTTTTGCATCCGGAAGTGTGTGTACGGTACCCTTCAGATTCATGCTGAGAATTTTGACGGAATCTCCGAGACGCAGTTTTTTCGGTACATTATGGTTGATCTGCTCTTTCTTCTGGATAGAGGACTTGGATTGGGCTTTTGCCATTTTTTTCCGGATTTTCTCACGGTCCTTTTCCATGGCGGAGGCATCCATATGGGTTTTGCCGTATTTGTGGAAGTTGCGGATGGTTTCATCAGCCAGATCCTTGGCTTCTTTTAAAATAGCGGCGGCCTGTTGGTTGGCTTCCTGCAATACACGGTCGCGGCTGCGGTTTAAGCGCTCCTGTTTTTCTTCTAACTGTTTCTTTAGGGAAGCAGCTTCTTCTTTATAACGGTTGATTTCTGCCTGTTCTTTCTCTATGGTCAGACGGCTCTGTTCCAGATCAGCAATAACATCCTCAAAGTTTTCATTTTCTTTTGTGATCCGGGTCTTAGCATCTTCAATGAGATCTGCCGGAAGACCGATCTTGCTGGAAATCGCAAAGGCATTACTTTTTCCGGGAATACCAATGAGCAGCCGGTAAGTCGGGCTCAGAGTCTGAACGCTGAATTCGCAGCAGGCATTTTCTACGCCGGTTGTGGAAAGGGCATATAGCTTAATTTCACTGTAATGGGTAGTAGCCATAGTACGGATGCCATCCTGACGCAGCCGGTCCAGGATCGAGATCGCCAGCGCAGCACCTTCATCCGGATCCGTTCCGGCACAGAGCTCGTCGAAGAGCACCAGGGACTGAGGCGTCGCATGTTTCAAAATGGAAACAATGTTGGTCATATGGGAGGAGAAGGTACTGAGACTCTGCTCGATACTCTGCTCATCACCGATGTCCGCATAGACATCATCAAAAATAGCCAGTTCGGATCGATCCTTTGCCGGAATATGCAGACCAGCCTGTCCCATCAGGGTGAACAGGCCAACCGTTTTCAGGGAGACTGTCTTACCACCTGTGTTCGGTCCGGTGATGATCAGCAGGTGGAAGGTATCTCCCAGATGCACATCGATGGGAACGACTTTTTTGGGATCCAGAAGTGGGTGACGTCCCTGCCGGATGCGGATGCGTCCTTCTGTATTAAAAATCGGTGCCATACCGTTCTGGATTTTTGCCAGGTTTGCTTTTGCAAAAATAAAATCAAGGTCAGCGAGGATCCGGTAATTATCCAACAGGTATGCGGCATACTGTGCAGTCAGATTACTGAGTTCTGCTAGAACTGCTTCAATGGCTTCCTGTTCTTTTAAAAATGCCTCCTTCAGGTCATTGTTTAATTTTACGACAGACATCGGTTCGATAAACAGTGTGGAACCGGTGGAGGACTGATCGTGGATCATACCCGGAACCTGTCCTTTGTATTCCGCCTTGACCGGCAGACAGTAACGTCCGTTTCGCATGGTGATGACTGCATCCTGCAAATAAGACCGTGTGGTGGAACTGTTTAACAGGTTATTCATGGCACCATGGATTTTATCATTAATATTACGGATGGTGCGGCGGACACTGTGAAGTGCCGGGCTGGCATCGTCACTGATCTCATCCTCTGCCAGAATGCAGCGGCGGATTTCCTCAAGCAACGGTGTCAGCGGTTCCAGTCCCGCAAAAAGTACATCCAGGGAGTCAGCCGGCAGATCGTCGCGGTTTTCTCTGGAATAGGCTTTTGCACGCCTGGTGATCTCCAATAAGGTACAGATAGAGAGTAGTTCTGCTGCATTTAAACAGCCGCCAATCTCCAGTCGTTTCATCTGAAAGCCCGGATCTTTTAATCCACCGAAGGAAATACTTCCTTTGCGGTAAATGCGGGACAGAGCATCTGCTGTCTGAGCCTGCGCATCCGTGATCAGTTGCTTATCTGTCATCGGAACCAGTTCCAGACATCGTTTTTTTCCGGCATCTGAAGTTGCCTGCTCTGCAAGCAGCTGAATGATTTTGTCATATTCTAAAACTTTTAAAGCTTTTTGATTCATAAACTCCTCCATGTTATAACGGTATATTCCTGCATCGGAACAGTTCCATTTTAACGCATAATGAAAGAAGTGAAAAGTGAAAGTTCTATTAAAACTTTTCAGTTGCATAAGAATTACAGAAAACGTATAATAAGTGCAGGCGAGTTTGAAATATCTGACTTGAAGTTACCAAAAGAAACAGGTGCGGAGAGGTGCTTTGCAGTGGATAAAAAGAAACAGGAAGAATATCATTTTGTAAAAGAGCATATTAAGAAAATACCTATTGACCGGAAAAAACTGCGTACACGGCTGTTTGGAACGATTTTACTGGCCGTTCTGTTTGGCGTGGTGGCAGCAGCGGTATTTGCAGCACTCAGACCAGTATTTGACAATCTGCTTTACCGGAAGGACAATACTGTGGTGATTTCCGGAGAGGATGAAATTTCGGAAGAAACACCGGAAGAAAACGCACCGGTCTATATTACGGAAACGCAGCTCATGGAACCGGAGGATTACCAGGTGTTGCAGAATAAATTATATGCCATTGGCCGGGAAGCGAATAAATCCGTAGTAGCAGTCCGGGGAATCGGAGAGGCTACAGACTGGTTTGATAATGCCTATGAAACAGAGAGTCAGGGAACCGGCATTATTGTAGCGGACACCGGTGATGAGTATCTGGTGGTGACGGAGAAGAAAGTGATCTCAGATGCCAGTCAGGTAGAGGTGACCTTTTACAATAACGATACCGCTTCCGCGGTACTGCAGGCTTATGACGAAAATACAGGGATTGCCATGTTGTGTGTGGAAAAACGGCAGCTGTCAGCAGATACCACTGATCAGGTGGCAGCTGCGACACTCAGCAGTTTTTCTGCATTGTCTCAGGGAACCATTGTGATCGCTATCGGCAGTCCGCTGGGGGAACCATTTTCCATTCTGACCGGAAATGTCACATCCAGCAGTTATGAGGTGTCCACCGTGGACGCGAACTATAAGGTGATTTCCACTGATATCAATGCCAGCGATGCAGGAAGCGGTGCGCTGATCAATCTGAAGGGTGAAGTGGTTGGACTGATGCTACAAAGTTACAGCACGCGGGAGGCACAGAGTACGGTGACGGCTATCAGCATTTCTCAGATCAGCAAACTTTTGGAAAAAATGTCAAACGGAGAATCACCGGCTTATCTTGGGTTGGAAATCTGTACGGTGACAGCGGAGATCGCAAAATCGAATGAACTTCCGAAGGGCATATATATCAAACAGGTGTCTCCTGATTCACCGGCAATGCAGGCCGGCATTCAGGTGGGAGACGTGTTGACCAAGATTGACAGTAAGGAGATTCTGACTGCAGAACAGTATGAGGACTGTATTATGAATGCAAAGGACGGACAGCAGAGTACCGTCACCGTCAAACGGATGGGTGCAGATGGGAAATATCAGGATCTGCGTTTCAAAGTTGTATTTGGTACGCTGCAGGAAAATTAGCAGACGGAATAGTAAATAGCAATCGTATAGATTTTAGTTAGAAAGGATACCCATAGTGGGGATTGTGAGGAAAATGAGATTTATTGAAACATTACGTGAAGGCGAGAGAATCAGTGAGGTATATTTGTGCAGACACAAACAGACTGCTATGACAAAAGCAGGAAAGCCGTATGATTCGCTGACACTTCAGGATAAAACAGGTACACTGGACGCAAAAATCTGGGATGTATCTTCTAATGGTATCGAGGAGTTTGATTCTCTGGATTATATTTATGTCATGGGCGACGTGACCAGTTTTCAGGGTTCTCTGCAGCTGAATGTGAAACGAGTAAAAAAAATGGCAGAAAGTGATGTGAATCCGGCAGATTATCTGCCGGTCAGCGAGTACAACATTGAGGAGATGTATCAGAAACTTCTGGCATATATCGATCAGATGAAACATCCATATCTCAAGCAGCTGGCAGAATCATTTTTCAAGGATGCGGACTTTGCAAAACGTTTTCAGTTCCATTCCGCGGCAAAAAGTGTGCACCATGGATTTGTAGGCGGACTATTGGAGCATACATTGCATGTGGCACAGATCTGTGATTTTTTCTGCAATCTATATCCTATGCTGAACCGTGATCTGCTGCTGACCGCAGCCATGTTCCATGACGTTGGAAAATTATCCGAACTGTCCACTTTCCCGGCAAATGATTACACGGATGACGGACAGTTACTTGGTCATATTATGATCGGAGCAATGGAAGTTCAGAAACATATCGATCAGATTGCAGGTTTCCCCAAGCGGACAGCATCTGAGCTGATACATTGTATTCTGGCGCATCATGGGGAACTGGAATATGGTTCACCGAAAAAACCGGCTCTGGCAGAAGCTATCGCACTGAGTTTTGCGGATAATTCCGATGCAAAACTGGAAACTATGCGGGAAGCACTTTCCAACATTCCGGAGAACAGCCTGGAGTGGCAGGGCTTCAACCGCTTCCTGGATTCCAACATCAGAAGAACAGGTAAGTAATTATGCAGAAGAATGATGAATTGATTTTGAAAATAGAAGATATGGGTGTGGACGGTGCCGGTATCGGAAAATCGGACGGCATGACTTTTTTTGTCAAAGATGCTGTTATCGGTGATGTGGTGCGGGCGAAGATTATCAAGTTAAAAAAGACGTATGGCTATGCCAGGCTGATGGAACTGTTGGAGGCATCGGCGGATCGTGTGGAACCGAATTGTCCGTATTACAGACAGTGTGGCGGGTGTCAGATTCAGGCATTGTCTTACGAAAAACAGTTAGAATTCAAAGAAAATAAGGTGCGTAATAATCTGGAACGCATCGGTGGATTTACGAAAATTCCGATGGAACCGATCGTTGGTATGGATGAGCCGTATCATTATCGAAACAAAGCACAATTTCCGGTGGGAACGGATAAAGAAGGTCATATTGTTACCGGCTTTTATGCAGGAAGAACGCATACGATTATTCCAAATCGCGACTGTGCGCTCGGGCTTCCGGTAAACAGGGAAATTCTGGATATTGTCATTGATTTTATGGAAAAATATCATATTTCCGCATACGATGAGAAAACCGGAAAAGGACTGGTGCGTCATATACTGATCCGATGTGGATTTTCCAGTCAGGAAAAGATGGTTTGCCTGATCATTAATGGAAAAAGTCTGCCACACGGGGAAAAACTGGTGGAAGCATTGCGAAAAATTGATGGTATGACAAGTATTTCCCTTAATTGCAATACCGGGCGCACCAATGTGATTCTGGGTCACAGGACCATCGTGCTCTGGGGGCAGGAATATATCACAGATCAGATTGGAGATATTTCTTATGAAATTTCACCAGTATCCTTTTATCAGGTCAATCCGGTGCAGACGGAGAAGTTGTACGGACTGGCACTGGAATATGCAGATCTGCACGGGGAAGAGACCGTGTGGGATCTGTATTGCGGTATCGGAACAATCTCCCTGTTCCTGGCTCAGAAAGCGAAACAGGTGTATGGCGTGGAGATTATTCCACAGGCCATTGAAAATGCGAAGCGCAATGCTGTAAAGAATGGCATCGAAAATGCAGAATTTTTCGTCGGAAAATCAGAGGAAGTGCTGCCGGAGTTTTATGAAAAAGAAGCGGCAGCAGGTCGGAAGGCGTATGCGGATGTTATTGTGGTGGATCCGCCGAGAAAAGGATGCGATGAAAAATTACTGGATACTATTGTGAAGATGGCACCGGACCGGGTGGTCTATGTCAGTTGTGATTCCGCGACGCTGGCCCGGGATCTGAAGATACTGTGTGAGCAAGGGTATGAACTGAAACGTGTACGAGCGGTGGATCAGTTTTGCCATACCGTGCATACAGAAGCGGTGTGTTGTCTGCATCGGGTGAACATGTAGAAATTCCTTATCGCACGTAAAAAAAGATTTCTGTAATATACTCACGTTCATCTCCGGAGGAGATGTAATCATTGATGCAAAATTCATATGAGTCGGAAATAATGTTAAGATTCTGTTCTTTGCAATAGTCCAACAGTTTTTTATAAGAATAGTCCACAGACTGATACGTGCCGTAATGATAGATACTTACGGCACGTCCTTTTGGGAGTATCATAATATTTTTCACATTTTTTGTCTTTTCAATTGGCAGAAAAGCAATGTTTGCTTCGGTATATCGACCTTCTAAAATGTGCTTATATGGAACAATTACGCCCGTCTGAAAGAATATTGGAAGGGCGTCTTTGAGCGCCTGAGAAAAGCACTTCTTTGTAGCGATGCTTATTTCACTGAAAGAGTGTGGCGCATCTACTTCCGCATAGAGAAGGTAGTTGGGATTTATCTCTTTGATCGTAACCTCCTGGTTTCGGTCGCGCACTTCTTTTACATTTTCCATTTGCTCGCATCTGTGAGCAAGACGATTTCGAACCAATTGTAAATGTCTGATTTGCTGATCGAGTACGGTCAATTGTTTTCTCAATGCGATCAATGACGTATTGATCGTATACGTTTTCATATGTTCCTGGATCTCTCCAAGTGAAAATCCCATTTCTTTCATAATTAAAATTGTATCCAGATAGTCAATCTGACTCGCTTTATAATAGCGATATTTATTATCCGGATCTACATATGCCGGACGAAACAGTCCGATTTTATCATAGAAAATCAGTGTCTGCTTTGAGATATTCTGATATCTTGCAAGCTCACCGATGGAAAACATATCTTTCATATAAACCTCGCCTTGACACTATAGTTACTATATCCTTTATTGTATATTCATAGAAAGAAATTAGCAAGTAGGAGGCGTATAGAAATGAAATGTTTTGAAGAAAAAATGTCTTATCCACAATTTTTAAAATATCTTGTTCCGTCAGTGCTGACCATGATCTTTTTGTCTTTTTACACAACAATAGATGGATTTTTTGTATCCCGTTATGCCGGCTCGGATGCACTCGCAGGGATTAATATTGTGATTCCGATCACCTGTATTATTTTTGGAACGGCAGTCATGTTTGCAACGGGATCCGCCGCCATCATAGGTGAGAAGATGGGGCAAAAACGGGAGCAGGAGGCAAATGAGATTTTCACTTTTATCGCGATTGTACTGCTCATACTTTCCCTTGTATTTACAATCGGCGGTATCCTGTTTTTGAAACCAATCTGTATCTTCTTAGGAAGCAGTGAACGTTTGATGGAACATGTAATTCCGTACGCATTTGTGATATTTTTAGGAGCCGTTCCGATGTCATTTAAGCTGTTTTTCGAATATCTTGTGAGGACAGACGGGAGATCACAGATTGGAATGGTAATGTCCTTGGCAGGTCTTACTCTGAATGTTGTTTTCGACTATATTTTCGTAGTTGTATTTCGTATGGGGACGTTTGGAGCTGCGTGGGGAACATTTCTTTCCATTACAGTCAGCATGATAATTGGTTTGCTTTATTTTCTGAAGTACAGTCAGATCAGGTTCTGTAAGCCGAACGTAAATTGGAGAGTTCTTTTGAAATCCTGCACGAACGGAAGCAGTGAAATGCTGACGGAATTGTCTACCGGTATCACTACATTTTTATTTAACATTATTATTATGAAATACTTTGGGGAAGACGGAGTTGCGGCTGTGACGATCATCATGTACATTTATTATTTCTTTATTTCCTTTT
>OHWC01001509.1_pt1 | contig 10021 bp, 6 predicted proteins | sample 1579541 | NCBI WGS metagenome assembly OHWC01 (sample SAMEA3882551, study PRJEB24775) | human gut metagenome | biome: human-associated habitat; feature: intestine environment; material: feces | place: Netherlands | collected 2009/2010
TCCCGCCTGTGCCGGAGACGGGGGTGCGGTCCGCTGCCCGGGGGCGTCCAGCCCTGTTTTCAGACAGTGCCGAAGCCTTAAAATGATTTATAAAGTATATCACAGAAGCCGCAGGCCTACAAGGACAAGGAACCGGTTTTCTATAAATTTTCTGTGAATTCCACTTTCCAGACTCCCGCCCCTATGCTATACTACCTCTTGAATGCGAAAATACTCAGATTGAGGGAGAAGTTATGGAAGAACGGAGAAAGCAGGACCTGACTGCCGAGGCCGACGGCATCATCGAGGGGCGCAACGCCGTCATTGAGGCCCTGCGGGCAGGGGAGACGATTGACAAAATTTACCTCCAGAAGGGAGAGACGGACAAGACCCTGGGACATATTGCCTCCAAAGCCCGGGCGGCGGGCGTGGTGGTGGTGGAGGCGGACCGGCGGAAGCTGGACGCCATGAGCCGCACCCACGCCCACCAGGGCGTCATCGCCCTGGCAGCGGTCCGGGAGTACGTCAGTGTGGAGAGCATCCTTCAGGCCGCCCGGGACAAGGGCGAGGCCCCCCTGCTGGTGGTGTGCGACGAGATCTCCGACCCCCACAACCTGGGGGCCATCATCCGGACCGCTGAGTGCGCCGGGGCTCACGGCGTGGTGATCCCCAAGCGGCGCAGCGCATCGCTGACGCTGACGGTGGGAAAGACCTCTGCCGGCGCTGCAAGCTGGCTGCCGGTGGCACGTGTCCCCAATTTGGCATCCGCCATGGAGACGCTGAAGAAAAACGGCGTCTGGATCTACGGTACAGATGCCGCAGGCACAAGCTATACGGATGCGGACTTCACCGGCGGCACGGCGTTTGTCATCGGCTCAGAGGGCTTTGGCATGAGCCGCCTGGTGAGCGAAAAGTGCGACGCTATGCTCAGTCTGCCCATGCGTGGAAAGGTCAACTCCCTGAATGCGTCCGTGGCGGCAGGCATTTTTATGTACGAAGCAGTTCGCCAGCGGCTGGCGAAGTGACGTTTTTACCACAGGAGTGAACTTATGGCAGACCATAAATTTACATTAGAAGAGATTCTGAACGAATACAGCGAGGACGGCAGGCGCTCCGGCATCCGGCATACCTCGGACAAGCCCTTGTCCCACGGGACGCTGGAGACGGAAAAGCTGGTGAATGCGGCGACCTCCAGCCGTCCGCTGCGGCAGGAACAAGCCGGCTATGACCAGGTCGTGCCGGAGTTTTCTGCGGGAGACGAGGAACAGCTGGTGGATATCAAGTCCACCATTTCTCACATCAAGGCGGACAAGGCGGCGCAGGCGGCAAGAGATGTCGACGCTGCCCCGGTGCTGCGGGAGCGCTTTCCCACCCAGCATCTCCGCCGGGAAAATGTCTCCTTCGTCAAGGCTGCCGGTGCGGCACGCTATGGCGCATCCTATCCGGAGAACGGCGACAGCGGCTATGACGGCGCAGTCATGCTGGCTGAGCCGGAAACAGAAGAGCCGGCGGAAAAGCATCGCCCCAATGTGCGGCAGATGCAGGACTCCACCCGTGCCAGAGAAAAGAACCGGAAACGGCGGCGGCGCTCATCGGAGAGTACTTATCTCAAAGAGTCGGTTACCGGAGAATTTCAGCGCCCGGATGCCCGGACAGTACCGGAAGAACCGCCGGCCTCCAGACGGCACTGGGAGGAGGAAAAGGACTACTATTACCAGGAAAAGCAGCAGACCGGCAGCTTTCGTCCCATTCGCCAGCGTGTGCGCAGCCACACCTTCGGGGAAGATGCGGACAAGCGCAAGCCGGATGATCTGGGCTTGGTGAAAAAGACCCTGGAAAACCTGCGGAATGTGGTGTTCTTCCGGTTTGTCGCCATGCTGGTGCTGACACTTGCCGGCGCTGTTCTGGCGTGTCTGGAAGTGCTGAGCGGCAGTGCGTTTTTACAGACGGTCACCCCCAGAGGCTACAGCATCATTCAGCTGGCGCTGGGACTGCTGGGGCTGGGCGTGATGTTCCCCACGGTGAAAAACGGACTGTGGAATCTGCTCCGCTTTCATGCGGACAGCGACAGCATGGCGGTGCTGCCATTGCTGCCCACGCTGCTGGGTGCAGTCTGCGCCGTCGTTGCGCCGGAGACCCTTTCTTCGGGGACGGTGCATCTCTACGTGCCGTGCGCTCTGCTGGCGCTGTTCTGCAACATCATCGGACGGCTGCTCATGGTGCGCCGTGCGCTGCGGAATGTGAACGTGATTTCCCGGGAGGGACAGAAACGGGTGCTTTCCTATGTCTCCCAGGAGGAGACCGCAGAACTGCTCACCCGTGGCGTGCTGCACGATATCCCCATTGTCACCGCTGTGCGCAAGGCAGACGGGGTGTGCGATATCCTGCGGTATTCCTATTCCACGGATATGGCGGACAGTCTCTGCCGCACCATGACGCCCATCTGCGGCGCAGTGACGCTGCTCATCGCTGTGGGCATGACTTTGATTCGCATGGGAACGGCGTTCGGGATGCCCTGGATCAGCTTTTTCTGCTCCATGCTGGCACTATTGCAGGTGGCGTGCTGCGGTACGGCGAGCGCCCTGGCAGTCAATCTGCCGCTGGAGCGTGAGTCGAAAAAGGCGGCGGCATCCAACAGTGCGATGCTGGGTTATCAGAGCGTGGACGACTTTTTCGACACCAACGCTCTGCTGGTGGAGGCGAATGACCTGTTCCCCAAGGGATCGGTGCAGATCGCCGGCATGAAGGTGCTTTCCGGGGCGAAGATGGACGAGGTGCTGTTGGATGCGGCGAGCCTGGTGCATCACGGAGACAGTATGCTCCAGAGCGCCTTTGCGGAGATGATCCCCGACCGGGAAACGCTGCGGCCGGTAGACGAGTTTGTCTGTGAGGACGGGCTGGGACTCTGCGGCTGGATCGCAAACCGGCGTGTGCTGTTCGGCGGACGGGAGATGATGGCGAACCACAACATCGAGGGACTGCCCACCAAGACCAGAGAGGCAGAGCTGGCAGAGGGCAGCGGCGATGTGCTGTATCTGTCGGTGAGCGGTGTGCTGGCGGCAATGTTTTCCGTGCGCATCACGGCAGACCCCAAGGTAAAGCGGCAGATGCAGGCGCTGCGGCAGGAGCGTGTGGCGCTGGTGCTGCGGAGTGTGGACTGTTCCGTTTCGCTCCGGCGGCTGGCGGCGCTGTTCGATTTCCCGGAGGCTTACTTAAAGATCGTTCCCACCTCTATGCACCACCTGTTCCAGCGTGAGACCGGCGACCTGGGCTGCGTCAGCGCATCCATGACCGTGGGCGACACCGGTTTTGGCGCAGGTGCGCTGCTGCTTGGGGCGAGACGGGTGCGCCGTGCGGCGGTGCTGGGCGTGATCCTGCTGGTTGCGGCAGGACTCCTGGGCTTTTCGCTGGCGATGATCCATGTGGTCACCGGCGCATATACCCAGATGACGGCTTATTTTTTCCTGATCTATCATGCGATCCTGACGCTGGTGACAGCACTGGCGGTGCGGATACGGTAATTCCCGTGAAAGGAGTGGCTTAGCGTGGAACGAAATCATAAACAGAACAACACAGACGGCGAGGAGACCATGTTTTTCCGTGCCGCTGCATCGGACGGCTCCACAGACCAGTACGATACCCGGCAGCTGAACGCACAGGAGGTGCGCAGTCAGGGAAACGGTTACGGACAGCAGGGTTATCCCCGAAACGGGTATCCGCAGAATGGGTATCCGCAAAACGGCTATGGGCAGCAGGGCTATCCGCAGAATGGGTATCCCCAGAACGGCTACGGGCAGCAGGCACAGCGCCCGGCACAGGGCAGCTATGCGGCACGGCAGAGCTATCCCCAGGGACAGCGTCCGCAGGGCAGTCCGCCGCCAAGGCAGCAGGCTGCACCGGGATATCACGGCGGTCAGACCTACCGCCAGCCCCAGCGTCCCCAGGGACAGGGTTACAATCAGCCACGCCGGGAAGCTTCCCGGCAGACGTCGCCGAGACAGAATCCGCCCCGGCAGAGCCAGACCAGACGGGAACCGCCAAGGCAGAGTACGCCAAGACAGAGTTCCGGTCGGAACCGTACTTCACGAAAGCGGCAGGGTTCTTTTCTGAGCCGGCTGGTGCGCATTGTGCTGACGGTGATCGTGGCGGTGTTCCTGCTCTATTCCGCTATCGCTATGGTGGGCATCCTGGGCATGAACCGGGTGGACACCGGAGACCGGACTGTCACCAGCGGCAGTATGGACGCATCCTATGTAAAAAACGTGCTGGTGATCGGCACGGACACCCGTGACCCGGACGAGGAGCGTGGACGTTCAGACTCCATGATTTTAGTGTCGCTGAATTCCAAAACGCATCAGATCTACATGACTTCGTTTATGCGTGATGCCTATGTGGACATTCCGGGGCAGGGCAGCGCCAAGCTGAATGCGGCGTATTCCTACGGCGGCCCGGAACTGCTGATGGACACCATCGAGGAGAACTTTGACGTACATATCGACGACTATGTGATGATCACCTTTGCGGCGTGTGCGGCGATGATCGACGCAGTGGGCGGTGTGGAGCTGGAGATATCCGACCGGGAGGCGGAGGCAGTCAACGAGATCCTCATCAGCGAGGTCAACGAGATCATGGGCGACGACCGGGAGGACGACCTGCTGGACGGCGGCGGCAAGCTGAAACTGGACGGCAAGCAGGCGCTGTCCTACAGCCGTATCCGGTATGTGGGAAACGCCGACTTTGAGCGTACCGAGCGCCAGCGCACGGTTATGGAGCAGGTTATGGGCAAGATCAAAAGCAACCCGTTCCGGCTGTTTCCGGTGTGCATGGGTGCGCTGCCGAAGATGACCACCAATATGTCGGTGCTGTCTCTGTACGGCTATGCAGTCACCACGCCGCTGAAGCTGGCGACCTATGACATGGCGCAGCAGCGTGTGCCGGCGGACGGCACCTATCAGGGCGCAGATATCGGCGGCGAGTCCGTTTTGCAGGTGGACTTCGATGCGGCAAAGCAGCAGCTGAAAAGCACCGTGTTTGCGGAAAAATAACAGCAGAAATATTGCGGCACTGCCGGGAGAGTTGGTTTCCCGGCGGTGCTTTTTTGTTGGTCTCGTAGGGGTGAACATGGTTCGCCCGTTGGTGCGTCACCGGATTGTCTCTCTTTTTATTGTCCCCCTTGAAAAGGGGGATGTCAGCGTAAGCTGACAGGGGGATTATATCCTCAATTAAATTTATCCCTCCGGCACTTCGTGCCACCTCCCTTTTCAAGGGAGGCTTATTGTCCCCTTGAAAAGGGGGATGTCCCGGAGGGACAGGGGGATAAATGTTCGCCCCTACAAATGCGTTGAGGAGAGCATTACAAAAAGGCATTGCAGAAAGCATCACGGTTCAGCAGCGCCCGACCGTCTCCGTGGAAAATCGTCCTTTTCCAGGGGAAAAATGAGAAAAATGGGTCTGCGTGTGAAAAAGCAGTTTTTCCGTTGACATTATTGCACAAAGATGCTATAATAGATTTTGTTCATTTTTAAGAGCCTGTTCAGTATCTTTTTACGTGCGGATTTTGACGCAGTCAGCGAAAAAATCTGCCGAAAAGACGTGGGAAAAAGATGCGGAACAGGCTCTGAGAAAACAGATGATAAGCTGCGGCAAGCGATTGCCAATTTATTGGGTGGATACTATGAAAATCGTAATTATCGGAAACGGAAAGATCGGCAGCAACCTTGCGGCTGTGCTGGTGCGTGAGGGTCACGACGTGACTGTGGTGGACTGCGAAGAGGCGCACCTACGCAAGAGCCAGAATACCCTGGACGTGATGTGCATCGAGGGCAACGGCGCTACGGCGGAGACACAGCTGGAGGCAGGGGTCAACAAGGCGACACTGCTCATCGCCGCTACGCCTTATGACGAACTGAACATTCTCTGCTGTCTCATCGGCAAGCGCCTGGGGGCGAAAAAGACCATCTCCCGGGTGCGGATGCCGGAGTACTACCAGCAGATGCACCTCATCCGGGAAGATCTGGGGCTGTCTATGGTCATCAATCCGGAGCTTTCCACCGCAGACGAGATCATGCGTGTGCTGGTCTTTCCGTCGGCGGCAAAGGTGGAAGTGTTCGGCAAGGGCAAGCTGGAACTGGTGGAATACCGTCTCCCGGATTTCCCGTGGCTGTCGGGCATCACCCTGGCGGAACTTTACAAGAAGATCAAGACCAAGTTCCTGGTCTGCGCTGTCCAGCGGGACGGCGATGTGATGATACCCGGCGGCGACTTCGTGATGCAGAGCGGCGACCGCATCCATGTGGCGGCATCCCACAAGAACATCGAGCGCTTTTTCCGTGCCAGCGGTTTCATGAAGGACAAGGTCAAGACCGCTATGCTGGTGGGCGGCGGCAGAGTCGGGTATTATCTGGCGAAGCAGCTGCTGGCGCTGGGCATGAAGGTCAAGCTGATCGAAAAGGACCGGGAGCGCTGCAACGAACTGGCGGAACGGCTCCCGAAAGCCATCGTCGTCTGGGGCGACGGCACAGACCAGGATCTGCTCATTGAAGAGGGCGTGCTGGAGGTGGACGGCTTTGTGGCGCTCACCGGCATCGACGAGGAAAACATGATTATTTCCCTGTTCGCCAAGGACAACACCAACGCCAAGGTGGTCACCAAGATCAGCCGGGAAAATTACATCGGACTGGCGTCAGACCTGGGGCTGGACTGCGTGGTGTCGCCGAAGTTCCTCACCATGGGCAATGTGCTGAGCTATGTGCGCTCTCTGGAAAGCACCGCCGGCAGCGAGATCGAATCCCTGTACCATCTGGTGGGCAACCAGGTGGAGGCGATCGAGTTCCGGGTGAAAGAACGTATCCCCGACCTGGTGGGCGTGCCGCTGAAGAATGTCCGGCTGAAGAAGAACATCCTGATCTGCGCCATCATCCGGAAACGGGAGATCATCATTCCGGACGGCAGCGCCGTGATCGAACTGGGGGATTCTGTGGTGATCGTCTCCAAGGAACACCACTTCTCCGGGCTAAAAAGCATTCTGGATTAAGGCGGTGACGGGATGAATAAAGGAATTGTTCTGCATTATCTCTCCATGGCGCTGCTGCTGTCCTCGGCACTGTTCGTCGTGCCGGCGCTGGTGAGCCTGTACTATGGGGAATACTACTTCCTGCTGATCTTTCTGTGCGTGGGCGCAGGCATGGCGCTGGCGGCGCTGCCCGGTGCGCTGTACCGTCCCAAGCGACGGTATATGTTTGCCAGAGAGGGCATGGTCATTGCAGCCCTCATGTGGATCATCTTTTCTGCGGTGGGTGCGCTGCCGTTTTATCTCAGCGGCAGCATTCCCCACTATGTGGATGCGCTGTTCGAGAGCATCTCCGGGTTCACCACCACGGGTTCGTCCATTTTGACGGACGTGGAGGCGCTGCCACGGGGCATCCTGTTCTGGCGCAGCTTTACCCACTGGGTAGGCGGCATGGGCGTACTGGTGCTTGCCATCGCCATTCTGCCGTCTACGGGAAACGCACTGTATCTGATGCAGGCGGAGTGTCCCGGTCCCCAGGTGGGAAAGCTTGTCCCCAAGGGAAAGACCTCGGCGCTGTATCTGTACCTCATCTACGGCGTGCTGACGCTGGTCACGGTGATCCTGCTGTTCACCGGCGGAATGCCATTGTTCGACAGCGTGTGCCACGCCATGGGTATTGCCGGAACCGGGGGATTCGGCATCAAAAACGACGGCGTTTCCTACTATAATTCCCCGTATCTGGAGGGTGTCATTACCGTCACCATGATCCTGTTCGGGGTGAACTTTACCCTGTATTATTACCTGCTCATCCGGCGTTTCCGGGAGGTGCGGAAAAACACGGAACTGCGTGTTTATTTCTGCATCATCGCCGCCGCCACAGGGCTTATCATGCTCAATATCCAGCCCATCTATCACAGTGTGGGAAAGTGCTTTCGCTATGCGGTGTTCCAGGTGGCGTCCATCATGACATCCACCGGATTCGCCACGGCGGACTACAACAACTGGCCGCTGTTTTCCCAGATGATCCTGCTGCTGCTCATGTTTATCGGAGCGTGCGGCGGCTCTACCGGCGGCGGCTTTAAGGTGCAGCGCTTTGTGATCCTGTGGAAAAGCGGCTTTGCGTCCCTGCGGAAAATGGTACACCCTAACTCGGTGAATCAGGTGAAGTCGGACGACAAGATCCTGCGCTCGGAGGTATTGCAGCACGTCCTCAGCTATCTGATCCTGTATCTGGGACTGGTGATTGCATCATTCCTGCTGATCTCTCTGGACGATATGGACTTCGGCACGGCGGTGTCGGCGGTGTCCACCTGCATCAACAACATCGGACCGGGCATGAACCGGGTAGGACCGATGGAGAACTTTTCCTTTCTGTCAGACTTCTCCAAAATGGTGCTGTCGGCAGATATGCTCCTGGGACGGCTGGAAATTTTCCCCATCCTGGTGCTGCTCTCGCCGTCGGTGTGGCGGAAGAGCTTTTGAGAAAAATTTACAGCAGCATAGCACAGAAAAACGGCACCCCGTCTCCGGAGTGCCGTTTTTCCCTCTTACTATTCTACTCAATCTTTGAAAAAGATGTGTGTTCTCAAAACTTACTTTACGATGTACTTGCCGATAGCCTCTACCAGCTTGTCTGCATCGTCTGTGTGTGCCTGCAGCTTGATCGGCTTGGACAGATCCAGGCTAAAGATACCCATGATGGATTTTGCATCAATGGCATAACGGCCGGACACCAGATCAATGTCATAATTGAACAGCATAACCTTGTTTACGAAATCCTTTACATCGTTGATCGCATTCAGCTGAATTGTTGTTTCATACATAACAATTACCTCCTCTTGAAGGGGTCTGATTCTCGCCCTTCCGGTGTCACAATAAATTGCAGAACCAAAAGCACATTCCATAAAACGGCAACGTGCATACCGCCTTTCGCTTTCATTGTGCAAGCTCCGGGTGCTTTCCCGTTCTGTACCTATAGTCTACCACGAAAAAATTTTCTTGTCAAGACGATTGCAACAATTTCGTCGATATAGTATAATAGAAGATGGAAACACCCCTGTTTTTTTGACAGTGACGTTAATTTTCATGAAAATCCAGTGAAAACGGCGCAAAGATTCTGCGGAAACCCGGTCGTTTTTCTGGAGATGAGGAGGTATCGCACAGACTTGAACTGTTATTTTTATACATTCGGATGCAAGGTGAACACCTGTGAGACCGCCGGGATGCAGTCTCTGCTGCAAAGCGCCGGCTATACGGTGGTCTCTCAGCCGGAAGAGGCGGACATTTTCCTCTTCAACTCCTGCACCGTCACCGCATCCGGGGACAGCCGCCTGCGCCACGCCATGCGAAAGGTGCGCCGGGAACACCCGGATGCTCTGCTGGTGCTGACGGGATGTTATCCCCAGGCGTATCCCGACGAGGCAGCCGCCATCCCGGAGGCAGACCTGGTGCTTGGCACAAAACACCGGAGCAGGCTGCCGGGACTGCTGGCGGAGCTGTGTCAGAACCATGCCCGGATCGCCGCCGTGGACAGCTACGGCGCACAGGATGACTTCGAGGCGCTGCCCTGCGACACCATGCCGGACAACACCCGTGCCTTTCTGAAGATACAGGACGGGTGCAACTGTTTTTGCAGCTACTGCATCATCCCCTATGCCCGTGGACGCTGCCGGAGCCTGCCGCCGGAGGAACTGCGGAAAGCCGCCGCCGGATTTGCGGAGAACGGCTATCGGGAGATCGTCCTCTGCGGCATCAACCTGGGCTTTTACGGCATGGAGTGGGACGGCTCGCTGGCAGAGGCGGTGGAGACCTGTGCCGCCGTCCCCGGCGTGGAGCGTGTCCGGCTGGGGTCTCTCGAACCGGAGCGGCTGACGGAAGAACAGCTTTCCCGGCTGGCGGCGCTGCCCCAGTTCTGTCCCCAGTTCCACCTGTCTCTCCAAAGCGGCTGTGACAGGACTCTGCGTGCCATGAACCGGAAATATGACAGCGCCGAGTATGCCGTCATCTGTCAGCGCATCCGGCGGTACTTTCCCG
>OHWC01001510.1_pt1 | contig 10018 bp, 10 predicted proteins | sample 1579541 | NCBI WGS metagenome assembly OHWC01 (sample SAMEA3882551, study PRJEB24775) | human gut metagenome | biome: human-associated habitat; feature: intestine environment; material: feces | place: Netherlands | collected 2009/2010
GACGTCCTTCAGCAGTTCCTTCTGCAGACGGTCGCGGATCTGGCGGCTGGTGACGTACTTGCCCTCGCGGCCGGCCAGCGGGCTGTCGTTGACGGAGAAGGTCATCTCGACGGTGGGGTCGTTGATCTTCACGAAGGGCAGCGGCTCCACGCTGGAGGGGCTGCACAGGGTGTTGCCGATGGTGACGTCCGGCAGGCCGGAGAAGGCCACGATGTCGCCTGCGGTGATGTTGTCGCAGGGCTGGCGGCCATTGGCCTGGAAGTCATACAGCTTGGTCAGACGGCCGCGCATCTTCAGGTCGGGGTTGTGCCAGTCGCAGACGACCACTTCCTCGCCCACCTTGGCGACGCCGTTCTGGATGCGGCCGATGCCGATGCGGCCCACGAACTCGTTGTAGTCCACGGAGGATACCAGCATCTGGAAGGGAGCCTCGGGGTCGCCCTCGGGGGGCCGGATGGTGCTCAGCAGGGTGTCGAACAGGGGGACCAGATCGGTACCGGGCACATCGGGGTCGAGGCTTGCGGTGCCCTCACGGCCGCAGCAGAACAGCATGGGGCAGTCCAACTGCTCGTCGGTAGCGCCCAGATCCATCAGCAGGTAGAGCACCTCGTCGATGACTTCCTTGATGCGGGCGTCGGGGCGGTCGATCTTGTTGATGGCCACCACGAGGCTCAGGTTCTGCTGCAGAGCCTTCTGCAGCACGAAACGGGTCTGGGGCATACAGCCCTCGGCAGCGTCCACCAGCAGCAGGACGCCGTTGACCATCTTCAGCACGCGCTCGACCTCGCCGCCGAAGTCGGCGTGGCCCGGGGTATCGACGATATTGATCTTGACACCCTTGTAGGTGCAGGAGCAGTTCTTGGCCAGAATGGTGATGCCGCGCTCACGCTCGATGTCACCGCTGTCCATGACACGCTCTGCCACGACCTGATTGTCGCGGAAAGCGCCGCTCTGATGCAGCATCGCGTCCACCAGCGTGGTCTTGCCGTGGTCAACGTGAGCGATGATAGCGACATTGCGCAAATCGTTACGAACCATAAAATACAACCTCTCTATTTGGAATCTCTGTAGAAGTTACGTCATACGATTTAAGTTTATATCATCCGGGGGTGGTTTGTCAAGATTGTATAAAAAATTTTTGATGGTTTCGGCATTTTGCCCGAGAATCGGCCTTCGATTTGGGCGGCATTGCAGGGCAAAACGTGTTATACTTAATACACCAAAGTTGGATAGATCCGTTGGAGGTGTGTCTATGAAACTGACGTTTTTGGGTGCCAACCACGAAGTGACCGGCAGCTGTACCCTTTTGGAAGCGGCGGGACAGCGCTACCTCATCGACTGCGGGATGGAGCAGGGCAAGGATGTCTACGAGAACCAGCCCATCCCTGTTGCACCGGGCGAGATCGACGGCGTGCTGGCCACCCATGCCCATATCGACCACACGGGCCTGCTGCCCCTGCTGGTGCGCAACGGCTTCCGGGGCCGAATTTATGCCACCAAGCCCACGGCAGAGCTGTGCGGCATCATGCTGCGGGACTCGGCCCACATTCAGGAGTTCGAGGCCGAGTGGAAGAACCGCAAGGGCCAGCGCTCCGGCGCGGAGCCGGTGGAGCCGATGTACACCATTCAGGACGCCGAGGCAGCCATCGCGCTGTTCCGGGGGTTCGACTACAACAAAGAGGTCGAGCTTGCCCCCGGCCTCGTCATCCGCTTTGTGGATGTGGGCCATCTTCTCGGCTCGTCCAGCATCGAAATTTGGGTGACGGAGAACGGCGCGACCACCAAGCTCGTCTTCTCCGGCGACATCGGCAACCTCCATCAGCCCATCATCAAGGACCCCACCTACCTGAAGGATGCGGACTATGTCTTTATGGAGTCCACCTACGGCGACCGCTGCCACGGCCCCAAGCCCGACTATGTGGGCGAGCTGGCGAAAATTTTGCAGCGCACCTTCGACCGGGGCGGCAATGTGGTCATCCCGAGCTTTGCGGTGGGACGCACGCAGGAGCTGCTCTACTTCATCCGTGAGATCAAGGAGAAGAACCTTGTCACCGGCCACGGCTGCTTCCCGGTCTACATCGACAGCCCGCTGGCCATCGAGGCCACCCGCATCTTCAAGGATACCGACCCCTCCTGCTTCGACGAGGAGGCCAACGCCCTGCTGGCCAAGGGCATCGACCCCATCCAGTTCCCGGGCCTGAAGGTCAGCGTCACCAGCGACGAGTCCCGCGCCATCAACACCGACCCCGTGCCCAAGGTCATCATCTCGGCCAGCGGAATGTGCGAGGCGGGCCGTATCCGCCACCACCTCAAGCACAACCTCTGGCGGAAGGAGTGCACCATCCTCTTCGTGGGCTATCAGGCCGTGAGCACGCTGGGCCGCTCCCTGCTGGAGGGGGCAACGAACGTCAAGCTCTTCGGCGAGTCCATCGAGGTGCAGGCCGAGATCTGCCAGCTTACCGGCCTTTCGGGCCACGCCGACAGGGAGGGTCTGCTGAAGTGGGTGAACTCCTTCGAGCCGAAGCCCAAGCGGGTCTTCGTCATCCATGGCGAGGACGAGGTGGAGAATATCTTCACCCAGACCCTCACCGAGCAGGGCTTCACCGCCTGTGCGCCCTACAACGGCGAGCAGTGGGCCATCGGGGCTGAGGGTGCTGTCTGCCTGAAGGAAGGCACCCGCACCCGCATCGAGCACCGCGTCAGCGAGGGTGCAGCCCGTGCGGCCACCGTCTTCCAGCGGCTGCTCAGCGCAGGCAAGCGCCTGCTGCGGGTCATTGAGCACAACGAGGGCGGCGCCAACAAGGACCTCGCCAAGTTCGCCGACCAGATCAACGCCCTCTGCGACAAGTGGGACAGATGAGCAGGATGCCCCGGCCGCAGTAAAATCGAATCAGATGCCCCCGGCCCGAGCCGATGTGTACGCACACGGCCCGGTCCGTTTTTTTGCCTGCGACAGGGGCAAAGCGCGATTTTCTGCGCATTTTCGCACAAGTTTCCGACTATTTCGCAAAATCTGTTGACTTCGCAGCGGCGAGATGCTACCATATGGCACAAGAAAAGACAGAAATGACAAGCAATGGTTGTTAACTGCGCCCGAGAGCCGCTTGGCATTTTTGTCCCGGCGGGTGCGATGGCAGAAGCGCCCCTGCCGGAAAAGCATCTGCCGAATCAAAAAAGGAGGTCTCTGGATGATAGAATACAAGCTCTCGCTTGCGTCCTCCGGCGCAGTAAAGATGCCGGGCAGCATGGATGCACTGCAGCTCGGCTACAGCAGGAACTGCGGCGTCTACCGGCTGAGGGTGAGCACCGCCGACGAGTGGAAGGGGATGACCCTCCGGGCGTTCTGGCACACGCCGGGCGGCAGCCCGCCCGCATCGCTGGTGGAGGATGGGGTGGTGGAGGTGCCCGCGCTGGTCACGGCAGTGCCCGGCGAAGGATGCATCACCTTCGAGGGCAGCGACGGCGTCCGCACCCTCACCAGTGCCGACCTGCGCTACCGGGTGGCCGCAAACTCCGGCACAGAGGACGGCACTCTGCCGCCGCCGGGCACTCCGGCATGGCAGCAGCTGGTGGGTCAGCTGGAAGGGGCCGGTGCCGACGCGGAGAAGAGTGCGGTGCGGGCCGAGACGGCCCAGAGCAGCGCGTCGGATAGCGCCGCCGCTGCGGCCCGCAGCCTGAAGACTCTGCAAGAGGGCATCGCCTCGGGAAACTTCAAGGGCGAGAAGGGCGACCCCGGTGCACGGGGCGCACAAGGCCCGAAGGGCGACACAGGCCCGCAGGGGCCGAAAGGCGAAAAAGGCGATACCGGCCCCGCCGGTGCGACCGGCCCGCAAGGCCCGAGGGGCCAGACGGGCGCGGCGGGAAAGGCGGTGGAGGTGGATGCCACCCTCGCCGTGTCAGGCGCAGCGGCAGATGCCAAGGCCGTCGGCAGCGCGTTGGCCGGGAAAGCCGCTGCCAGCCATACTCACAGCTACGCTGGTTCTTCCTCGGCGGGCGGTACGGCCAACAGTGTCAACGGATTCACCTTTGCGGCCCAGACGGCTGACCCCGGTGCAGGCAGCAGCCTTGCCACCAACAAGGTGCTCATCGTGTATGCGTAAAGGGGGCAGAAGATGGCAAAGGGAATCTATGTAGGTGCGGGCGGCGTCGCCCGCAGGATGAAAAAAGCCTATGTCGGGGTGGCGGGCAAGGCCCGTGCAGTCCGGAAGATGTACGTCGGCGTCGGGAACAGGGCGAGGCTGTGCTACAGCGCAGAGCCGGAGTATGCCGGGACGGGTGTGCCTCTCGCGGCCCCGAAGTACGGCGCAAAGGCCGCGGCGGCAGGGAACAGTGCACTCATCGGGGGCGGACGCTTCGCCGGCACGGCCTCGAACGCGGTCTGCAATACGGTGGACGCTTACGACACCTCCCTCACCCGGACGGCCCCGGCGGCGCTGGGGGACAAGCGGTATCTGCATTCCGCCGTGCCGCTCGGGGCGTATGCTCTGTTTGCGGGCGGGACTGCTACGCCGACCGCCCGAGGGGGCTATAACACGGTGGATGCCTACGACGCCTCCCTCACCCGGACGTCAGCCGCCGCGCTGAGCAGGATGCGGACGAGGATGGGCTGCACGGTGCTTGGCTCCCGTGCGCTCTTTGCCGGAGGCGGTCAGGGCGGCCTTACCACGGGCGGCGCTTTTACGACCGTGGACGTCTACGATGAGGCCCTCACCCGGACGGCGGGCACGCCGCTGTCCACCAAACGGTTCTTCCCGGCGGGCGCGACCGTCGGGAGCCATGCCCTCTTTGCAGGCGGCACCCCCAAGGATGGCAGTCTTGTGGTGGACGCCTACGACGCTTCCCTGACCCTCACAGCAGCGGCAGACCTGAGCAGTGCCCAGAACAGCTATGCCGCGGCGGCGGTGGGCGGATATGCCCTCTTTGCGGGCGATACGGCCGATGCGGATGTCTACGACGCCTCCCTCACCAAAACAACGGTCAGCATCCTCAGCGCGGCAAGACAGCCGAATGCGGTGACGGCCGGTGGGTATGCATTTTTCGCAGGCGGCGATGAGTCCAGCACGGTGGATGTCTGCGACGCCTCGCTGACCAGAACGACCCTCACCGCCCTGAGCGAGGCGAGGGACAGCATGGCCGCTGCCGCCGTCGGGGACTATGTGCTGTTCGCGGGCGGCAGGAACACGGAAAGTCTCTACCATGACACAGTCGATGTTTATACCATATAAGGAATAAGGAGGAAACTCAGAATGGCACGTTACAAGATCTACGACAACAGCTCCGATGTGATCACCCCGGTGGGCGAGGTGCTCACCGCCGAACAGTGGCTCGACCGCTACCCGTGGGGCCGCTTTGCGAAGATGATCGTGGGAGGCGGCGTCATCAATGGCAGCGTGGCCCTCATCTTCGACGAGGCCGTGGAGCGCTGCCGCAGGGCAGGCTGTGACTTCAGCGGCTGCACCACCGACGAGGACTACCTCGCCGCCATGGAGGCCTTTGAGGATGCCCCGCCTGCGGACACCGGCGTCTCCGACCAGACCCGCATTGCGGACGCGCTGGAAGACATGGTGGCCCTGAGCCTGCCGGATGCAGAATAAGAAAGGAGACGAAAACATGAGCAACAAGGAAAAACTGGCCGAACGCTGGGAGCAGGGCCGCATCTCGGAGGCCATGCTGCGGGTGTATGTCCGTAAAGGCATCCTCTCCAAGGCGGAGTTTGAAGAGATCTGCGGGAAGAAGGGCGGAGCGGAGGACTGAAGATGTCGATTTGTGAATACAGCCTCCGCCGGGACTCCACCCGGCAGCTCTCGCCCAGCTTCCGGGTGAGGGAGTTCGGCTGCAAGGGCAGCGACGTCGTGCTCCTCGACGAGGAGCTGGTGGTGCTGCTCCAGTGCATCCGGGAGCACTTCGGAAAGCCCCTGCATATCACCAGCGGCTACCGCACCGCTGCCCACAATGCCGCCGTCGGCGGCAGCAAGTCCAGCCGGCACCTGCTGGGCCGGGCAGCGGACTTCTGGGTGGAGGACACCCCGGTGGCCTCGGTCGCCGCCTACGCCGAGACCCTGCTGCCCGCCCGGGGCGGCATCGGGCGCTACCCGAAGGATGCCTCCCACCCGAAGCGCCGCACCGGCTGGGTGCACCTCGACACCCGGGCGAACAAGAGCCGGTGGAGTATGTGAGGACAATAACATTATAATATAATATAACAGAAAAGCGGCCCTCTCCCTGTTTTTCGGGGAAAGGGCCGCTTTTGGGTCTCTGAAATGGAATGCGGGTCAAAAACTGGGTCAGAGCATAAAGAAAGACGCTGGTTCTTTACGAACCAGCGTCTAAAAAGGATGGAGCGGGCAATGGGAATCGAACCCACCTCCTCAGCTTGGAAGGCTGATATACTAGCCGATGTACGATGCCCGCATATTCGATTTTGCCGGGATGCAAGCAGTATTATAGCATGTTCCGGGGCAAATGTCCAGTCTTTTTTTGCGCAAAGAGGGCCGGGGGGAGAAACCTTTGCCGAAGAGCTGGCGTTTGCCTGTTTACTTTGGAGCAGTTTTATTGTAAAATAGACAAGAGATAAAAACGGCAGCGCACAGCGCGGCCAAATCTGATACAGGTGGTGTATGTTATTATGGCATTGAAATATCAGCGTATCCTTCTGAAGATCAGCGGCGAGGCACTCGGCGGCGAGAAGGGCACCGGCTTCGACGAGCCGACCATGGACGCGATCTGCGGCGGCGTGAAGAAGGCCCATGAGCTGGGCGTCCAGATCGGCATCGTCGTGGGCGGCGGCAACTTCTGGCGCGGCCGTTCCAGCGGCAAGATGGAGCGCACGCTGGCCGATAAGATCGGCATGCTGGCAACGGTGATGAACGCACTGGCCGTCTCCGACAAGCTGGAGCAGCTGGGCGTGCCGACGGAGGTGTTCACCTCCATCACCATGCCGCAGGTGGCCCCGGCCTTCACCCGCAAGGATGCGCTCCGTGCGATGGACGCGGGCAAGATCGCCATCTTCGGCGGCGGCACCGGCAACCCCTTCTTCTCCACTGACACGACCACGGCCCTGCGCGCCGTTGAGGTCAGCGCCGACATCATGTTCAAGGCCACGATGGTGGACGGCGTCTACGACAAGGACCCCCACAAGTACCCCGACGCCAAGAAGTACGAGACCCTCACCTTCACCAAGGTGCTGGAAGACCGTCTGGCGGTCATGGACGGCACCGCAGCCACCCTCTGCCGGGACAACAAGCTTCCCATCCTCGTGTTCGATCTGGCCGACCCCGACAATATCGCCCGCGCCGTGCAGGGCGAGAATGTGGGCACACTGGTCTACGAGGGCTGAGCATACCGCCCCGCTTCCGACAATAGAATGAACCAGACGCGTCCTGCGGCTGGTGAAAATTGATAACAAACAGGAGACTAGGACAATGAGCAGCAACACCAAGGCATTTGAAGACAAGATGAAGAGCGCAGTCGAGCATCTGGAGCGCGAGCTGAAGACGGTGCGCGCAGGCCGTGCCAACCCCGGCGTTCTGGACAAAGTGACCGTGGATTACTACGGCTCTCCCACCCCCATCCAGCAGGTGGCTTCTGTGGCTGTCAGCGAGGCCCGCACCCTGACCATCACCCCGTGGGACCGCACGCTTCTGCGTGCCATCAGCAAGGCGATCCTCGCCAGCGATGTGGGCATCAACCCCATCGACGACGGCCAGACCATCCGCCTGAACTTCCCGGCCCCCAACGAGGAGCGCCGCAAGCAGCTGGCAAAGGAAGTCTCCAAGATGGGTGAGGAGGCAAAGGTCGCCGTCCGCAACGTCCGCCGCGACGCGATGGATAAGGCCAAGGCCATGAAGAAGGCCGGTGAGCTGACCGAGGACACCCAGAAGACCATGGAAGAGGATGTCCAGAAGCTGACCGACAAGTATGTGAAGAACATCGACGCTGCCGTGGAAGAGAAGCAGAAGGAGATCATGTCCGTCTGAGCCTGACCGCTGTAAGCAGGAAGGTGCCGTGCGCTGAGAGAAGGTGCGCGGCACTTTTTGCCAGATGAATCGTAGAGGAAGAAGAGCATGGAACATCCAAAGGATTTTGCAAAGGGACTGTCCATCGGCATCATCATGGACGGCAATGGCCGCTGGGCCAAGAGCCGGGGCCTGCCCCGCACCGCCGGGCACAAGAAGGGCGCACAGGTCTTTCAGGACATTGCGGACTACTGCGATGAGCTGGGCGTGGAGTCGGTGTATTTTTACGCATTCTCGACCGAAAACTGGAAGCGCCCCGCCGAAGAGGTGGGTGCCATCATGCGGCTGTTCGGCGAATACCTCATCAAGGGCTTCGACTACGAGAACCGGAACGTCCGCATCTGCTTCATGGGCGACCGCACGGTGCTGGAGCCTAAGCTGCAGGAGCTGATGAACAAGCTGGAGCGGGACTCTGCCTGCAAGACCGGCCTGACCATCAACATCGCCATCAACTACGGCGGTCGGCCGGAGATCGTCCGCGCAGCCCAGCGCCTCGCGGCCAAGGCGGCTGCGGGCGAGCTGAAGCCGGAGGACATCACGGAAGATGCCCTCTCGGCCCAGATGTACACGGCCGGCCAGAAGGACCCCGACTTCATCCTCCGCCCCAGCGGGGAGAAGCGGCTCTCCAACTTCATGCTCTGGCAGGCGGCCTATTCGGAGCTGGTGGAAATGGACGTCCTGTGGCCCGATTTCACCCGCGGCGACCTCGACGCCGCCATCACGGAGTTCAACCGGCGCTCCCGCCGTTTCGGCGGCCTGTAAGGCGTTTCACACCCAGATGCCGCGCAGCCTGCGCGGCCCCCGGCGGGCGTCCGGTATTTCCTCGGGCGCTGATGCCACTGCCTCTGCCGCAGCAGGGGAGCGGCTTCCGGACGAAACAAAGGAGAACATGAAACTATGAAAACACGAATCATCACAGCTGTGGTGGGCCTGTTCGTCCTTGCGGGCGTCCTGTTCACCTTCAATACGCTGGTGTTCAATCTGGTCATTGCGGCCATCACCCTCATCGCCCTCCATGAGATCTACTCTGCGCTGGGCTTCGAAAAACAGGACTGGCCGCTGCTGGGCATTCTGGTGCCCTACACCCTGCTCATCATGCTGTCGAGCTACAGCATCTGCCGGGCGATGGTGATGCCCGCCTCCTTCCTGGTGGTGCTGTTCTACGCCATCTATCTTGTGGTGCGCAACGGCGTCATCAGCTACCAGAAAGCCAGCGGCCTTGTAATGTTTTCGGGCATCGTCATCTTCTGCTTTTACTCCTTCATCCAGCTCAAGGAGCTGCTGCCGGTAGAGAAGTTCGGCTACGACGCCATCTTCTTCATCCTGCTCATCCTCTGCTTCGCATGGGGCGGCGACACCTGCGCCTACTTTGCGGGCCGCGCCTTCGGCAAGCATAAGCTCTGCCCGGTGGTCAGCCCCAAAAAGACGGTGGAGGGCGCTGTGGGCGGCGTGCTGGGCACGATGGTGTTCGGCGTACTGGTCACGGTCATCTACTCGGTGGCGGCAGACCGGATGGAGGCGTTTACCCGCTCCAACATCGGCGTGTCCATGTATATCATCATCGCGCTGCTGGCCTGCGTGGCCGCAGTGCTGGGCATTTACGGCGACCTGTTCGCCAGCGTGGTCAAGCGCCAGTGCGGCATCAAGGACTATGGCACCATCTTCCCGGGGCACGGCGGCATCCTCGACCGCTTTGACAGCGTGATGTTCATCGCGCCCTTTGTCACGATGGTGGTCATCGCAGTGTTCTACTACTAAAAAGAACAGGAGGTAGCGCTTTATGGCTAAAAAAATCACGCTGCTGGGTTCCACCGGCTCCATCGGCACCCAGAGCCTTGACGTTATCCGCGCCCAAGGGTATGAGGTGTTCGGTCTGTCGGCCCACAGCCAGACGGATAAACTCTTACAGCAGATCGAAGAGTTCCACCCCAAGTATGTCTGCATGACCAGCGAGGCCGGGGCAGAGAAGCTCTCGGCTGCACTGGCGGTCCGCGCCGATGCGC
>OHWC01001517.1_pt1 | contig 9999 bp, 7 predicted proteins | sample 1579541 | NCBI WGS metagenome assembly OHWC01 (sample SAMEA3882551, study PRJEB24775) | human gut metagenome | biome: human-associated habitat; feature: intestine environment; material: feces | place: Netherlands | collected 2009/2010
CAGGCGGCCCGGACGGCGGCGACGGCGGAAAAGGCGGCGATGTGGTCTTTCAGGTGGATGATAACTTTTCCACATTGATCGACTTCCGCTATAAGCGAAAGTACACCGCCCAGCGGGGCGAAAACGGCGGTGCGAGAAACTGCACCGGAAAGAGCGCACCGGATCTGGTGATCCGTGTGCCACGTGGTACGGTCGTCCGGGAGACAAAGACCGGCCGGATCATGGCAGACCTCTCCACGGACGAGCCGCAGATCCTGGCAAAGGGCGGCAGAGGCGGCAAGGGCAATATCCACTTCGCCACCTCTACCCGGCAGATTCCTCGTTTCGCAAAGCCGGGCTTTCCCGGTGAGGCGTTCGATGTCACACTGGAGCTGAAACTGCTGGCAGACGTGGGACTGGTAGGATTCCCCAACGTGGGAAAATCCACGCTGATTTCCGTGGTCAGCGCCGCAAAGCCCAAGATCGCCAACTATCACTTCACCACCTTGACCCCGGTGCTGGGCATGGTGCGTGTGGCAGAGGAACAGTCCTTTGTCATGGCAGATATCCCCGGACTGATCGAGGGCGCAAGTGACGGCGTGGGACTGGGTCACGACTTCCTGCGTCATGTGGAGCGCTGCCGTCTGATTCTCCACGTGGTGGACGTTTCCGGCAGTGAGGGCAGAGACCCCATCGAGGATTATGATACCATCCAGGGTGAGCTGGAGCGTTTCCGGGAAGATCTGGCAGAGCGGCCGCAGATCGTGGTCGCCAATAAGTGTGATATGGCTGACCCGGAACAGATCGCACGGTTCCGGCAGTATATCGAAGAAAAGGGACTGCCGTTCTATGAGATCTCCGCAGCTACCACCCAGGGAACGGCGGAACTGGTACAGGCGACCGCAGCCATGTTACAGACCCTGCCGCCGATTCTCCAGTATGAGGCAGAGGCGCCTTCGCCGGAGGAACTGGCAGAAAATGCCCACGGCGGTTTCGAGATCGAAGTAGAGGACGGCGTGTATTATGTCAACGCCATGTGGCTGGAGCCGATTCTCCGCACAGTCAATATGGAGGACTATTCCTCGCTGCAGTACTTCCAGCGTGTTCTGCGCAGCAGCGGCATCATTGATGCACTGGAAGAAAAGGGCATCCAGGAGGGCGACACCGTCGATATCCTGGGCTTTGAATTTGACTTCGTGCCGTAATGAGGTGAGGGTATGAAACCGTTGACACAAGCAGAGGCGAGACAGTATAGTCCCATGGCACTGGCATTTCTGGGCGACAGCGTCTATGAAGTGATGGTGCGGGAATATCTCCTTCGTGCGGCAAATCAGCCGGCGGCAAAGCTGCATGACCAAAAGGTACAACTGGTCTGTGCAGGCTTTCAAGCGGCGGCGGCAGACCGTCTGCTGCCCGTTCTGACCGAGAACGAGACCGGCGTCTATAAACGTGGCAGAAACGCCAACAATACCGTTCCACGCCATACCTCCGCACAGGATTATCATAAGGCGACCGGGCTGGAAAGCCTGTTCGGCTATCTTCATCTGATGGGTGCGCAGGAGCGGCTGGAAGAATTATTTCAAATTGTGATGAATGCAGACGGTGCGTCTGCGGAAGAATAAGGAGTGTTTACCAATGTCAGGACATTCGAAGTGGAATAATATCAAGCGGAAAAAGGAAGCAACCGATGCCATCAAGGGCAAGATCTTCACCAAGATCGGCAGAGAGATCACCGTTTGCGTCAAGGAAGGCGGTCCCGACCCCAACAGCAACGCCAAGCTGCGTGATCTGATCGCAAAGGCAAAGTCCAACAACGTGCCGAACGACAACATCGACCGTGTCATCAAGAAGGCTGCTGGCGAGGGTGACAAGAACAACTACGAATCCATCGTATACGAGGGCTATGGTCCCAACGGCGTGGCAGTTATCGTAGAGTGTCTGACCGACAACAAGAACCGTACTGCAGGAAATGTACGCCACTATTTCGACAAGTTCGGCGGCAATCTGGGAACATCCGGCTGTGTATCCTTTATGTTCAGCGAAAAAGGCGTGCTGGTGCTGGAAAATGACGGTCTGGACGAGGACCAGGTCATGGAGGACTGCTTTGAGTTCGATGCAGACGATTTCTCCATGGATGACGAAGAGGTCATCGAGGTCTCCTGCGCTCCGGCAGCCCTGCGTGGTCTGCGTGAGGGGCTGACCGAAAAGGGCTATCACGTGCTGTCCGCAGAGGTCATGCAGATCCCGTCCACCTATACCACGCTGGACGACGAAGAAGCAGTCAAGAAGATGAACCTGCTGCTGGAGAATCTGGAAGAGGATGACGACGTGCAGAACGTATTCCACAACTGGAATATGCCGGAAGAGGAATAAGCACGGCGCAGGTACAGGCGTAGTCGAAGAGCCGGCAGGCTCAAACAGAAAATTGGCGTATCCGGTTTCGCCTCGGCGGCGCCGGATGCGTTTTTTTGTGAAAAGAGAAAAAGAGAAGAGAAACTGCTGTTCATGGTATGACAGACATCGTGTGGAAATGCAGCTTTGACGGCGGGGCGAAACGTGGTTCGCCCGGCGGTGAAAAGACGGCTATTGTGAGATCGCAGAGAGGACTGGGTATCCCATGCCCGACAGTACCAGCAGGAACAGCACAGAAAGGAAAAAGAATGCGATTTGAAGAACTGAATCTATCCGCACCGCTGCTGGAGGCGATTGCACAGCTGGACTTCACCGAGATGACAGAGATCCAGGAAAAGGCGATTCCGCTGCTGCTGGAGGGCAAAGACGTGATCGGAAAGTCCAATACCGGCACGGGAAAAACTGCTGCATTCAGCATCCCGATCCTAGAACAGATGGGACAGATGCCCCAGGAGGAGCGCCGCAATGTGTGCGCTCTGATCCTTTGCCCCACACGGGAACTGGCGATGCAGGCTTGTGACGAGATCCGGAAGTTTTCCCGGTTCCAGAGACAGATAAAGCCCGTGGCTGTCTACGGCGGCGCCAGCATGGAGCGCCAGATCTACCAGCTGAAAAACGGCGCCAATCTGGTAGTCGGCACGCCGGGACGTGTCCTCGACCATCTCCGCCGCCGGACGCTGAAACTGGACAATCTGAAAACCATCGTCCTGGATGAGGCGGACGAAATGCTGAACATGGGATTCCGGGAGGACATCGAGTCTGTCCTGGCGCAGATTCCGGAAGAACGCCAGACTGTGCTGTTCTCCGCTACCATGCCGCCGGCAATCCTGGCGATCACCAAGCAGTATCAGAACGACCCGGTGCTGGTGCAGATCCAGAGCGCACACCGGACGGTGGATGCCATCGCCCAGTTTTCCGTCAGCGTTCCCATGGGACGCAAGACCGATGCGCTCCAGCTGCTCCTGCTGTCGAAACAGCCCAAGTCTGCCATGATCTTCTGCAACACCAAGAAGATGGTAGACGAGCTGACTGAGGCGCTGTGTCTCCGTGGCTTTTCTGCCGCAGGTCTCCACGGCGATATGAAACAGCTCCAGCGCACCCAGGTCATGAACGGGTTCAAGAGCGGCAGAAATACCATTCTCATCGCCACCGATGTGGCTGCCCGTGGCATTGATGTCAAGGGCGTGGATGCCGTGTTTAACTACGACCTGCCCCAGGATCATGAGTACTATATCCACCGCATCGGCAGAACCGGACGTGCCGGAAAGACCGGTACGGCGTACAATATCCTCAGCGGCAGAAAGCAGGAAATGGAGATGCGTGACATCTCCCGGTATACCAAGGCGGACATCACCGAGATTCCTGTGCCGACCTCCAAGGAACTTCGGGCGTCGGCAACGGAAGAGACACGCACCCAGCTGCTGGAACTGGCGGCACAGCCCGCATCGGAAGATGCACTGGCGCTGGCGCAGGAACTGCTGGCACAGGCATCGTCTCCGGAACAGCTGCTGGCGGCGCTGGTGCAGAAACAGCTGGACGCAGCCACCAAGAACCTGCCCACATTCGATGTGCCAAAGCCGATCCGCAAGGGCAAGCGTGCCGGAGCGAAAACCGTTCGGGTACACATCAACGCCGGACGCAAGGACCGGATGGCGCCCAACTTTATCCTGGGTGCGCTGGTCGAGGCGACGGGCATGGCTGGCAACGAATTCGGCAAGATCGACATTCACGACCAGTACACCACCGTGGAAGTGCCGGAGACAGAGACCGACTTTGTCATTGATGCCATGCAGGACGAGAAAATCAACGGCAAGGCAGTTTCCGTGCGGCGCTATGAAGAGCGTGATAACGACCACCGTGGCGGCTCTCACAGCGGACGTGGCGGCAGAAACGGCGGACAGCACCGCCAGTCCCGTCACGGCTATAACCAGCACGCACGCAGCGGCGGCTATAACCGCAAGCGGAGAAAGGGCTGATATCGCTCAGCAAGGATAAAATAAACCGATCCCCGGACAGACACCGCCTGGATGTTTGTTCGGGGATTTTTTTTGCCCAAACAGAAAAACACCCTGCCGGAGAAAAAGCAGGGTGTCGGGAAGAGTATATGAAATTGTCAGTGGATAGGAATGACCGTGCCGCCAAATTCGATGGAAACAATGCCTTCGGGATTAATGGGCTTATCGAAATCAATGTTGTATTCCCAAAGGGTATTCTCCAGATAGGTTTGTGTCAAGCCGCTGTTTTTGCAATCCGGTGTGAACGTACTGCCGTCTGCATATGTGATGGTTGCCGCATAAGGTTCATTGTAGGAACCGAACAGCGCCATCTCTCCGGTGCCGGAAAGGTGCAGAGAAAATGCCTGGATATCCAGATGCTTCAGATAGCCGGTCCCGTTGTCATTTGGAACGGCGATGGGTTCTTCAAAGTCGCATTGCTGATCCTGCAAAGAATCGTCCAGCGTAAAAGAAGTGGAAATGGTTCCCATAAGTTCGGTCTGATCGGCTTCTGCATATCCGTTTTGCGCTTCTGATAGTTCTGTCATATCGGTCAGTCCAATGATACAATTGAGATGGTCGAAAGTAATGCCGTTTGCAAATTTCAGCCGATAGAATGCAGTATACGAGCCGTCTGATTCCGGTACTTCTGTTTGTACGGAAAAGCCGCTTTCCTCCACTCGATAGGGATCATCATCTTTTAACGCATAAATGTTGTCGATTCCCTCAATCTGCGGGTATACGAGATTGGAAGTAAAGTCCATGTAAGTGCTGATATATCTTTCTGCAGGGTTGAAATCAGGATCACTGGGAACAATACGCATCATCAGATAAACGTATTTCGCATCGTTGACCACGCCGATGGGCGTAATGTCCAGACCGTCCATGCCGTCTACGGTGAAGGATTCGATCTGCCCGTTGGTGAACACTGCGGTTTCCGGGGTATCTACCGACTCTGCCCACGGGAACAGCATCTCCAGCAGACTGGTGTTCTGTGCGGCTGCCACAGAAAAGACGCTGACCGCTGCCACACAGGCTGCCGCCGCAACGGCGATGCCGGCTCTTTTCCGCAGGGTAATTGTCTTTTTCCGTTTCGGCATTTCCTGCCGATGCACTGCGTCCAGGATACGCTGCTCGCAGGCGTCAGACATCTGAATTTGTTCCATGACACGCTTGTATTGCCGTTTGTCCATAGTGAAACCCACCTTTCTGTTCCAGCTGCATTTTCAGCTTTTTTCTTGCTCGTTCCAACTGTGTCTGTATGGTGGAGGGATTGCGCTGAATCATCTCCGAAATTTCCTGGATGGAATAGTCCTCGTAGTAGTAGAGCAGGACGACCACCCGGTATTTTTCCGGCAGAGAGAACACTGCCGCATACAGTGCATTGTCCTGCGGCGTTTCAAAGGAATCTGCCAGATTCTCCGGGAGTTCCGTCCGGTTTCTGCTCCACACCGACCGCCGCAGATCGTGGCAGGCGTTGATGGTCACCCGGATCAGCCACGCCTTTTCGCTGCCCTCGTCCGGAAAGGGTGTCTCCCGGAGGTAGAACTTGAGAAAGGTCTCCTGCGAAATGTCCTCTGCGTCTGCGGTGTTTTGCAAATAGGTATAGGCGATGCGGTAAACGGTATCCTTGTATTGCTTTAGCTTGATGCGGAATGCTGCCTCGTCCATGCGGAACACCTCCTTTTTCACAGGTTCTTTTTGAAGCGCTTCACCCCTATAACGATCGGCAGGGGCAAAATATCTCACTTTCGGAAAAATTTTTTTCACCCACAGAAAAAGCCGCCCGATAAGGACGGCTTTTTTTGATGTTGATTCGTTTTATCGTGGGGAACAGGGTTCGCCTGATGATGATATGGACATTACAAATTACAATACATTCTTCCCGTCGATCAGCACCATCCACGGGTCGCACAGCAGGTCCAACGGGTCGCCGTGGTACAGCTGTATATCTGCGTCCATGCCCGGCGCAATGCTGCCCACACGGTTTTCCACGCCCAGGATCTCCGCTGCGCCGGCAGTGATGGCATAGAGGGCATCTTCCCGTTTCATGCCGCCTTTCACTGCCAGAGCCGCTGTGGTGGGCAGGTACTGGATGGGGATGACCGGGTGGTCGGTGCAGAGCGCCAGCTTGACCCCGGCTTTCTGCATCACAGACGGCCCGGAGATGGTGAGGTTCTGCATCTCCGGCTTGCAGCGGTCGCACAGGATCGGACCGGCAATGACCTTGGCATTTTCCTCCGCCAGGATGTCGGCAATCAGATGTCCCTCTGTGCCGTGGATAATGACATAGTCCAGGTTGAACTCTCTGGCAATGCGGATGGCGGTGCAGATATCGTCTGCCCGGTGACAGTGGAAATGGGCTTTCACATCCCGTTCCAGCAGGGGCAGCAGTGCCTCAGACTTTGCGTCATAGTCCGGCATATGCTCGTCCGGGTCGCTCTCTGCAAAGTCCAGTTCCTGCTGATAGCGCTGCGCTTTCGCCAGCCCTTCCCGGATCATGGCAGCTGTCGCCATACGGGTGATGGGCGTTTCGTCCCGGTCGTTGTAGACGCTCTTGGGATTTTCGCCCAGGGCAAACTTCACGCCTGTGCCGATCTGCATCCGGTCTGCCATCCGTCCGGCGGTTTTCAGAATTGCCATGGTGCCGCCGCAGGCGTTGGCGCTGCCGGGTGAGGTCATGACCGTTGTCACGCCGGCTGCCCTTGCCTCAGCAAAGCAGTGATCCAGCGGATTCACCCCGTCGATCACACGCAGATGTGGCGTAAACGGGTCGGTCGCCTCGTTGCAGTCGTCGCCCTCAAAGGAGATGCCGTTTTCGATAATGCCCAGGTGGGTGTGCGCATCAATAAAGCCCGGCAGCAGAACCGAACCCCCTGCGTCAATATCCTCCGGCGCAAGCACTGACGGTGTGCCTGTGCCGACTTCGGTGATCTTGCCGTTCTCGATGCAGACATAGCCGTTTTCCAGAATGCCGGCATCGGTCATGGTATGTATGGTTGCGTTCCAGATCTTCATGGATGTACCTCTTTTCGTTTCCGTGGTTTTGGCATGGTCAGCGTATAGCTTTCGTCCAGCAGCCAGAACAGTTCCGGTTCCGGCAGCGTGCCGTCCAGCAGTATGGTGATCCAGTGGGTCTTGTTCATGTGGTATGCCGGAAAAATGCCGGGCTTTTGCCGGAGCGAGCCGGTCTCCAGGGGACTGCACTTCACATTGAGGATGTCCGCCGTTCCGCCCGGCGCAAGTCCCAGCTTTTCCGACGGGATGCGCATGAGGAGACCGTACCATTTCTGATTCCCCGGGTGGCGCAGCACTGCCGCATCCGGTGTGCCGTCCCAGGGATATTCCGGTGTTGTGCCGTAGTTTTCCGCCGCATAGCGCAGCAGCCGTTCACGCTGTGACAGTTTCGTCTCCATGGCTTACTCCAGGGACACGATGGTCACGCCGTCCTCGCCCTCGCCGAATGTGCCGAGACGGAAGTTCTTCACGTATTTCAGCTGTTTCAGCCGCTGGTGGATCGCCTTGCGCAGCAGCCCCGTGCCTTTGCCGTGGATGATGGTGACGGTGGCGATATGGGACATGACGGCTCTGTCCAGGAACGCATCCATCTGGTATACGCCCTCATCGCAGGTGCAGCCACGGATGTCCAGCTCCATGGTGCCACGCCGTGCCGCCTGTGCGGAGACTCTGCCGGCGGTCTGGCGCTGTTTCTGCTGGCTCTTTTTCTTTTCCTCCACGCCTGCCACCAGACGCAGCTTTTCCTGGGGAACTTTCGTGCGCATAGCGCCGATCTGCAAAAAGACCGTGCCGTTTTTGTCCGGCTTTCCGGCGACGACCGCTTTCTGCTTGGTATCCGCCATCATGACCGTGTCGCCTACCTGCAATTCCCGTGGCAGCACGTATTCTTCGTCCGGGACTTCGGTCAGCGGATTGGCGGTCTCGTACATCTTCCGGAAACCACGCTTGACGTTGCCCTTTGCCCGGATCACATCGTCCCCGAAGGATGCCTTTTCCTTTGCCCGGCGCAGCTGATCCAGCTCGGTAATCATTTCGTTGGACTGTGCCTTGGTGGTCTCTACGATGCGCATTGCCTCCAGCCGAGCCTGTTCCATCACGTTTTCCCGGTCGGTGCGTGTCCGCTGTACCTCTTCCCGGAGTTTTGCCGCATCCTCTTCCGCCTGGTGCAGTGCCTGCTGCATGGCGCTGCGGTCGTGTTCCAGCGCCTTTCGTGTCTCTTCCAGCTTGGAGACTGCCTCTTCAAAGCGCAGGTTTTCCTGGCTCACCAGGGTCTCCGCCTGGGAGATGATATCGTCCGACAGTCCCAGCCCCTTGCAGATGGCGAAGGCGTTGGACTTTCCGGGAGATCCCAGGATCAGCCGGTAGGTGGGACGGAGGGTTTCAATGTCGAACTCACAGGAGGCGTTCAGCACATCGGGCTGTTCGGTGGCGTAGAGTTTCAGTTCCTGATAGTGGGTGGTGACCATAAGCTTTGCGCCGTTGTCCTTCAGCCGCTGGATCACTGCCTCTGCCAGCGCCGCACCCTCGATGGGGTCTGTGCCGGAGCCTAGCTCGTCCAGCAGTACCAGAGAGCGGTCGTTTGCCTGTTCCAGAATGTCGATGACACTGCGCATATGGGCAGAGAATGTGGAAAGGTTCTGCTCGATGCTCTGGGTGTCGCCGATGTCTGCCAGCACGTGGTCAAACACGGAGATCTGGCTGCCCTCTGCCGCCGGGATGAGCATACCGCTCATTGCCATCAGCGTCAGCAGACCGCAGGTCTTGAGGGCTACGGTCTTACCGCCGGTGTTCGGACCGGTGATGATAAGCGCCTTGTTTTCGCCGCCCAGGGTAAAGCTGATGGGAACTGCCTTTTTATAGGGAATCAGCGGATGGCGTGCCTTTTTCAGCACGATCACGCCGTCGTTAGTCAGCACCGGCGGAAAGGCGTGCATCTGTTCTGCCAGGCGTGCCTTGGCGAAATACAGGTTCAGCTCGGCGCAGACCTCGTGGTCACGGATGATGGCGTCTGCCCATGTGCCGCACTCGGTGCAGAGTTCCTCGATGATGCGCTCGATCTCCTCCGCCTCCTGGAGTTCCAGCAGACGGATGTCGTTGTTGGCATCCACCACGGCGATGGGTTCGATAAAGATGGTCTGCCCGGTGGCAGAGGTGTCATGCACCAGACCGGGGATCTTGCTGCGGTATTCCGCACGGACAGGCAGGACAAAGCGTCCGTCACGGAGCGTGACACGGCTGTCCTGGAGACAGTCCTGCACATCCTGTTTGCGCATCATGCTGTCCAGGGTGTCCCGGAGCTTTTGCCGGGAGCGTCCGATCTTGCGGCGGATGTCTGCCAGCGCCGGGCTTGCGGCATCGGCGATCTCCTCTTCCGAGAGGATGGAGCGATCCAGCTTTTCCAGCAGATACGGCACAGGCGCCAGCTGGCTGAACAGGTCGTCCAGGGAAGATTCCACCCCGGAGCAGCGGTCGTACCAGTCGCTGAGGGACTGAATCTGACGCAGTACCGTGGCGATCTCCAGCAGGTCTTTCAGCGACAGTCTCGCCCCGGACTTTGCCCGGCGCAGTACCATCCGCATATCCTGAAAGGCGTGGA
>OHWC01001518.1_pt1 | contig 9996 bp, 4 predicted proteins | sample 1579541 | NCBI WGS metagenome assembly OHWC01 (sample SAMEA3882551, study PRJEB24775) | human gut metagenome | biome: human-associated habitat; feature: intestine environment; material: feces | place: Netherlands | collected 2009/2010
CGGAATGGCGCTCCGTTCCTCTGGAACGGATGCGCAGTTCTTGCGGAATATGCAAACAGAACTCAGGGAAAGCTTTGATGAGGAGGGCGAAATATGCGAAAAAGCGCAATAGCAGTTATTTTTGGAATAAGTGTTAGTATGATACTTACGGTAAATTCTGCGACTGTTTGTGCAGCAAAACAGAATGAAAGCAGTTGGATGGATCAGATAACTGTGGAGACGGACACGGAAACAGAGTCGACGGTTGAAATAATGCCGCAATTAAAAAGCGGAACACTGACATTAGCGCAGCTGCGACAAAAATTTCCGGCTGGAAAATATTGGAATCATGCAAATAATCCGGGGAAAAGTACAAACAATCAGGATGGTTATACATCTACGCCGTGCCCGAAACATGGAAACGTAGGTAAAAGCAGTCAAACATGTAATGGATTTGCACCAAGTGGAACACAGCTGTCATGGCAATGCATGGGGTATGCAGAGAAGCTTGGATATGGTGCAACGGGATATAACCCAAGAGTGAACAGCAGTGCCTGGCATACTTATACGAGTGCGTCGGCTTTGGAAAGTTTAAAAGCAGGAGATATTGTACGATATAAGAATAATGGACATTCCATTTTTGTAACAGTAGTAAATGGGAATACAGTTACCTATACAGACTGTAACAGTGATGGACATTGTAAAATCAGATGGGATCAGACAATTTCAAAGGCAACGTTAAGAGCAAGTTTTACGTATGTGAGATCAGCGGCGAGAGCAGTGTCAGATGAAGAACAGTGTAATTGCTCAGAGTCTTATGCAGGAGACTATACATGTACAGCGAATGGAAATCTGTATATCCGTTCCGGACATGGAACCGGATACAGTAAGCTGGGAAGCATCCCGCATGGGGCAACCGTTTCTGTATCAAAGGCAGATGGCAGCTGGGCGCATGTTTCTTATAATGGGATTCAGGGATATGCTTCCATGAGCTACCTGCAGAAACAGAACAAAATCAAAGCGCCGAGCGGGTATAACATCAGTCTGTCCGCGGATAATGTATATAATTCAGAAAAACCAGTACTGACCATTACGCCGTTTTCAGGAGAAACGATCACAAATTATACCGTGTACGTGAAAAAAAGTGATGGAAGCGTAAGCGAGTATAACTGGGGAGAAAGCAATCAGAAGGCAGTTCAGACCAGGAATCTGACAGGAAAAACGGAATTCTGGGCAAAAGTAAGCAATGAGAGTGGAACGTATGAAGGAGGTTTCGGAAACCGAAGCGTTACCCTGAGAGTGCAGAAGGCGGATCTTGGAAGTGTACAGGATCTGGGAACGGATTTTTATGCTGTAATAAAAAACGAGTGCGGAACGGTTGCTGATTATACGGTAAGCAAAAGTACAAATGTGGAAGGATGGAGTTCCCACGGAGGGAACAATCAGATCTGGAGATTTCTGCGTCAGGGAGACGGAAGCTATAAAATCCTGTCCAGGTGCGATGAGAGTAAAGCACTGGATGTAAACGATGCATCAAACTACAGAGGAACCAATGTCCAGGTATATGAGGATAATAATTCGGATGCGCAGAGATGGTTTATCTATTCGGCAGGGAACGGGTATTATTATCTGAGACCGAAATGTTCGGATTCGGCAGTGCTCGATCTGTGTAACCGCGAGTCCACGGATGGAACGAATATCCAGACCTGGACCTATAACCAGACAGGGGCACAGAAATGGAAGCTGGAAAAAATCCAGACAGAATTTACGGTGAAATATAACGCGAATGGAGGAACTGGAGCACCGGCAAGCCAGAAGAAAGAAGCTGGAAAGACACTTACGATAGCAACGGGAATTCCAACCCGGAACGGATATGAATTCCGTGGATGGGGTACAGCGTCAGGAAGCCAGAATGTGGCGTACCTGCCGGGCAGAAACTATACGGCAGATGCGGATCAGACCTTATACGCGGTATGGAAAGCAGCGACTGCTGTGACAGCTTCCCAGAATGTAAATGTGAATATAGCAGGAGCCGGAAGAATGTACCGTATCGTACCGCAAACGACAGGAACGTACCAGTTTGAAAGTACAGGATCCCTGGATACGAAGGCGACACTTTATGATGCGGGAGGAACGGTTCTGGCATCGAATGACGATGGGGGAAATGGAAGAAACTTCCTGTTAAGCTATCGTCTGAACCAGGGTGAAACATACTACATAGAAGCAAAACTGTATAGCAATACAGCAACCGGAATCTTTGAAATGAAGATGAACCGGAAAGTTACCGTGGATGATATGAGCGGTGTTGTAATCGGTGGCCGTGCAAAGGATGCGCTCCGTATCAACTGGAATAGAAATGCATCAGCATCCGGCTACATTATCGAGCAGTACAGCAACGGAACCTGGAACCGGATTGCGCGAATCGGAAGCGGAAGTACAACAACGTATCGTGTGGAAAACCTGAAGGCAGCGACCAGCTATCAGTTCCGAATCAAAGGTTTTGCATTTGAAGGAAATACAGCTGTTTATGGAAACTATCAGACGGTGAGCGGAACGACAGAGGAGGCAAGTCTGAATCTGGATAATCTGACCGGAGTGAAGATCGGTGGCCGTGCGGACAATGCCCTGCGACTGAACTGGACAAAGAATGCAGATGCGTCGGGCTATATTATTGAGCAGTACAGCAATGGAACCTGGAACCGGATTGCGCGGATCGGAAGCGGAAATACGACAACGTACCGTGTGGAAAACCTGAAGGCTGGAATGAGTTATCAGTTCCGGATCAAAACATTCGGATTCCGTGGTACAGAAGCCGTGTATGGAAAGATAGTATCCGTGAGCGGAAAAACAAATCCGGCAGTGGTAAGTAGCCTTATGATCGGTGGAACAGCAAAAGATGCCCTGCGCCTGAACTGGAATAGTGTGAGTGGTGCAGAAGGATATATCATAGAAAAACAGGAAGGAACGAGCTGGAAGCGGATTGCCCGTCTGGAAGGAGGAAAGACAGGAACTTACCGTGCGGAAGGGCTGAAAGCGGGAACGAATTACCAGTTCCGAATTCAGGCATTTGGATTTGATGGAAACACAGCAATCTATAGTGAGTACAAGAACGTTTCCGGAAAAACGGATGCAGCAACGCCGACTGTGACGATAGGAAATATGAGCGGAGTAAAAATCGGAGGCCGTGCGGATAATGCCCTGCGTCTGAACTGGGATAAAAATACATCCGCATCTGGTTACATTATCGAACAGAACCAGAATGGAAGCTGGACAAGAATTGCCCGGATTGGAAGCGGAAGCGGAAGCACGACAACATACCGTGTGGAAAATCTGAAAGCGGGAATGAGTTATCAGTTCCGGATCCGTGGATTTGGATTCCAGGGAAGCACCCCGGTATATGGAAACTTCACTTATATTAACGGAACAACGATTCCATCCAAAGTAAGCGGTCTGTCTATCGGAGGAACAGCTTCGGATGCGATCCGTCTGAACTGGAATAAGAATGCAAATGCATCTGGCTACATCATTGAACGGTACCAGAACGGAAGCTGGGTACGGGTAGCCAGAATAGCGGACAAAAATGTCCAGACCTACCGTGCAGAAGGACTGGAGAGTCAGAAGACTTATGTGTTCCGGATCTGCAGTTTTGGATTTGACGGAGGAACAGCACTGTACAGTGAATACCAGATGATTACTGGAAATACCAAGTAACAAGTATGATTAAGATTAAAAGAATTGCCGGTAAATGCAAAAATAAGCTGCATTTACCGGCAGTTTTTATGTAAAAAGTGGTCATAAAAACGAAAAATAACTTGTTATTTCACACACAAAAGATTATTATGAAGATAAATAGAAATATATGGATATTGATGGTAACTATCATGCACAAGAAGATTGCGAACAGGATGAGAGGGGGATTCTATGAGGAATAAAAAAAGAGCTATAATACTATTATCTGCTGTTTTACTAAGCAATAGTATGTTTGTCAGTGAGCCGGCGGCTTCCATGTTACCGTTTGCTCAGTATAAGAAACTCGAAGCAGAAACACAGAACACAGAAGAAGCAAATGAAGAAATGTATGAAAATGGAAGTGGACGGAATATTACTTCTGGAGAAAATACAAATGGTATATTTTCTTATAAGAGCCAGAATCAGATGCCTGGCCTGTTGGCTTCTAATATGAATATTAGCCAAAATGGTATTAATCTGATAAAAAGCTTTGAAGGTCTACGCACAAAAGCATACAAAGCATTGAGTACGGAAAAATATTATACAATAGGATATGGACATTATGGATCAGATGTTTATGAAGGAATGACTATCACGGAGGCAGAAGCTGAGAATTTACTAAGGACAGATCTTCAGAGATATGTGAGATATGTTAATACGTTTTTGGGTAAATATAATATATCCATAAATCAAAATCAGTTTGATGCATTGACAAGCTTTACATATATGTAGGAAATGTCTGGGCAAATCAGAATTTTTCCCTGAAAAGATATTTGATCAGCGGGATCAATCATTACAGTGCAGATCAGATTACAACTGCGTTCCGTAACTGGAATAAATCAGGAGGGAATGTCATTGCAGGACTGACAAGAAGAAGAGAAGCAGAGGCAAAACTTTTTCTGGATGGTACAAGCCAGGTATCGTGTAATTGTTCGGAGTCTTATGCAGGAGATTATACATGTACAGCCAATGGAAATCTGTACATCCGTTCCGGACACGGAACCGGATATAGTAAACTGGGAAGCATTCCACATGGGGCAACCGTTTCTGTATCAAAAGCGGATGGAAACTGGGCTCATGTTTCCTATAACGGAATTCAGGGATATGCATCCATGAGCTACTTACAGAAGAAAGAGCAGGCGCATGATCCGGAAGGACATATGGACAGCATTAACGGAGGTGTCGGATCTATTTATCTTAGAGGCTGGGTATTTGACCGGGATGCAGCAGACCGTGCAGTGGAGCTCCATGTTTATGTAGGAGGACCGGCCGGATCACCAGATGCCAAATGGGTAAAAACGGGAATTCTGGCAAATGCCCGCCGGGAAGACGTTGATAAGGCATATGGAACAGGAGCTAACCATGGAATTGATGTAACGTTACAGGTTCCATTGATCGGAGATTATGATGTATATGTATATGCCATTAATACGGGAGGGGGAGAAAACAACCCGTGTATTGGAAGTAAACGGGTAACGATAGACCATGAACATAACAAACCGATCATATCAGATGTAAAAGTCACAGCGGATAAGACTGGGTATACAATCAAATGTAAGGTGTCGGATGATTCCGGAATTGACCGGGTGCAGTTCCCTACCTGGACAAAGTATAATGGACAGGATGATATTATCCAGGGATGGGGAACAGCCCAGTCGGCCAGAGGAACCTACAATAAAGCAACGGGAGAAGTGACATACCGTGTAAACCGGAGCAGCCACAATAATGAAAGTGGTCAGTATATTACACACATTTATGCATACGACATTTATGGAAATGAAGGTGTTGCTGCGACAGGATATACTTTTGATGAGAAGAATGAAGTCACAGTAAGTGATATGAGCGGAGTAAAAATCGGTGGCCGTGCAAAGGATGCGCTCCGTATCAACTGGAACAGAAATGCATCGGCATCTGGTTACATTATTGAGCAGTACAGTAACGGAACGTGGAATCGGATTGCGCGGATCGGAAACGGAAGTACAACGACATACCGTGTGGAAAATCTGAAGGCAGCGACCAGCTATCAGTTCCGAATCAAAGGTTTTGCGTTTGCAGGAAGTACAGCTGTATATGGAAACTACCAGACAGTAAGCGGAACGACAGAAGAAGCGAGTCTGAACCTGGATAACCTGACCGGAGTGAAGATTGGTGGCCGTGCAGATAATGCCCTGCGCCTGAACTGGATCAAGAATACCGATGCATCTGGATATATCATTGAACAGTACAGCAACGGAATGTGGAACCGGATTGCCCGGATCGGAAGCGGAAGTACAACGACATACCGTGTGGAAAATCTGAAAGCAGGAACGAGTTATCAGTTCCGGATCAAGGCGTTCGGATTCCGTGGTACGGAAGCTGTGTACGGAAAGACGGTATCTGTGAGCGGAAAAACAAATCCGGCAGCGGTAAGCGGTCTTGCGATTGGAGGAACTGCAAAAGATGCCCTGCGTCTGAACTGGAACCGTGCAAGTGGCGCGGAAGGTTATATCATAGAGAAACAGGAAGGAACCAGCTGGAAACGGATTGCGCGCCTGGAAGGAGGCCAGACGGGAACATACCGTGTGGAAGGACTGAAGGCAGGAACGGGTTACCAGTTCCGGATCCAGGCATTTGGATTTGATGGAAATACAGCTATTTACAGTGAATACAAGAGTGTTTCCGGAAAAACAGATGCGGCAGCACCTGCTGTGACAGTAGGAAATATGACGGGTGTAAAAATCGGAGGCCGTGCGGATAATGCGCTGCGGCTGAACTGGGACAAAAACACATCGGCATCCGGTTACATCATTGAACAGAGCCAGAATGGAACCTGGACAAGAATTGCGCGGATTGGAAGCGGAAGTACGATAACGTATCGTGTGGAAAACCTGAAAGCGGGAATGAGCTATCAGTTCCGGATTCGTGGATTTGGATTCCGGGGAAGCAACCCGGTATATGGAGCCTTCACTTACATTAACGGAACAACGATTCCATCCAAAGTAAGCGGTTTTTGCATCGGAGGAACAGCATCGGATGCCATCCGCCTGAACTGGAATAAAAATACGAGTGCATCTGGCTATATCATTGAAAAATACCAGAATGGAAGCTGGATACGGATTGCCAGAATAGCAGACAGGAATGTCCAGACCTATCGGGCAGAAGGACTGGAGAGCCAGAAAAGCTATATCTTCCGAATTCACAGTTTTGGATTTGACGGAGGAACAGCATTGTACAGTGAATATCAGATGATTACTGGTAATACGAAGTAATTATGTCAGAAAGAATCAGGAACGATAGTTGGATTTTTCTGGCGCTGATACGAGAGGGGGAAAAATATGAACAGGAAAAACGTAAAAGCGATCGTTAAGAAACTTGTGATATGCCTGTGTTTTGTCTGCTTTTTTATCTGCACAACAGGAAATGAAAAGGTCTTAGCGGTTACACAGTCTGAATTCGATGCAAAACTGAATGAACTCCGTGGGCAATACCCAAACTATAGTGTCTGGAATGACTATTTTGATGGAGGACATCAGTGCTTTGGGTTTGCGCGGCTGATAGGCTATAGAGTGTTTGGCAGTATGCCGTCAAGCTGGGGAAAAGATTACAATTTTGACCATGTGAAAGTAGGAGATCTGATTCAGTATGGAAATACGCAAGGAAGCGGGCATACAGTATTTGTTACGGATATCTCTGGAAATACAATTACTTTCGTAGACTGCAATGGAAATGGAAACTATCGTGGTGGAACTAAGGTACGAAGCAATGGAGTAAAATGGGATAATAAAATACAAAAAGGTGCTAAAATCTGGAACAAATATTCCTTTAGCTATTTAATTCCATCACCAGGCATTGAGCAAGTACGTGATCATAATCCGGAAGGAGTTATAGATGTTGTTGAGGGAGGAAACGGAACCATCCATTTAAGCGGCTGGGCGTTTGACCGGGATGCGCTGGATCAGGCAGTGGCAATTCATGTTTATGTGGGAGGATCGGCCGGATCCGGAAAGGAAATCTGGGGAAATGGTGATGGTATTGCCAATGTGGAAAGAACAGATGTGAATAACGTATATGGGGTGGGAAATAATCATGGATTTGACTATACCCTGAATGTTCCACTGACGGGTGATTTTGATGTATACGTATATGCTATTAATATTGGAGGGGGGAATAATGTCCTTCTTGGTCAGAAACGCGTAACGATTTCACCGGTAACGCATGACCCGGAAGGCTGTATGGACAGCATTAACGGAGGTATTGGATCTATTTATCTTGGAGGCTGGGTATTTGACCGGGATGCAGCAGACCGTGCAGTGGAGCTCCATGTTTATGTAGGAGGACCGGCCGGATCACCAGATGCCAAATGGGTAAAAACGGGAATTCTGGCAAATGCCCGCCGGGAAGACGTTGATAAGGCATATGGAACAGGAGCTAACCATGGAATTGATGTAACGTTACAGGTTCCATTGATCGGAGATTATGATGTATATGTATATGCCATTAATACGGGAGGGGGAGAAAACAACCCGTGTATTGGAAGTAAACGGGTAACGATAGACCATGAACATAACAAACCGATCATATCAGATGTAAAAGTCACAGCGGATAAGACTGGGTATACAATCAAATGTAAGGTGTCGGATGATTCCGGAATTGACCGGGTGCAGTTCCCTACCTGGACAAAGTATAATGGACAGGATGATATTATCCAGGGATGGGGAACAGCCCAGTCGGCCAGAGGAACCTACAATAAAGCAACGGGAGAAGTGACATACCGTGTAAACCGGAGCAGCCACAATAATGAAAGTGGTCAGTATATTACACACATTTATGCATACGACATTTATGGAAATGAAGGTGTTGCTGCGACAGGATATACTTTTGATGAGAAGAATGAAGTCACAGTAAGTGATATGAGCGGAGTAAAAATCGGTGGCCGTGCAAAGGATGCGCTCCGTATCAACTGGAACAGAAATGCATCGGCATCTGGTTACATTATTGAGCAGTACAGTAACGGAACGTGGAATCGGATTGCGCGGATCGGAAACGGAAGTACAACGACATACCGTGTGGAAAATCTGAAGGCAGCGACCAGCTATCAGTTCCGAATCAAAGGTTTTGCGTTTGCAGGAAGTACAGCTGTATATGGAAACTACCAGACAGTAAGCGGAACGACAGAAGAAGCGAGTCTGAACCTGGATAACCTGACCGGAGTGAAGATTGGTGGCCGTGCAGATAATGCCCTGCGCCTGAACTGGATCAAGAATACCGATGCATCTGGATATATCATTGAACAGTACAGCAACGGAATGTGGAACCGGATTGCCCGGATCGGAAGCGGAAGTACAACGACATACCGTGTGGAAAATCTGAAAGCAGGAACGAGTTATCAGTTCCGGATCAAGGCGTTCGGATTCCGTGGTACGGAAGCTGTGTACGGAAAGACGGTATCTGTGAGCGGAAAAACAAATCCGGCAGCGGTAAGCGGTCTTGCGATTGGAGGAACTGCAAAAGATGCCCTGCGTCTGAACTGGAACCGTGCAAGTGGCGCGGAAGGTTATATCATAGAGAAACAGGAAGGAACCAGCTGGAAACGGATTGCGCGCCTGGAAGGAGGCCAGACGGGAACATACCGTGTGGAAGGACTGAAGGCAGGAACGGGTTACCAGTTCCGGATCCAGGCATTTGGATTTGATGGAAATACAGCTATTTACAGTGAATACAAGAGTGTTTCCGGAAAAACAGATGCGGCAGCACCTGCTGTGACAGTAGGAAATATGACGGGTGTAAAAATCGGAGGCCGTGCGGATAACGCGCTGCGACTGAACTGGGATAAGAATACATCCGCATCGGGTTACATTATAGAACAGAATCAAAATGGAACCTGGGCAAGAATTGCCCGGATCGGAGATGGTAGCACAACAACGTACCGTGTGGAAAACCTGAAAGCGGGAACGACATATCAGTTCCGGATCCGTGGATTTGGATTCCAGGGAAACACCCCGGTATATGGAGCCTTTACTTACATTAACGGAACAACGATTCCATCTAAAGTAAGCGGATTGTATATCGGAGGAACAGCTGCGGATGCGATCCGTCTGAACTGGAATAAAAATACAAACGCATCTGGCTATATCATTGAAAAATACCAGAATGGAAGCTGGGTACGGATTGCCAGAATAGCAGATAAAAATGTCCAGACTTATCGCGCAGAAGGGCTGGAGAGTCAGAAAAACTATGTATTCCGGATCTGCAGCTTTGGATTTGACGGAGGAACAGCACTGTACAGTGAATACCAGATGATTACTGGAA
>OHWC01001535.1_pt1 | contig 9912 bp, 9 predicted proteins | sample 1579541 | NCBI WGS metagenome assembly OHWC01 (sample SAMEA3882551, study PRJEB24775) | human gut metagenome | biome: human-associated habitat; feature: intestine environment; material: feces | place: Netherlands | collected 2009/2010
CGTCTACGTGAACTGCTGGTCGTACCAGAACCGCATCCTGAAAATCGACACGGAGACGGACAAGGTCGTGGACGAACTGACCATCGGCATACAACCTACTTCGCTGGTCATGGACAAATACAACAAGATGTGGACCATCACGGATGGCGGTTACGAGGGCAGCCCATACGGTTACGAGGCACCGTCTCTCTATCGTATAGACGCCGAGACTTTCACCGTAGAGAAACAGTTCAAGTTTAAGCTGGGCGACTGGCCTTCGGAAGTCCAGCTCAACGGTACACGGGATATACTTTACTGGATCAACAACGATATTTGGCGAATGCCGGTGGAAGCCGACCGTGTTCCCGTCCGGCCTTTTCTGGAGTTTCGGGACACCAAATACTACGGCCTTACGGTCAATCCCAACAACGGGGAGGTATATGTGGCCGACGCTATTGATTACCAGCAACAAGGTATCGTGTATCGCTATTCGCCGCAAGGCAAGCTGATCGATGAATTTTACGTGGGAATCATTCCGGGAGCTTTCTGCTGGAAATAACGAGGAAGGAGGACAAAAATGAAAAGACATCTTATTCTATTGTTCGTGGGGGTAAGCCTGCCCTTTCTGCTTGCCGCCCAGCAGAAAAATTCCGTCAGCATTACCAAAAGGGTACTACGTATTCCGGAGGTTACGGTGGTGGGCAAACGACCTATGAAGGATATAGGCGTGCAACGAACCCGTTTCGATTCCATCGCCATGAAAGAGAACATCGCCTTGTCTATGGCCGATGTGCTGACATTCAACTCATCCGTTTTTGTCAAGAACTACGGACGCGCCACGTTATCCACCGTGGCTTTCCGGGGTACCTCTCCCTCGCATACCCAAGTGACGTGGAATGGTATGCGCATTAACAACCCGATGCTGGGCATGACGGATTTTTCCACCATCCCTTCTTACTTTATCGATGATGCCTCGCTGCTGCACGGAACGTCATCGGTAAACGAAACGGGCGGCGGCTTGGGTGGTCTGGTCAGGCTCTCCACTTCTCCGGCCAACCATGAAGGGTTCGGGTTGCAGTACGTGCAGGGAGTGGGGTCGTTCAGCACGTTCGACGAGTTTCTCCGCCTGACCTACGGTGACAAACACTGGCAGTCCTCCACCCGTGTGGTGTATTCCTCTTCCCCCAACGACTACAAATACCGAAACCGGGACAAGAAGGAAAACATCTATGACGAGGACAAGAACATCATCGGTTCCTATTACCCGACGGAACGCAACCGCAGCGGGGCTTATAAGGATCTGCACGTCTTGCAGGAAATTTATTATAACACGGGCGAAGGCGACAAGTTCGGGCTAAACGCCTGGTATATCAATTCCAACCGGGAACTGGCGATGCTCAGCACGGATTACGGGAACGACATGGACTTCGAGAACCGCCAAAGGGAGCAGACGTTTCGCGGCGTCCTCTCGTGGGATCGCGTGCGGGAGAAATGGAAGGTCGGTGTAAAAGGCGGCTATATACACACATGGATGGCCTATGATTACAAGCGGGACAAGGGAAACGGCGAAATGGCTTCGATGACCCGCTCACGCAGTAAGATTAACACGTTCTACGGAAGTGCGGACGGGGATTATGCTCCTTCAGAGAAATGGCTGTTCACGGCCGGTGTTTCCGTACACCAGCATTTGGTGGAAAGCGCGGACAAAAATATCATCTCGCAGGAAGGTAACAAGGCTGTTGTCGGGTATGACAAGGGACGTGTCGAGTTTTCCGGTTCCGTTTCTGCGAAATGGCGGCCTGTCGATCGTTTTGCCGCCTCGCTTGTCCTTCGCGAGGATATGTTCGGTACGGAATGGGCCCCGGTTATCCCGGCTTTCTTCATCGACGGGGTACTGTCGAAAAAAGGCAATATCGTGGCGAAAGCATCCATCTCCCGGAACTACCGTTTTCCCACGCTGAACGACCTCTATTTTCTGCCGGGCGGTAATCCCGACCTGAAAAGCGAGCACGGCTTCACATACGACGTGGGGTTGTCGTTCTCGGTGGGGAAAGAAAATGTATATGCTTTGAGCGGTGGTATCAACTGGTTCGATTCGCACATCGACGACTGGATCATCTGGCTACCCACAACCAAGGGATTCTTCTCCCCCAGAAACCTCAAAAAGGTACATGCTTACGGGGCAGAGACCAACGCCCACCTTGATATAATGCTCGGAAAGGACTGGAAACTGGATATGAACGGAACTTTCTCGTGGACTCCCTCGATCAACGAGAGCGAACCGATGAGTCCGGCAGACCAATCCGTCGGCAAACAGTTGCCATACGTGCCGGAGTTTTCCGCAACGGTGACCGGACGTCTGTCATGGCGGACATGGAGCCTGCTTTACAAATGGTGTTATTACAGCCAGCGTTATACCATGTCGAGTAATGACTATACCCTGACGGGCTATCTGCCCCCTTACTTCATGAATAACGTGACACTGGAAAAACAGCTCTCTTTCCGATGGGCCGATCTGTCGCTAAAGGGCAGCATCAACAACCTGTTCGATGAAGAATACCTTTCCGTATTGTCCCGTCCCATGCCGGGCATCAATTTCGAGATATTCATCGGCATAACACCCAAGTTCGGAAAAAACAAAAATAGTAAACGATAATCTGCATCAATATGAACGCATTAAAGAATTTAAGCCTGATTTTGTTGCTTTCTCTGGCATTTACAGGCTGCCACAACAAAAGCTCAAAAATCAATGATTTCAACCTGCTGCTTTATGCTCCCGAATATGCCTCCGGCTTCGACATCAAAGGGGCGGGCGGGAAGGAAAGCGTACTGATAACCGTCAGGAATCCCTGGCAGGGAGCGGACAGTGTAACCACATGGCTGTTTATCGTCCGCAACGGTGAAGAGGTTCCCGAAGGGTTTGCAGGACAGGTACTCAAAGGAGACGCCAAACGCATCGTGGCGATGTCTTCCACTCATATCGCCATGCTTGACGCAATCGGTGAAGTCCGGTGTATAACCGGCGTTTCGGGAATCGACTACATTTCCAACCCAGACATCCAAGCCCGCCGCGACAGTATTGGCGATGTCGGCTATGAAGGGAACATCAACTACGAGTTGCTGCTCTCGCTCGATCCCGACCTCGTTCTGCTCTATGGGGTGAACGGCGCAAGCGCAATGGAAAGCAAACTCGAAGAACTCGACATACCGTTCATGTATGTCGGCGATTATCTTGAAGAGTCGCCTCTCGGCAAGGCCGAATGGATGGTAGTGCTTTCAGAAGTCACAGGAAAACGTGAGAAGGGTGAAAAAGCCTTTGCCGCAATCCCGGTCAGATACAACGCCTTGAAAAAGAAAGTGGCCGACAGTACCCTCGGCACTCCTTCGGTTATGCTTAATGTTCCCTATGGCGACTCGTGGTTCATGCCTTCAACCCAAAGTTATGTAGCCCGCTTGATTACTGATGCGGGAGGCCGCTATATCTACCAGAAGAACACGGGAAACGCTTCTATCCCCATTGACTTAGAAGAAGCATATCTGCTCGCGTCGGATGCGGACATGTGGCTGAACGTGGGAATGGCGAACTCCCTTGACGACTTGAAGGCATCATGTCCGAAATTCACCGATACCCGATGTTTCAAAAATGGAGAGGTGTATAACAACAACGCCCGTACCAACACAGCCGGGGGTAACGACTATTACGAGTCTGCCGTCGTGAATCCTGACATCGTGCTCCGCGACCTCGTGAAGATATTCCATCCTGAACTGGTGCAGGAAGAGTGTGTGTATTACAAGCAACTGAAATAGATGCGTTCCCGTTCGACTATATTATTCTCCATATTGATTACGCTCACGGTCGGTCTTTTTTTACTGGACTTGGCCGTGGGAGCTGTCAACATTCCGATCCGCGATGTATGGGCAGCACTGACCGGGGGAAATTGTTCCCGTGCCACGGAAAAAATCGTACTCAACATACGCCTCATAAAAGCTATAGTGGCACTGTTGGCCGGGGCTGCCTTATCGGTCAGCGGTCTTCAGATGCAGACCCTCTTCCGTAATCCTCTTGCCGGTCCCTATGTCCTTGGCATCAGTTCCGGTGCAAGTCTCGGTGTGGCACTTGTGGTACTTGCCGGGATCGGTTCATCAATAGGCATTGCCGGAGCAGCGTGGGTGGGTGCGGCTGTCGTGTTGCTCGTGATAACTGCCGTCGGACAGCGAATAAAAGACATCATGGTAATCCTGATTCTGGGCATGATGTTCTCATCGGGCGTAGGTGCTGTCGTGCAGATATTGCAGTACCTCAGCAAAGAGGAATCGCTGAAAGCCTTTGTCATTTGGACGATGGGGGCTTTGGGTGACGTCACCTCCGGACAACTTCTGATTCTTGTTCCATCGGTGTTTGCCGGACTGCTGTTGGCGGTACTGACCATCAAACCGCTTAACCTCCTGCTGTTCGGAGAGGAATATGCCGTAACAATGGGACTGAATATTCGGCGTTCACGCAGCCTGTTGTTTCTCTCGACAACGCTGCTCGCCGGAACGATAACCGCTTTTTGCGGTCCGATAGGTTTCATAGGTCTCGCTATGCCTCATGTCACAAGAATGCTTTTCCAAAATAGCGATCATCATGTCCTTCTGCCCGGAACAATTCTTTCGGGAGCATCGATATTGCTTCTTTGCGACATCATTTCTAAAATATTCACCTTGCCGATCAACGCCATTACAGCTCTATTGGGAATCCCAATCGTCGTATGGGTGGTTTTACGCAACAAATCCATCACCGCATGATAGAATTACAGCATTTTTCCATAGGTTACAAAGAAAACTCGTTGCTCCACGAGGTAAATGCCACGATAAAAAAAGGTCAACTGACAGCCCTTATCGGAAGAAACGGGACAGGAAAATCGACGTTGCTCCGCGCCATAGCCGGTCTGAACCGGTGTTATTCCGGAAAAATCATTCTCGACGGGCACGACATCGCCTGCATGAAAACCGAAGATATGGCAAAAACGCTGGCTGTCGTCACGACCGAGCGCACGCGCATCGCCAACCTGCGGTGCAAGGATGTCGTAGCCATAGGCCGTGCTCCTTATACCAACTGGATAGGTAGGATGCAAGAAACAGATAAGGAGATAGTCATGCAATCGCTCATTTCGGTGGGAATGGAGGCTTATGCAAACCGCACGATGGATAAAATGTCGGATGGCGAATGCCAGCGTGTGATGATTGCTCGTGCATTGGCACAGGATACTCCTATCATTCTCCTTGATGAACCGACTTCCTTTCTTGACATGCCTAATCGCTACGAACTTGTGGCGTTGCTTCGTAGGCTTGTCCACGACGAGAAAAAATGTATCATGTTCTCGACACATGAACTTGACATCGCGTTGTCCATGTGCGATTCGATAGCATTGTTAGATACCCCGAATTTAAGTTGCTTGACCGCGTCTGAAATGCAGAAAAGCGGATACATTGACAGACTTTTCCAAAATGAAAACATCCGTTTCGACTCCTTATGCGGTACAATGATTTTGAAACAATGAGTATATACACTGTAGAAAATTTTACTTCAGACATCACTGTTGAAGGATATATCGCCGAATTCCGTGACGAACCACATTTTCTTGAACTTTGCAAACAATGTACCAATTACGGTAAAAGTTGGGGGTGTCCTCCATTTGATTTTGATACGGAATCGTTTCTCCGACAATACAAGTATGCACATCTTATGGCAACGAAGATAATCCCTGAAGACAAAGATATTCCGATTGAATATACACAAAAACTCATTTTACCGGAACGGATACGAATCGAGAGCGAATTATTGGATATGGAACGGAAATATGGAGGGCGTTCATTTGCCTATATAGGTAAATGTCTTCACTGCTCAGATAACGAGTGTACGCGTAACTGCGGCACACCATGCCGACACCCGGAAAAAGTGCGTCCGTCACTCGAAGCCTTCGGATTTGACATAGCCAAAACGCTTTCTGAACTTTTTAACATCGAACTTCTTTGGGGAAAGGATGGCAAATTACCTGAATATCTTGTTCTCGTAAGCGGATTTTTTCATAATGAATACGAACTTTGCAACATAGCATACTAATGATTCGGACATGAAATAAACAGACAAACTAACCACATTCGGTTCAATCTGTTTTGTGATTTCAAATGAATTATAGTTAGATATGTAAAAAGCGACGCTGGAGCTTGAAATAAGTAACGGTTTATCGGTGTATTCTCCGTTAAACCGTCCTGTTTTCGTTAAACGAAAACACAACTTGCTGTCCCCTAATGGGGACAACATTCTCCAATAGGAATTGTGTATCAGCCCATTGTACGGCTATTCTCCTGTGATTTTCGGGTCATTTCCATCAGGCATTTGCCGGCTGCTCTCCCCATAAAAAGGTGGCTGTCTCTCCTGAATCATGTGACTTACGCCCATAATTCAGGAATAAGGGAGACGTATGTACTGGAAATCTGCCCTTTCCATACCCTATTCTCCATTAATGGATTGTTATTTTTACACTTCTGCAAATGGAGAATGGCAGGTAGCCGTATACACCTTATTGTTTTTCTTCATTGTCTCCATTAATGGATTGTTACTTTTACACATCTACAAAAGGAGAATGGGCTGTGAACCGTATATGCCTTATGGCTTTCCTTCATTGTCTCCATTAACGGATTGCTACTTATACACATCTGCAAATGAAGAATGGGCATGTAACCGTGTATGTCTTATGGTTTCTTTTCCTTGTCTCCATTGATGGATTGCTACTTCTACACATCTGCAAATGAAGAATGAGCATGTAACCGTGTATGCCTTATGGTTTTCCTTCATTGTCTCCATTAATGGATTGTCACTTCTACACTTCTGCAAATGGAGAACGTGCATGTAGCCGTGTACGCCTTATGTTTTTTCTTCCTTGTCTCCATTAACGGATTGATATTTTTACACTTCCACAGACCGATAATTCAAGAATCCGTATCAGGACGGATGCATGCTCCCACACCTGCCCATAAGGATTTGAAAGGGGCGGTGGACAAGGAACGGAATCCCGCCGCTTTTCCACGCCGCTACGGACAGCAGGATTCTGACGTCACTCCTGCATGGGAAGAACCATCCGGATGGAACCATATGTTCGTCCCCCCGTCATGTGTATCATGACAATCCCCGACTTTGGATGACTATAAGTGACAGGTGGTTCCGTTCCGTCCTGTCCTCTTCTTTTTTTATTTTGTATTCCGAAACAATGCCAGTTGTGTAATTTAATAATTTAAGATTTTAAGACAATGGATTCAGAAAAGGAAAAGAACCGACTTTCCGATATCGTTCTCGAGAGGGTCGGACTCACGGGAAACCTTCTGTCAGCTCCCGTTTCCCCATCCCCGGAACCGGCGGTGGATATGCCGGGTCATGAAAGGCAGGTCCGTGCAGGGAAAGTGACAGCCCCGGAAGAATACAAGAGGAGGTTTCTGGTTCCCGCTCCCAAGTCTGTGGAGTGGAAGACCGCGTATATTGACGGGAGGCTGCACCGCCGGATCGCCATGCTGGTCAGGGCCGCCGGTTGCGGCAGCATCTCCGGGTTTATCATCCGGCTGCTGGAGCTCCATATGGAGGATATCGCCGCCCTGCTCGGTGAGGTCTACCGTCCCTGGGATGAGGACGGGCAGCCGGGAGAACCGGCCCGCCGATAAAATGTTGTCATTGTCCAAGAAGATATATCATGACAGGAAAGAACGTAAAAGACCGGATGGGTCCCGGCGGGATGGACGCGGACCGCATCCGTGAGATCATGGGGGAAGCACCTGCCTGTCCCCGGAAGGGACGTGGAACGTCCGGTAACGACATAATGCGTCCCGCAAGGAAAAGCGGCCCCATGCAGCCGTCCGTCTATGGGGAGGAATACCTGCATGGCATTGCGGGCGTGCAGCGCCGGTCACTGCATATTCCTGCCGCCCTGCACCGGAAACTGTCCATCCTGGCGGGAGCCTCGAGAAATGGAACGGTCACGCTGGAGGGGTTCATCAACCACAGGGAAACGGTGGAGATGATTCTGGAAGAGTCCCTGCCCGACCGGTCATAATAGTGTTTAACATTTAATGCAAGAAGTATGATGAAAAAAGAAAAAGAGTTGTTGGTTGCCGTCGCCAGCCAGAAGGGTGGCGTGGGAAAATCCGTCTTTACGGTACTGCTGGCCAGTGTGCTGCATTACCGCAAAGGCCTGCGTGTGGCGGTTGTGGACTGTGACTACCCGCAGCACAGCATCGCCCTGATGCGTGAGAGGGACATGGAGAGTGTCATGAAAAATGACGACCTGAAGGTGAGCCTTTACCGGCAGCACGAGAGAATCCGGAAGCCTGCCTATCCGGTCATCAAAAGCGATCCGGAAAAGGCGGTGGAGGACCTGCATCGTTATATGGACGAAAAGGGGGAAACTTTCGATATCGTGCTTTTCGACCTTCCCGGAACGCTCCGCAGCGAGGGGGTGGTCTATACTGTTGCCGCGATGGACTACATTTTCGTCCCGCTCAAGGCGGACAACATCGTCATGCAGAGTTCCCTGCAGTTTACCAAGGCTCTGGAAGAGGAGCTGGTCGCCAGGAAGAACTGCAACCTGAAAGGGACCTGGCTGTTCTGGAACATGGTGGACAGGAGGGGGCGGAAGGACCTGTATGACGCCTGGAACCGGGTCATCGACAAGATGGGGCTGCGGCTGCTGTCCTCACACATTCCGAACACCCTCCGCTACAACAGGGAGGCGGACCCTGTCTGCAAGGGTGTCTTCCGTTCCACGCTGTTTCCACCCGATCCCCATCAGGAGAAAGGCTCCGGCCTTCCTGAACTGGTGGAGGAGATATGCCGTACCATCGGCCTGGAGGAACCCGATACCGACCGGTAGCGGATGTCAGGGTATAGACACCTTAAATAAGGACTTTTAGCCTAAGATAAAGTAAGCTAATGGCGTGATAATAAGGATCTTATAATTACGATATCTCCTGTAAAAGCATTACCTTAGTAGTGTAATAATAAAGGAGGTAATAAATTATGAACGAGCAAATCAGAAGCATTTTAGCACAAGAAACGACAAAGACGAGCAAGATCCGGCAACTGTATCTTCTGGGTGTTCCCCGTGCGGAAATCGCACGAATGGTGACCAACGGAAACTACGGCTTTGTAGTGAACGCCCTGCGCCGTATGAGTGAATGTGAGTGCGGTCCGAACATCCAACCGTTGGCAGCCGCACCGGATTACACTTTCAACCGCAAGTTCGGTATCGAGATCGAGGCTTACAACTGTTCCCGCGAACGGCTCGCACGCGAGCTCAGGGAGTCCGGTATCGAGGTTGTGGTGGAAGGTTACAACCATACCACCCGTCCGCATTGGAAACTCGTGACAGACAGTAGTCTGAACGGGAATGACACCTTCGAGCTGGTCAGTCCGATCCTTGTCGGCGAAGCCGGGTTACGTGAACTGGAGAAGGTCTGCTGGGTGCTTGAGCTGTGTGATGTGAAGGTGAACGGGAGCTGCGGGCTTCACGTGCATATCGATGCCGCCGGTTTCAGCATGGAGACCTGGCGCAACCTGGCCCTGAGCTACAAACACCTGGAACCGGTCATCGACAGGTTCATGCCTGCATCCCGCAGGGACAACTACTATTGCCGTGGGCTGGGCCATGTCTCTGACGGGATGATACGTTCCGCCCGGACGGTGGACGAGCTGAAAGGAAGGATCGGTGACCGTTACCACAAGGTGAACCTTGAGGCCTACTCACGGCACAAGACGGTCGAGTTCCGGCAGCATTCGGGAACGACCAGCTTCACAAAAATGCGAAATTGGGTGCTGTTTCTCCACAAATTGGTTACCTTTGCCACAAGGGAACATGTGCCTGCGGCCACCACGCTCAGTGACATCCCCTTCCTGGACAGTGA
>OHWC01001537.1_pt1 | contig 9905 bp, 8 predicted proteins | sample 1579541 | NCBI WGS metagenome assembly OHWC01 (sample SAMEA3882551, study PRJEB24775) | human gut metagenome | biome: human-associated habitat; feature: intestine environment; material: feces | place: Netherlands | collected 2009/2010
CCCGTTTTTTTTCCGAAAAAGTAAAACTCCCGCCTGAGGGAGCAGACGGGAGTTTTAGTAAGGGGATTTTTATGAAAAAAATTTTTAAGAAAGGATATTTATATTATACCCCTGTCTACCCCCTCTGTCAAGAGAATCACATATAGTTTACAAATATTCTATATAATAAATACAATCAGATGCAACATTTTGCGCATGGAGATATTTAGCAGCCTTTTTCCCGGCGAACGCATTTCCAAAAGCATGGATTATTTGTCGGAATTAGAAGTGTTTTCCGGTAAATGTACATCCATCTGCGGATACGGAATGGAAATGCCCTTGGCATCGAACGCCTTTTTAACGCTTTCCAGCAGGCGATAGTGCAGCGGCCAGTAATCCTCGCTCTTCGTCCAGACCTGGAGCTGGAGCGTTACAGCGCTTTCGTCGTGGCTGAGTACCACAACCTTAGGTGCAGGCGCATCCAGCGACTCCGGCGCAGCCTTTACCTCGTCCAGCAGCACAGCACGGGCAGCGTCAATGTCATCCTCATAGCTGATGCCGAAGTTCAGATCCACCCGGCGTGTCTCCTTGTCGGTGTAGTTGATGATCTTTCCGCTGGCGACCACGCCGTTGGGGATGAACACTGTCTTGTTGTCCACGGTGACGATACGGGTATACAGGATGGTGATCGCCTCAACCTTGCCCATAACGCCGTCCGCCTCAATGGTGTCGCCCTCTTTCAGCGGTTTCGAGAACAGGATGATAAAACCGCCTGCCAGGTTGGAAAGGCTGTCTTTCAGTGCCAGACCTATTGCCACGCCGGCAGATGCAATGACCGCCACAATGGAATCCATGGGGACATCCAGGATAGAGAGGGCAATGACGATCAGCAGCACATAGAGAATGATCTTGGCGACTGACCGGATAAAGCTGGACATGATGCCGTCCATATTGGAGCGGTTGAACGCCCGTTTCAGAATGCGCATGATCTGCTTAACCAGAAACATTCCGATCAGCAGGAACAGTACCGCAAAAATGAGAGACGGCAGCTTGTCCAGAATGGGCTGGAAGATCCTGCTCAGGATGCTGGAGGTCTGCTTGACCTCCTCACCCATGGTGTCCACCACATCCTGCACTGAGGGAACAAGATCCGTAGTGCCCGTGGCAGTGTCCGCCCCAGCCGTCCAGAATGCCGGAAAAATCGAGATGAGATCCATAAAAAATTACCTCCTGTGATAAAATCATCCGATATACGACTTATTATACCGTTTTTCGCAGAAAAGGTCAAGACGGTGCTGCGCAAAAAGAGGTTTGTCACTTTTTATCAAATTTATCCCTCCGTCTGCTCCTTACGGAGCATCCACCTCGTACTGAGCGGTCCCCTTTGTCACCTACGGTGACATTTCCCCACCCCGTGGGGAATCACCCTTTTCAAGGGAGGCTTATTCCCACTCATCATGTCCCCCTTGAAAAGGGGGATGTCAGCGTAAGCTGACAGGGGGATATCTTGTTCGCCCGTTGGTACGTTTCCAAATATCCCGGGCGAACGATGTTCGCCCCTACGGTGGAACACGCTGACAGGGGGATATTTTCCCGGAACTTATAAAAGACAAACAACCATAAAATTGATTTACACGGCACAAAAACGGGCATACTAAAAATGTGTCCGCAAATATCCGGCTGTCTGTTGACACGACTCGTTTTTTCTGGTAGAATTAAGGCAATACCGAACAAAGGCTGCGCATCTTACGCACAAGCTTTTGCGGTATTGCCTTAACTTAAAAAAACCACAAAAACGAGGTATTTTATTATGCGTCAACACAAAGAATCGGCGCAGTCTCTCAGCTATCATATTGCCCTCGGCGGCATTATCGCTGCACTCTGCATTGCCTGTATGTTTCTCACCGGCGTTTTCCCCATGTTCTACCTGATCCTGCCCATGCTGGCGAGCGCCTTTATCTATATCATGGTACTGGAAACCAGCGGCTACTGGGGCTTTCTCACCTATCTTTCCGTGGGACTGCTGTCCATTTTCGTCACGCCCAACAAGGATGCCTCTCTGGCGTTCCTGTTCTTCTTCGGCTACTTTCCCCTGCTGCGCCATCTCATGGAGCGCTTTCGCTGGAAGTTCGTGGGATTCCTGCTCCGCCTGGCGGTATTCAACGCCGCTGTGCTGGCGTTCTTCTGGGTATCCGTCTACGTACTGGGCATGAAGGAGCTGCTGGAATCCCTGGGCGACTACGGCAAATACGGCGGCTGGATACTGCTTGGCATCGCAAACGTCATGTTCTTCTGCTACGATTTCAGCATGGGGAATTTTCCGGTTCTGTACCGCCGCTATCTCAAGCCACGCATTTCTCCCGGCGCAAACCGGGAATCCTGAAAGGAGCATCTCATGTCCGAGAAAAAAGAACGCATCGCCTTTTTCGACACCAAGCCCTATGACCGCAAGTGGTTCGACCAGCTGAATCAGCACTATCACATCAAGTACTACGAACACAAGCTGACGCCGGATTCCATCTCCCTGGCGCAAGGCTGCCGGGCGGTGATTCCCTTTGTGAATGACACCCTGGACAAAACCGTCATCGACGGGCTGTGCGATGCCGGCGTGGAAATGATCGCCCTGCGCTGTGCCGGCTACAACAACGTAGACCGGGACGCTGCCGCCGGACGCATTGCCGTGGTGCGTGTGCCGGGCTATTCCCCGTATGCCGTGGCGGAATTCACCATGGGACTGCTGCTGACGCTGAACCGGAAGATCCACAAGGCATACTTCCGCACCCGTGACTTTAACTTTTCGCTGAACGGTCTGGTGGGATTCGACCTCCACGGCAGAACCGTGGGCGTCATCGGCACGGGCAAGATCGGACAGATCTTCATCCGCATCTGCCGTGGATTCGGCATGAACGTGGTGGCATATGACCCCTATCCGCTGAAAGACGCTGACTTTCCCTACGTCTCCCTGGAGGAGCTGCTGCACCAGAGCGACATCATCTCCCTGCACTGTCCGCTGACGGAGCAGTCCCGGCATCTCATCAACGCCGACACCATCGCCCAGATGAAAGACGGCGTATACCTGCTGAACACCTCCCGTGGAATGCTGGTGGAGAGCGAGGCGCTGCTGGATGCGCTGAAAAACGGCAAGATCGCCGGCGCCGGACTGGATGTCTACGAGGAAGAGACCGAATTTTTCTTTGAGGACCGCTCTGAGATGGTAAAGCGGGACACCCTGCTCTCCCTGCTGGTCTCCATGCCCAATGTGGTACTGACCTCACACCAGGCGTTCCTCACCAACGAGGCACTGCACAACATCGCACAAGTCACCCTGGAAAATCTGGATGCGTACTTCCAAGACGGCACGATCCTGAACCAGGTACAATAAAGTTTCTAAGTTTTCGAACACGGTGCGCCGTGTTCCTACATACAGAAAGAAGGATTCACTATGCTGCCAGAAGCAGTCTGCAACCGCATTCACGCCAACCATGCCGACGCTGTAAAGACCCTGTCTCATCTCATCGGATTCCCCAGCGTCGCCGCACCTCAGCCCCAGGACGGCTATCCCTACGGCAAGCCTGCCGCAGATGCCCTGGACTTTATGCTGCACCAGCTGGAAGAACTGGGCATGACCTGCACCAACTATGAATACCACATGGGCGCCGCCGACTGGGACGCATCCCTGCCCCAGCATCTGGGCATCCTGTGCCACCTGGACGTTGTCCCGGCTGTGCCGTCCAACTGGAAGTCCGACCCGTTCACCGCAGAGATCCGGGACGGCAGAATCTACGGCAGAGGTGCTATCGACGACAAAGGTCCGGCTGTGGCAGTGCTGTATGCGCTCCGTGCCATCCGGGAATCCGGCATTCCGCTCCGGAAAAACGTCCGGTTCCTGCTGGGCTGCAACGAGGAGAACGGCTCGACCGACCTGGAATATTACATGGCACGCCACGCCATGCCGCCGCAGGTGTTCACCCCGGACGGCAGCTATCCCATCATCCACCTGGAAAAGGGAATGCTCCGGTTACAGTTCACCAAAGCGACCGCCGACCCCATCGCCCGGTTCTCCGCCGGCACTGCGCCAAACGCCGTTCCGGCAGATGCCGCTGTGAGCCTTTCTGCGGCGTTCTGCGGCACAGCAGAACAGGGCAGTCAAATTACCCGCCAAGGAAACGAACTCGCCTACAAGGGCATTGCAGCCCACGCATCCACGCCGGAAAGCGGCGACAACGCCATCACCGGACTGCTGACCTATCTGGGCAGTGACAGCGCCTTTGCCGACTGTCGGGCGCTGGCGGAATTGTTCCCTCACGGCTGCACCGACGGCAGCGGTTTGGGCATCGCCTGCGCCGACACGGAATCCGGCGCACTCACCTGCATTTGCAGTATGCTCCACGTGGAAAACGGCACGCTCACCGGCTGTGTGGACATCCGTTTCCCGGTCTGCACCACCAAGGAGACCGTTCTGGAACAGGTACAGGCGGCCTTTGCCGCAAAGGGATTCCAGTGCGAGGCGCTGATTCAGAGCGATCCGCACCACACCCCGAAAGATTCCCCGTTTGTACAGGACCTGCTGGCGGTCTACGAGGAGCAGACAGGCACGCCGGGCGAGTGCATTGCCATCGGCGGCGGCACCTATGTGCATGACATTCCCGGCGGCGTAGCGTTCGGCATGGAATACCCCGGCTGGGATTACCATATGCACGGAGACGACGAGTTCCTGCCGCTGGAACAGCTGGAGGAAAACACCCGGATGATGGCGGCGGCGATCCTGCGAATCTGTGGAGCATAACATCATGGCAAAACGAAACAAACACCGGAAAAAGAACCCGAAATGGCATTACGGCACTGCCGGAGAGATCCCCATTTATGTCCCTTTCCTCGGCGCTGTCGGTTTTCTCCTGTTTTTCATTCTGTTTCTGATCGCATTGTACCAGTCTGCCGGAATCCCTGTGTTGATCGGACTGGGGCTGTTCTGCCTGCTGGGACTGGTGCTGATTCTCACGGTGAACCAAAAAATCACCTATACGCCGGAAAATTTTACCTACCGGGATATGCTGCGCATCTCTCACACCTATTCCTACAGCCAGATCAAAAAGATCCGGTGCGGCAAAGATGTCACCATCCACGTGGGACACCGCATCATTCTCATTGACCAGATGGCGGGCAATGGACAAAAGTTCGCCCATATCGCAAAAATGCACGCCCCTGATGCCGAGTTCCTTACACCGGAGCAGGCAAAACTGTTCGGCGGAAATGTCTACAATCCCGGTGAATTTGTCTTTATCTTTATTCTGATCGGCTTGATACCGGTGGCAGCGGCACTGTTTTTGCTGCACTTAGACCGTGCCGTTTCTCCGAAAGATCTGTACCAGGAAACCTGTACAGTTACGTCCTACCAGTTCACAGAAAATGATGACGGCGACAAGCGGCTGGAACTGGAGCTGCCGGGATACACTGCCGCTTTCTACACCTGGGGAATCGAACCCGATTCGGCAAAAATGGCGCAGATAGAACAGGAAATTGCGGACAAAGTGACATTTACCGTGTCTTTCCTCAAAAGCAACCGGAACAAGAAAGACTTGATTCCGATCGTACAGCTGGAATCTGCCGACCACGTCTATCTTTCTCTGAAAAAATACAACCATAATGCGTTGAAGTCACGAAATGAGGTGCTGCTCTTTGCAGGCGGTATGGAAGTATTCTGGCTGCTGTTTGTGCTGACGTTCAGCTATGTGGTGCGCCACGCAGACAAACACCCGAAACTGGTAAGGCTTTTCGTGAAGCCAAGCTATCTCATCGACAAATCTGACATGAAGTAGGTGAACATCCATGACACTGACCCCCAACCTCATCGCCTGCCTTGCCATCGGCGGCGCAGGCATCCTCACTGCCCTGCTCTCCATCCCCTTTTTCCGACGGACAGGAAAGCTCCGGCGGCGCTGCTGCGCCCGGACAGAGGGAACTGTGATACGCTATCACTACCAGCCAAAGCAAAGCGGCGGTCCATCCATTGCCCCGGTGGCATCGTTTCAGGTGGACGGCGTAAGCTATACCGCCCGCCTCCACTACAGAGGCGTGGCGACCGTTTCCAGATCGGCGCTCCTTTTCCAAAAGGATGCCGACCAAAAGAACTGCATCGCCGTGCGGAACGACATCTTTCACGCCCGGCTGGAGCATCATCCCCGGAGCATGGAGGAAATGGCACACATCATGGGAACAGATGAATGCATTTTTGTCAGGCATCATCCCCGGAGCATGGAGGAAATGGCACGGGAGACCTGGCAGCCCGGCAGCAAACTGCCCATAGTCTACGACCCGGACGACCCCAGGTGTGCCTACATCGACCACGTGGTATCCAAGGCGAGCGTGGCAGGCGTCACGCTGCTGTGCGTCGGCGCAGGGCTGGTGGGGCTGGCTATGCTGGGCGCAGGATTGTTTTCATAATCGGTGAAAACGATTTTCCAAGACAGCACTGCACAAAGCTGTTCGGTGTGTTTTGTACAGCGCTGCCCTGATAATTCAGACGTGTAAAAGGCACGTCAGCAAACTCTTATGATAATAGGGAAAATGGGGTATCAAAAATGAAAATGCAAAAGAAAAAGCTGCCGGACAGTATTTCCCGACAGCTGGAAAAATTCGTAAAATTTGTGAAAAAACAATTTTCCAATGCAAAACCAGCACTGGAAAATCTGCGAAACCGTCTCAGCACGCTGCAAAAGCAGTCAGCCCGGCAAAAAAACATTCCCATTCCGGCACAGGATGCTCCAACACCTGTTCGAAAACGGCATATGCGCTATGACCGCATGATCCTGGCGGCACTGCTTCTCTTTCTCATTGTGTTTCTGCTGATCTCGCTGATCCGCTGTGCCGCAAAAGGCGGAAAACCCGATGTGCAGGCGGCAAATGCGCCAGTTGTCACCACAGTGGTTACAACACTCTCACCGGAACAGCTGCAGCAGCGCCATGCGGTCTATCCGTATGCCATTACGGTAGTCGGGGATTCGATTGCCTCCGGTTTTTCCCTGTACGGTGCCATCCCGGAGGAAAACGGACTGGCAAAGGGGTGCGTTGCCATCCGCAACATTCACGATTTCACCTTTGCAGACAGCAGCGGCGCAGAAAAGGATATCCTGGAAGTGCTCCGGGAAAAACAGCCGCCGTACATCTACTTATCCATGGGCATGAACGACATCAATCTGCTCAGTGCAGAGGAATACACCGCGCAGTATGCCGCAGAGATCGAAAAAATCCTGACCATCTGCCCGGACAGCGATATCATCGTTGCCGGGATCACACCCATCCTGCCCTCTTCAGACTTCACCAGCAACGCAAGCATTCAGCAGTATAACGCTGCCCTGGCACAGACGATACAGCAGCTGAACAGAGAGAATGTCGCTTACTTTGACGCATATGCCGTGATAAGCGACCCTGCCTCCGGCGGTCTGGCTGAAATGTACTCTGCCGGAGACGGTGTGCATCTGGGAAATGCCGCCTATCCTGCATTGCTGAATGCGCTCTGTCCTCTGCTGGATGCAATGCCTGTCCCGCCGGCATTTCCGGCGCTGGAACAGCGTCTGACTGAGACCACCGCCGCAGAGACAGCCATTTCCGGCACAGAATAACAATACAACAGAGGATACCGCACAAGGCAAACGCTGCATTGCAGGCGCTGTCGTGCGGTATTTTTCGCTTTACGAACATTTAACGCCACAATTTGTTGCGAATTAACCTTTCTATGGTATACTGTTAGCAGAAATCACCATGAAATCTGCAGCACATAGAAAGGATACCACACATGAAAACCGCAAAACAAAAACGATTTGCCGCCGTCTTTGCCGGGATGCTCTGCATCAGCTGTCTGAGCGCTCCCCTCGCCGTGGATGCGGAATCCGCCGGGACAGCCGGCGAAAACGATTCCATCGCCACGGCAGAGGAACTGCCGCTGAACACCGCAGTTTCCGGGGACATCTCCGCAAAGGGTGACGTGGACTTCTACCAGTTCACCCTGCCGGAGGACGGCTTGCTGCAAGTCAGCATGATCGCCGACTGGGTCTCGGACTTCGGGGACAGCTACCGCATCACGTTCTACGATGCCGACGGCAACGAGATCAGCCAGGATGATTACGTCCACAGCAACACCCAGTTCCCGGCGAACGGCTGGACAGCCGGCGTGTACTATCTTTCCCTCGCCCCCTATTACGCCGACTATCCGCCCGCAAGCACCTATACCCTCACCGCAAACTTCACCCCGAAAAGCCAGTGGGAAAGCGACAGCGCCTATGAGCTGGAACCCAACGACAGTTTCAGCAACGCCAACGCCCTCACCCTTTCCGCACCCTGCCGGGGCGTTTTCCACAACTACCAGGACACGGACTATTACACCTTCACCACCGACCAGCCCGGAAAGCTCTCTGTCACGCTCGGTGACGAGACCCAGAGCAGCGGCTACCTGGGCTGGAGTCTGTTCCTCTACAACGGCGACCGGGAGCAGATCGGCAAAACCGAACTGACGCAGGGAACTGCCTCAGTGACGATTCCGGAGCAGGGCTTTGACCCCGGCACATTCTACATCCAGGTCAAGACAAACGCCATGACAAACGGGAATTGGTCCGGTGCGGAACAGTACACCCTCACCGCCGACTTCACCCCGACCGACAGCACCTATGAGAGCGAACCCAACGACAGCACTTCCCGTGCGGATGTCATGCTGCCCAACACGCCCGTTTCGGGAAAGCTTTCCGACGAATCGGACGTGGATTACTACAAAGTCACCCTGGACAGCGCCGCACAGTTTTCCCTGTGCCTGGAACACGCCCTGCCGGACGATCTGAGCAGCAGCGGCACGCCCTGGACGGTGACCTGTTATCCCTTTGACGAGAAAACCGGAACGCTCCGGGAGGACAAGGCGGTCACCCTGGATGCGGCGCTGGGCAAGACCAAAACGGAAAGCGAGACCGTTCTGGTGCGTGGCGGCACGTATTATGTGGAAGTCCGGCACAAGGGCTACGACGGTTTTTCCGACCTGGAATACACGCTGACCATGCAGGCGGAGATGCTGACCTATACCAAAGGCGATGCCAACGCCGACGGAAGTATCGACTCCACGGACGTTTTCGAGATGATGTACTCCTGTGCGAAAAAGGCTGTGGGCAGAACGGACGACCTGCTGGAGGGCGCAAACTTCCTGGCGGCGGACATCGACGAAAACGACACGCTGGACTCCACCGACATTTTCTACGAGATGCTCTATATCGCCAGCAAGGGCGCAGGCGTGCCGGTAGACTGGGATTCCATCGTGAAGTAGGCTTTTGGGGCAAAATCGCCCTGTTTCTCATTTGTGAATAATTGACAAAAAAGAAAAAAAGCGGTGTATTTTTTTACGAAATACGCCGTTTTTTAGTGAAATGCAGAAAAATCGGAGACAAATTATTGCGGAACTGCTCAAATTATGCTATAATAGGAGTATCATCTAAGAAAGGGGTTGCGTAAAATGAAGCAATCAAGCAAAAAGCTGCTGGCGCTTATGACCGCCGGTATGCTTTGCGCAGGAAGTCTGGGAGCGCTCCCGGCATTCGCAGAGACCGAGGGAGAGTCCGGCGAAAACGACACCATCGAAACCGCTGAGGCGATTGATGTCAACACAGAGGTAACGGGAAATTTGAGTTCTGATAACGATGTAGACTGTTATAAAGTTACATTACAAGAAGATGGCACATTGTCCGCAACATTCACTCGACCCTCATTAAACGATTATCGTTCATTTTGGACTCTCAAACTCGTTAATGAAAACAATACACTTGTACAGGAATGGGATATTGACGGAGAAGGAACTGCTTATCGAACCGATAATGAGGGAATAAAAGCAGGAACTTATTATTATATTGTCTCAACAGCATCTCTTCATTCCAAAGAAACATACACATTAAATG
>OHWC01001542.1_pt1 | contig 9878 bp, 9 predicted proteins | sample 1579541 | NCBI WGS metagenome assembly OHWC01 (sample SAMEA3882551, study PRJEB24775) | human gut metagenome | biome: human-associated habitat; feature: intestine environment; material: feces | place: Netherlands | collected 2009/2010
ATAAAAATAACAAGCGCAATGTAATTTTCGTATCCTTCAAAGTATGGAGCTAACAGAAAAAATACAAAAAACGGTATAAGAATCACACGGAAAGTCGTTAATTTATTTGGTAAATTCATAATTGTTCCTCCTATTTTACGATCGTAGCGATCAGGTCATATTCATACGCACCGGTAACTTCCACCTTTACAATATCTCCGGTTAAAAGTTCTTCGTCCGTATTGATAAAAATATATCCGTCTACATTTGGCGCATCCCGGTAGGTTCTGCCGACGTAGGTATTATTTTCATCCGCAACCTGTCCTTCAATAAACGCATACAAAACCGTACCTTTCATGGCTTCATTCTTGTCAAAAATCACTTCTTCCTGAAGTTCCATGACGTCTGCCTGCCATTCCTCTTTTTGTTCCTGCGGCACCTGATCCGGCATTTCCGCTGCCGGTGTTCCTTCCTCCGCGGAATAAGTAAACGCTCCGAGACGGTCAAATTCCATATCATTGACAAACTGCATCAGTTCTTCGTGCTGCTCTTTTGTCTCCCCCGGGAATCCGCAGATCAAAGAGGTTCGCAAAGTGATATCCGGGACACGTTTTCTCAAATAATGGATTCTCTCGATCAGTTCTTTTTTATTTGTTTTTCTTCCCATGCGCTGCAAAATTGTATCGTTGCAGTGCTGGATCGGCATGTCCAGATAGTGACAGACCTTTTTATCCTTAATCATGGAATCGATCAGTTCCTCATAGATTTCCTCCGGATAACAGTACATAATACGAATCCAGAACAGACCGGAAATCCCGTTCAGGCGGTCTAACAATTCATGCAGGCATTTTTTCCCATACAGATCCACACCGTAAAGCGTTGTCTCCTGCGCAACAAGGATCAGTTCCTTTACGCCTCCTGCAACCAGTTCTTCTGCTGACGTAACCAGCTCGTCCATCGGAACACTGCGGTAACGTCCGCGCACAGACGGGATCACACAGTAGGTGCAGTTTTTGTTGCATCCCTCTGCAATTTTCAGATATGCATAATGTCCGCCTGTCGTAACCGTCCGTTTGGTCGACAGCTGCGGCAGTCCGCTGAGCGTATGAAAATTTTTATAAAATTTATGCTGCAGGGTCTCCTCGAGAGCCTCTACAATGGAATCATAGGAATTGGTTCCTAAAATAGCATCTACTTCCGGTATTTCTTTTTTCACTTCATCCTGATAACGCTGTGTCAGGCAGCCGGTGACAATGAGTGATTTACAGCAGCCTGTTTTTTTCTGCTCTGCCATTTCCAGAATGGTGTTAATGCTTTCTTCTTTTGCATCGCCGATAAAACAGCAGCTGTTGACAATAATGATATCCGCTTCCGTTTCATCATCCGTCAGTTCAATTCCATGACTGGTAAGCATACCGATCATGTACTCGGAATCTACCAGATTTTTGTCACATCCGAGTGAAACAAATAATAATTTCATATAACCTCTCACTTGAAAAAGGGAATGACAGCTGTCACTCCCTTTTGGTATTTCTTAGTTTTCGTCCTCTCCAGGTACAATCTTTACTTCTCCGCGGTATAACTCTTCCACGGCAATGGAAAGCTGCTTGTTGCAGACCGGATCATCAATCAGTGGTTTTGCTCCGGCAATGATCTGTCTTGCACGCTTTGCTGTGGCAAGAACAATGGAGTAACGGCTGTTTACCACCGGTTCTTCACCGATTTCGCCCTCGTCATTTACAACTTTCATTAATTCAACATAAGATGGATGTATCATATTCATTCTCCTTTCGAAAAGCTTTTGAGATTTTCTCTCATTTGATTAATAAAATCTATATTAGCAGATACCCGATACTCCTGATCCCTTCCGGTATTTTGTGACTGCTCATCACAGATCAGCTGATCAATCAAAGCCGATGCGTGATCCACCGTATCGTTTACCACTAAATAATCATAATTTTCAATTCCTTCGGATTCCTCACATGCACGTGCAAGCCGTGCCGCAATGACCTCCGGAGTCTCTGTACCGCGTCCGACCAGACGGTCACGCAGTGTCCCGGCATCCGGTGCCGTAACAAACATCAGGACAGCATCTTTTATTTTTTCTTTTACTTTTAATGCTCCCTGTATCTCAATCTCTAAAATTACATTCTTTCCGAGATTTAAATTTTCCTCCACATAAGAACGAGGAGTTCCATAAGAGTGGCTGACATATTTTGCATATTCCAGAAAATCATCCTTCCGAATCATGGAATCAAACGTTTCGTCCGTCACAAAAAAATAATCCACACCATCTTTTTCTCCCGGTCTCGGATCTCTGGTAGTTGCGGAAACCGACAGTGCATACCTGTCCGGATGTGCTGCCAGCAGTGCTTTCATCAGAGTTCCTTTGCCCGCTCCGGAAAATCCGGAAATAACAACTAACTTTCCTTTCTGTTCCATAACGCGCTTCCTTTATTCTATATTTTGGATCTGTTCGCGGATCTTTTCGATTCCGGTCTTCAGATTAATTCCCACATCTGAAATTTCAATATTATTTGCCTTTGAGAGAATCGTATTTGCTTCACGGTTCATCTCCTGTGCAATAAAATCGAGTTTGCGTCCTACCGGACCGCCCTCTGAAAGTGTCTCCTTCATCGAGGTAATATGGCTGCGCAGACGCACGGTTTCTTCATCCACACACACCTTGTCTGCATAGATCGTAACCTCTGTCGCAATTCTTCCCTCATCGATCTGGGTATCTCCCAAAAGTTCCTGGATCTTTTCCGTCAGATGGCTGCGGTATTCCTGCATAATCTGCGGAGAACGCTCCTCAATGAAATCCACTCCGGCAAGCAGGTCATCTAACTTCTCACAGAGATCCTTCTTTAAGTTCTCGCCTTCCCGGATACGGGTCTCAACGAATTGTTCACATGCTCCGCAGATTGCCTTCTGCAATCCATTCCAGAGCTCTTCTTCGTCCATTTCCTGTTCTTCCATAACAAAGACATCCGGATAACGGGACAGTGTGCTTACCCGCACATCATTTTCCAGATGGAATGTTTCTGCCATGGCATTCAGATATTTTAAATACTCACCGGCAAGTCCCTCATTATACTTAAGTGCATAATTGTCCTCCGTATAGTCCTCATAGGAAATATACAGATCCACTTTGCCTCGTTCAATATATTTTTTTAACAGACTGCGGATCGCACTCTCAAAAAAATTTAACTTTTTCGGCATCTTCATGTTTACATCAAGATACCGGTGATTTACGGATTTCAGTTCCACGGTAAATTTGCGTTTTTCATCTGCAATCTCACAGCGCCCAAATCCGGTCATGCTTTTAATCATTTTACTTTCTCCCAAATATCATGCACATATCTATGCATAGATAAATGTATTATAATGCTTCTTTGCCGTTTCGTCAAATGTTCTTGCAAAAAATGTATACAAAAGATATCCACTTTCTGCATATAGACAAAAGACGTGGAAATTACTATAATGATTCATGAGTTTGAAAAACACTATAATCATGAACAGGAGAATTTCCATGGCTTTTGACGGAATCGTAATCGCAGGTTTAGTCCATGAACTGAACCAGACGATTTTAAATACAAAAATCAGTAAAATTGCGCAGCCCGAAAATGACGAGCTGCTTTTGACATGCAAAGGAAGCAGCGGACAGTTCCGTGTATCCATTTCAGCAAACGCTTCCCTTCCTTTTTTATATCTGACGGACACCAACAAGACAAGTCCCCTGCAGGCGCCTACATTTTGTATGGTTTTACGCAAACATATCGCAAACGGGCGGATCATAAGCATTACCCAGCCCCATATGGAGCGCATCATCCATCTGAAGATTGAACACCTGAATGAAATGGGGGATATCTGTCATAAGACCCTTGTCATTGAACTGATGGGAAAACATTCCAATATTATCTTTTGCGATGAGGACGGCACCATGATCGACAGCATCAAGCATGTCTCTTCCCATATGAGCTCTGTCCGTGAGGTTCTTCCCGGAAGAGAATATTTCATTCCCAATACTAGGGATAAAGAAAATCCGCTGACTGTTTCCGAGGAGGAGTTCACACAGCACATCTGTAAAAAGCCTGTGAATATTTCCAAGGCGCTTTACACTTCACTTACAGGTATGAGCCCGGTAATGGCTGAGGAGATCTGCTACCGTGCATCCATTGACGGAAGCGATGCATCGCAGTCTCTGGATGAGGCAGCCTGCACCCATCTTTATCATACCTTTCTCCGCCTTATGGAACAGATTCGGAACAGAGCGTTCACCCCAAATATTGTCTACCGCGGAGAGGAGCCTGTGGAATACGGTGTCTTTCCTTATCAACAGTTTGGCAGTGAATACCGCAGCGAAATCTTTGACAGTGTCTCTGTTATGCTGGAGACCTATTACGCTACCAAAAGTCTGCTGACACGTATCCACCAGAAATCCTCCGATCTTCGCCGTGTAGTACAGACCGCTCTGGAACGTAACCGAAAAAAATACAACATCCAGAAAAAGCAGCTGAATGATACTGCAAAAAAAGATAAATTCAAGGTCTACGGTGAACTGATCAACACCTACGGATACGGGCTTGAGGAAGGCTGCAGATCCTTTACGGCACTGAACTATTACACCAATGAGGAGATCACTATCCCTCTTGACCCGACACTGACTCCGGCACAGAATTCCAAGAAATATTTTGATAAATACGGAAAGCTAAAGCGTACAGAGGAAGCCGTCACAGAACAGATCACAGATACGGAAAGTGAGATCTCTCATCTGGAATCTATCTCCAATGCTCTGGATATCGCCAGATCTGAAAGTGACCTTTCCCAGATCAAGGAAGAGCTCACTGAGTACGGCTATATCAAACGTCACTACACAAACAAAAAAGGCCAGAAAGCCCAGCCGAAATCCAAACCGCTCCACTACATATCCAGTGACGGTTTTGATATCTATGTGGGAAAAAACAATTTCCAGAATGATGAGCTGACTTTCAAGTTCGCAACCGGAAATGACTGGTGGTTCCATGCAAAGAAAATGGCTGGTTCCCATGTGATCGTCCGCACCAAAGACGGTGAACTTCCGGACCGTACCTTCGAAGAAGCAGGCCGCCTGGCAGCCTGGTACTCCAAAGGACACTCTGCTCCCAAGGTAGAAATCGATTATATCCAGAAAAAGCATGTGAAAAAACCTGCCGGTGCGAAACCCGGTTTCGTTGTTTATTACACCAATTATTCTCTCATGGCTTCTCCGGATATTTCGGATCTGAAAGAGGTTACGGAGTAATAACTATTCAACAAAAAACCTTCCTGTGTTTTCTTATTTCTTCAAGACCGGATACCTGTATCTCTGCAAGTATCTGTCCTGAGAAATTTTTCTGTAAACACAGGAAGTTTTTTTATTGAACATTCGCACTCCGCTTCGTTACATGCTCACGAACAAAAATCGCAAAACGATTTTGTTCAGATCTCCAGTTTTTTCTTCACTGCCGGTGCAATAGACGTATCTGCTTTATGATATGGGATCAGTGTAGACTGCAGTGCATGGTACAGATCGGATTTTCCGGGCCATACGGTTCCTTTCAGATGATTCTGCTCATCCAGCTGATGAAACCAGGAGCCGTTTTCGTGATCCATGACCACTTCATCCAGGTACTTCATAAACGCAGCATAATCTTTCGCATATTTCTGCTTACCGGTCACCTGATAAAGAACTGCAGAGGTATTGATCGCTTCCGCAAGAGTCCAGTGCATACGGTCATGTACCACCGGTTTGCCATTCCAATCTGTCGTGTATACAATTCCCGGTGCACCATCTGCGTTCCAGCCGTCTTTTATTGCTGTTGTGTAAAGTTTCTCTGCTGCCTGAAGATGTTTTTCCAGTTTTTCTTTCTCTTCTCCACAGTTTGCAAGCGTCCACTGTATGATCAGCCTTGCCCATTCGATTCCATGTCCCGGTGTTGCGCCGTATGGCTTGAACGGATCATCCGGACGGTCACGGTTGCAGTCAAGATCTGCCACCCATTCCTTCGTAAAATGTTCCGGGATCCTCCAGGAGTTATCTTCTGCCCACTGGATCACATGATCAATGATCCTGCCTGCACGAATGTGATATTTTTTATCCCCGGTGACATCTCCTGCTGCCAGAAAAGCCTCTACCGTATGCATATTGGCATTTAATCCCCGATAATCATCCAGCACGGTAAATTCCGTATTCCAGGTGTCGCAGGCCAGCCCTTCCTCTTCATTCCAGAAATGTCGGTCATAAACAGCCAATGCCTCTTCAAGGAGCTCTTTCGCCCCGGACCTTCCGGCTGTCAGTGCGGAAGATGCAGCCAGGATCACAAATGCATGGGCATAACACTGTTTATTGGGCACAATACCTCCTTCCGGTGTTACACCTGCATACCAGCCACCGTTTTTTTCATCGTGAAGCTCTCCCTTCAGACCTTTCAATGCCGCATCCGCAAGCTCTCCGCTTCCCTCATGGCCAAGCATCAGACCCAGACTGTATACATGAGCCATACGACAGGTGATCCAGGTTTCCCGGTTTCTGTCCTTCCATGGTGTTCCGTCGTCCCCCAGATAATAGGAACCTCCATTCGGTGAAGGAAACCGATGTCCGAAATTCAAAAGCTCCTCACAGGATGCTTTCAGGAATTCCCGGTTTTCTTTTGTGCTGATCTCATATTTGCTGTTCATTTCAACCACCCCATCTGTTTTTCTTTAGGATATCATTCTTTTTAGGGAACTTCAATTCTTTTAGATTCTTTTAGATTCTTTTGGATTCTTTTGACAGATTGACGAAAAAAGGAGAATGCCCTATATGCATTCTCCTCATATCAGATTTCTTAATTCCATTACCGTAACGGTCACAGATATCCCTGTATTAATCTTCAAAACAGGTGATCACATAACGCTCACTTTCCATGATCACATCAGAAACATTGTCTCTGTCCCAGATCGCATCACTGATGATATCTTTCAGCTTATCATCCATAACGATATTAAAATTCTCCTCGATCACCTGAAACGGGACTCCCTCATTCTCCTGTGCATACTCCATGATAAAATCAAGAATCTTCTCTTCCATACCTTAAAATCTGCCTTTCTGTAAATACTAACGTTTAATATATTACATCAGATTTCCGCAGATGTCCAGATATTTTCCAGCCATGTCCATGCAGTATTCCATAAGATATTATGCCAGTATACACACCCCTTTACATTTCGTTCTATATCAGAATCTGGTATGTCGGTTCACATATTTTGCTTTATATTTGGAGTACACAATGGTCTGATCCTTGTAAAGGCCATAATATCCCGATGCTGCATAGCTGATAGATACTGCGATCAGATAGAAGGATACTCCCTTAAATCCAAACATTTCAAAAGCGATCAGGATCGAAGTAATCGGACAGTTGGTCACACCGCAGAAAACTGCTGCCATTCCGCAGGCTGCACAGATCGACGGAGAAATTCCCAGAAGATTACCCATCACACAGCCAAAGGTAGCTCCAATGCAGAAAGAAGGTACGATCTCTCCCCCGCGGAACCCTGCGCGCATAGTCAGTGCTGTAAGCACCATTTTCCAAAAAAAGGCGAAAGTATCCGCCTGTCCGTTTTCCACCGCTTTTTCAATAAGCTCCGCACCAGCGCCCATATATTCATCTGTTCTCAGAATAAAGGTGACAACAATGACCAGGCAGGCGCCCACTGCAACCCTGACATATTTATTCTTAAACCATCTGCCATAAAGTCCTGCTGCACCATTCAGCGCAATACAGAACATAATGCTGACAATTGCACAGCCCAGAGCGATCACTCCCATTTTCAGGCCAGTTTCCACAGTCAGTGCCGGAATATCCGTCACATGAAAACTTTCCGGTGTGACTCCCATTCCGGCTGCAAATCCGGAAGCGATCAATGACGCGATCATACACGGCATCAGTGCTGCATAATACATCACGCCCACACTGACCACTTCCAGCGCAAAAACTGCCGCTGCCATCGGTGTTCCAAACAGCGCGGAAAACGCCGCGCTCATGCCGCACATGACAATTACATGACGGTCCTCCTCGTCCAGATGGATCCATCTTCCAAGCTGGTTGGCAATACTTCCTCCAAGCTGGATCGCTGCTCCCTCACGTCCCGCAGAACCACCGGTAAGATGAGTCAGCGCCGTTGTGATAAAGATCAGAGGCGCAGAAAGGATTGGCACATCATCTCTGGAACGCACGGTAGAAAGAACCTGATTGGTCCCTCCATCCTCTTTTCCAAGCTTCTCATACAAAAATACAATGACAAGTCCGGATAATGGCAGCAAAAGAAAAATCCATTCATGCGCCTTCCGGTAACTGGTCACTGCCTTCAACGTAAAAGAAAACAGTGTGCTGGCAGCACCTACGATACATCCTGTAATGACAGCAAGAACCAGCCACTTGATCAGATTTGAGATATCCCGGCTGATTCTTGCACTGTAATAATATAAATGTTCCTTTAATCTTTTGTTATGATCGATCCCCATGTTCCTTCCCTTCTTTTCTTTACTGTCTGCATTATACTAATTATACTACATTTTTCCTCTCAGTAAAAGCAGGAAGAGAAAGCCCTGTTATTTTTTCTTCCGTGAAATATGCCTGTGTATCAGGATCGAGAATACACTGATCATCACAAGAAGCACTGCGGAGAGCCAGAATGCCGGAGACTTCGGATTTTTGATATTTGCTCCAAATATTGTAGCGAGAATAACTCCCGGCAGCGTTCCAAGCACGCCACCTGCCATATAGGTTCCAAATGGAATCTTTTCAGCTCCGAGAAACAGACTCACAGCATCTCCCGGTAAAAAGTTCAATGTCCGCATAAAAAATGAAATATACAGGCAATTTCCGTTCTGGTAATCTACTACTGTTTTCAGTTTCGGATATTTAGCTGTAAGACTTTCCACCATGGATGCACCTGAGAAGCGTCCCATCCAATATGGAAGTGCCAATGTGACTGCTCTTCCCAGAAAGTTCACCAGAAGTGCTGTTCCTGTAGAAAACAGATGCCCTACAGCAAGCTGCAGGATCGCAATTGGAAATATAAAAGAGACACTTTTCACTGCATAAAGCCCAAGCATAAGTAATGCAGCCTTAACAGGTTCCTCCGGTGTATAGCTTAAGATCCTTTCCACAGACAGATCCTCTCTATAACGGATACAGAAAAGGAGAAGCACAAGAAGGAGCACCGCCGGCAGATATTTTCTGATGTTATCAATCATTTTTTTCATGGTCTGATCCCTCCGTTTTCAAAAAAAGAGCACCGGCACCTGTTTCCGGTACCGTGCTCTTTTATAAGTTCTGCTTTTTTAAGTTTCAGGATCAGCAGCCTTTCTTCGCTGCCTTTCTCTCCTGGTCTTCCTTCCACATTTCCTCTGCTACCGGCTTCCAGTTTTCAGCATACCGGTCACATTTCGCACAGAGATGCTCTGCACTCTCCGGTGACTGAAGATCTGTGGAATGTGCTCCGGATTTTTCTACCATTTCTCTCAGCTTCTGCGGATTTTCAAGCATCGGGCATGGACGATACATATTGTCATTAAACGGCTGTCCGTCATGATATGCCATCATCATCGGAGACTGCAGTGCTTCCAGAAGTGTTTTCTCGCGGATATTGGAATCAGAATAATGGATAAACACACATGGATCGATATCGCCGTTTGCATTGATATGCAGATAGCGACGGCCGCCTGCAATACATCCTCCCACAAACTCTGCATCATTCTGGAAATCCATGGCAAACAACGGCTTTGTTGCACGGTATTTACGGATACGCTCATAGGTTTCTCTTCTCTGTGCAGGAGTAGGAAGCAGCTCCGGTGCTGCATCATTTCCAACCGGCATATAATGGAAATACCAGAT
>OHWC01001557.1_pt1 | contig 9797 bp, 9 predicted proteins | sample 1579541 | NCBI WGS metagenome assembly OHWC01 (sample SAMEA3882551, study PRJEB24775) | human gut metagenome | biome: human-associated habitat; feature: intestine environment; material: feces | place: Netherlands | collected 2009/2010
ATATGGCGGTTACTTAATATTCGCTGTACTAGAAAGCAAAAGCAGGAATTCAAAAAAGAAATCCTGCAGGAAAGGTGAAAGATAATGACAGTTGCAGAAGAAATCCAGAAATTAAAAAAAGAAAAAGATGCCATCATCCTTGCACACTACTACGTGCGTCCCGAAGTGCAGGATGTTGCTGACTATATAGGAGATTCCTTTTATCTCAGCAAGATCGCAGCCAGCGCGAAAGAGAAGACGATCGTGTTCTGTGGAGTAGGATTTATGGGAGAGAGCGCCAAGATCTTAAGTCCGGATAAAATTGTTCTGATGCCTGCCATGGATGCAGACTGTCCGATGGCTCATATGGCAACAGAAGAAGGCATCCGCAAGGTGCGAGAGGAATATGACGATGTGGCAGTTGTCTGTTACATTAATTCCACAGCAACATTGAAGGAGCTTTCTGATGTATGTGTTACTTCCGCAAATGCAGTAAAGATCGTAAAGGCGCTTCCGAACAAAAACATCTTTTTTATCCCGGACAGAAATCTTGCACATTTTATTGCAGAACAGGTTCCTGAGAAGAACTTTATTTATAACGAAGGTTTCTGTATTGTCCATGAATTTATGAATCCGGAAGAAGTAAAAGCAGCAAAAGAAGCGCACCCGGATGCACTGGTTCTGGCACATCCGGAATGTCCTCAGACAGTTCTGAAACAGGCTGATTACATCGGAAGCACATCCGGAATCATTAAATATGCACAGGAAAGTGACAATAAAGAGTTTATCATCTGCACAGAATGTGGCGTTCAGTACAAGCTGGAAACTACCTGCCCGGATAAAAAATTCTACTTCACAGAAACCGTACCGGTCTGCAAAAACATGAAAAAAGTATTTCTGGAAAAAGTTCTCCACGTTCTGAAAACCGGGGAGAATGAGGTTCATGTAACAGACGAGACACGTGAAAACGCGAAGAGACCGCTGGAGCGGATGCTGGAACTGGCAAAATAAATAAAACACATTTGTATAAAAGATTTGTCTGAGTTGGCTGAAAAGAGAAATCAAGACAGAGAGGCGAAAAGCAATGAGAATTAAAACAGACGTAGTGATCGTGGGAACAGGTGTTGCAGGTATGTTCAGTGCCTTGAAGCTTCCGCGGGACAAAAAAATCGTGATCATCACAAAAGAGGATATGAGGAGCAGTGATTCTTTCCTGGCCCAGGGCGGGATCTGTGTGCTTCGTGATGAAAACGATTACGACAGCTATTTTGAAGACACCATGAAGGCAGGACATTACGAAAACAGAAAAGAGTCGGTAGACATTATGATCCGAGGCTCCAGAGATATCATTAATGATCTTGTCGGATATGGCGTGGATTTCAAGATGGATGGAGATGATTTTGCCTATACAAGAGAAGGTGCACATTCCAGACCGAGGATCCTTTATCATGAGGATATCACAGGAAAAGAAATTTCCGAAAAACTGCTCCAGCAAGTCCTGAAGCTTGAAAATGTAACAATTCTGGAATATACTACCATGCAGGATATTCTTGTGGAAAACGGCAAATGTACAGGTCTGAAGGCAGTTTCCGCAGAAGTGAACAGGGCACGTCTTGAAGCTATGGAAACCGAAGAAGCGGTGAAGACCCAGGAAGAGATCCAGTCGGGCGGAGAGATCCCGGTAGAGATTTATGCACAGGATACGATCCTGGCCAGCGGCGGGATCGGAGGAAGATATGTGCATTCCACCAACTATCCGCATCTCACAGGGGATGCTCTTGATATTGCAAAAAAACACAATGTGCGTCTGGAACATCTGGATTATGTGCAGATCCATCCGACAACGCTGTATTCCAAGAAACCGGGCCGCAGATTCCTGATCTCAGAATCGGTTCGAGGAGAAGGTGCAGTACTTTATAACAGCAAAAAAGAGCGTTTTGTCAATGAACTTCTTCCAAGAGATGTAGTAACAAATGCAATCCGGGAAGAAATGAAAAAAGAAGGAACAGACCATGTATGGCTTTCCATGGAAAATATTGATAAAGATACGATCCTGAATCATTTTCCGAATATTTATCAGAGGTGTCTGGAAGAAGGCTATGATGTGACAAAAGAATGCATCCCTGTTGTTCCTGCTCAGCATTATTTCATGGGCGGTATCTGGGTGGATTCTGACAGCAAGACCAGCATGGACCAGCTTTATGCAGTGGGAGAAACCAGCTGCAACGGTGTACATGGCGCGAACAGACTGGCAAGTAATTCCCTGCTGGAGAGCCTTGTATTTGCAAAACGTGCAGCCAAAGCAATCTCAGCAGAAAAGAAAAGTGCTGCAGGTGCGGCATAAATGCAGCCGGAATATAAATATCCGTATTATGGAAGACAGGAGCAGCCTTGCTTTGGAGAACAGGGCTGCTGTGATAATTAAGAAAGAGAAGGGATTGTAAAATGAATAAGATCACAATGACACTCCAGGTAGACCACCTGATCCTGGAGGCTTTAAAGGAAGATATTTCAAGCGAAGACGTTACCACAAACTCTGTTATGAAAGAAGCAGTTCCGGGAGAGGTAGATCTGATCTGTAAAGAGGATGGAATCATTGCGGGATTGGAAATCTTTAGCCGTGTATTTACGCTTCTGGATGCTGACACAAAAGTGGAGCTGTTCTGCAAGGACGGCGATGAAGTAAAAAAAGGTCAGAAAATGGGAAAAGTTACAGGAGATATCCGGGTGCTTCTTTCCGGCGAGCGTGTGGCACTGAATTATCTTCAGAGAATGAGCGGGATTGCAACCTATACACATTCGGTTGCGTCACTTCTTGAAGGAACAGGGATCACATTGCTGGATACCAGAAAAACGACGCCGAATATGCGTATTTTTGAGAAATATGCTGTTCGTGTAGGCGGCGGACAGAACCACAGATATAATCTTTCAGATGGAGTTCTTTTGAAAGACAATCACATCGGAGCAGCAGGAAGCGTTGCGAATGCTGTAAAAATGGCACAGGAGTACGCTCCTTTTGTCCGCAAGATCGAAGTTGAGGTAGAAACTCTTGATCAGGTAAAAGAAGCTGTTGAGGCCGGCGCAGATATCATCATGCTTGATAACATGACTCCGGAGATGATGAAAGAAGCGGTGCAGCTGATCGATGGAAGAGCAAAAACTGAATGCTCCGGAAATGTTACAAAAGAAAACATTGCAAAGATCAGGGATGTTGGTGTAGACTATGTATCAAGTGGTGCGTTAACGCATTCTGCACCGATCCTTGATATTTCGCTTAAGAATCTTCATCCGCTTTCCTGAAAAATGCAGGATTTTACAGAATACCGAGTGCTGTGACAGGAAATACCCCGAATATCAGAAAAGAAGCGTGAATTGCCGGAAGCAGAGGCATAGCAGGTGATGTCGGGCCGGGGTGGAGAGATCGCGAGAATGAAGGAGAGAGGTATCGGAACAAAAAGTACAGGCACAGCCAGGAAAGGGGAACTTAAATGACTGGTTCAGAACGCAGGACAGCGATCATGGATCAAATTAAAAACAGTGAACGGCCGGTCTCAGGAAGTGCTCTGGCCAGAACATTTCAGGTCAGCAGACAGGTGATCGTGCAGGATATTGCGCTGATACGCGCGGAGGGGAATGACGTGATCTCCACCAATAGAGGATATATTTTTACTGCTCCCCATACTGTGAGCCGGATATTCAAGGTGCATCATACAGATGCGGATCTGGAAAACGAGCTTTGCGGGATTGTGGATCTTGGCGGAAAAGTGATCAACGTAATGGTGAATCACAGAGTTTACGGACATATCGAGGCAGAACTGAATATCAGCTCCAGACGCCAGGTTGAGAATTTTATGGAGGATATCCGAAACGGCAAGTCCAGTCCTCTGAAGAATATCACATCGGATTATCATTATCATAAAGTAGAAGCAGAATCCGAGGAAATCCTGGATATGATCCAGGATATGCTGAAACGGCGAGGATTTCTGATCGAAGCAGAATAGCAGAAGTCAGATACAAAAAGAAAAGATATACAGAATGAGAAAATTCTGTTAATATGAAATATAGTGATCACGAAGATAAGAGAAGGAATCCTGCATGGCAGGGTTCCTTCTTGCACCCTGCGGAAATGTGCACCTTGTGGAAATGTGCAGACAGGGAAAACAGGATGCAGATATGAGGGTGAGAAAAAATACGGCTTGATATGCATGGAGGGGGAAATGGATTATCAGAGTATGTTTACATTTATGCTGGAGATGGCAGGAACTATTGCGTTTGCTGCTTCCGGAGCTATGGTGGGGGCGCAGAGAGGAATGGATATTTTCGGGGTCTGCGTTCTTGGAGTGGTGACTGCAGTGGGCGGAGGAGCTACCAGGGATATTATCCTGGGAATCGTGCCGCCGGGAATGTTTCAGGATCCGCTGTATACCATTGTGGCAACCGTGACGTCCTGTATTGTTTTTGCAGTGATGTACTGGAAGCAGGAGCTGCTGGAAGACGGGAACCGGCTGGTCTATGATAATGTGATGCTGGTGATGGATACGGTTGGCCTTGGTGTGTTTACTGTCATGGGGGTTGATAAGGGGATTTCCCAGGGGTATATGGAAAGAACATTTTTTCTTGTATTTCTTGGAACTGTCACAGGAGTTGGAGGCGGCCTTATCCGTGATATGATGGCAGGAGTACCGCCATATATTTTTGTGCGCCATATTTATGCCTGTGCGTCTATTGTAGGGGCCATTGCCTGTGTTTGGATATACAGGCTGTGGGGCGGAGTGCCGGCCATGGTGATCGGAACGGTAGTAGTGATCCTGATCCGGTACCTGGCGGCACATTACCGGTGGAATCTGCCGAGACTGAGAAGAGAATAAAAAAAGATATGAAAAGCTCCGGAACATTTAAGGAATAATGTTCCGGAGCTTTTTGGCTTTTATTTGGTTTATATTGCGTAGAAGATTTTATCTGTTCCTCTCATAAGAGAATCATGCGTCTGTATCTTGCAGAGCCAGGAAGCCTTCCTCGCCGGTACGGATCTTGACAACGTTTTCGATATCGTAAACGAAGACCTTACCATCACCGATATGACCGGTATGAAGAACTTCTTTTGCAGTATCAATAACCTTCTGAACCGGTACAAGACTTACAACGATTTCGATCTTAACCTTCGGACGGAGGTTCATGTCGACCTCAACACCACGATAGTAGGTTGGAGCACCCTTCTGAACACCACAGCCCATAACGTTTGTGATAGTGATACCGGTTACGCCGATCTCGTTCATAGCCTGCATAAACTCATCCAGCTTGTTCTGACGTGTGATGATAACAACCTTTGTCAGTTTGTGTACGCCGTCTGCAGGAATTTCAGGAACAGATTCAGTAGGAGCAGAAGGAGCATGTTTTACAACAGGGGCTTTTACGGAAGTTCCCATTGGAGTCGGAGCCTTTGTCATGGTATCCTGTACAAAGAATCCATCGTATGCACTTGCGAGGCCATGCTCTTTCATATCCAGACCTGCGATCTCTTCCTCAGCGGAAACACGAAGTCCGATGGTGTGTTTGATCACCTGGAAGATAATTGTCATAGTAACAGTAACCCATGCGATGGTGATAGCCATACCAATAAACTGAACACCGAAGCCATGGAAACCACCGCCTGTGAGAAGACCTTTCCACTCGGTACCTGCACCGTCGGAGAAAAGACCGACAGCAAGAGTTCCGAAAGCACCGTTAAGACCGTGAACGCCAACAGCACCAACCGGGTCATCAATTTTGAGAACTTTATCAACAAATTCAATACCAAATACTACAATGAATCCGGAGAGGATTCCGATGATAGCTGCAGATGTAGGAGATACGGTATCACAGCCTGCTGTGATGGCTACCAGTCCTGCAAGAGAACCGTTCAGGGACATGGAAACATCCGGTTTTTTATAGCGGATCCATGTGATCAGCATAACTGTTACAGTAGCAACAGCAGCTGCAAGGTTTGTTGTTACGAAGATCTTTCCGGCGCTTACAATGGCATCGCCTTCCATGCTGACAGTAGATGCACCGTTGAAACCGAACCAGCAGAACCAGAGAATGAATACACCAAGTGCACCAACTGTAAGGTTATGTCCCGGGATCGCTCTGGATTTACCGGATTTGGAATATTTTCCGATACGAGGTCCGAGGATGATGGCACCGATCAGTGCAGCAACACCACCAACCATGTGAACGGCACAGGAACCTGCGAAATCATGAAATCCCATCTGGCTGATAAAGCCGCCGCCCCAGATCCAGTGACCGGATACAGGATATACAACGAGACTGATCAGTAAACTGTAGATACAGTAGGAGATGAATTTAGTACGCTCTGCCATGGCACCGGATACGATGGTAGCAGAAGTAGCACAGAATACAGTCTGGAAGATGAGAAATGCCCAGAAAGGAACTCCATCCGGAAGCATTGCGTTTCCGTAGTTTGCCTCTGAGGCGATTCCGCCAATCTTGCCGAAGAAACCGTTTCCTGCACCGAACATGATGCCAAATCCAACCAGCCAGAAGACCGGTGTACCGATACAGAAGTCCATCAGGTTTTTCATGATGATATTTCCTGCGTTTTTTGCTCTTGTGAATCCTGTTTCGACCATTGCAAATCCAGCCTGCATGAAGAAGACCAGTGCTGCACCGACGAGGACCCAAGTTGTGTTTACTGAAGAATACATAGTAACACTCCCTTTCCCAATTTTTTTCTTTCTTATTATGTATAGAAAGAATTTTTGTAATACCGGACAGAAAAAAACAGATAGAATTTATCCAGTATCAGTATAACGAAAAAGCGCAGGAGAGAGGAAATTCTCTTCCGCGCCTTTACGAAATCAAAATTAGTATATGTAAAACAGGGGATATCTGTATCGTGTGATTAATGGATGAGGAAATCGATAATGAATTATGAAGTAGAGTTCATAAAGATATTCCCCTGTTATTACCTGTTAATTAAACGGAAAACAGAAGCTTGTCATATGTAGGATATGGAAGCAGTGCATCCGGAATCAGAGTTTCTGCTGCGTCTACAGACTTTCTGAGTTCATCCATATCAGAAAGAACAACTGTCTGGTATGCTTTTGCATTAGTCAGAGGATCTTCTGTAGCAAGCGCTTTGGCAGTATCTGCTTTTAAGGTCTCAAGACCTGTGGAAATCTCATCAGCAAGCTGTGACAGCTCTTTGATCAGTTTTCCTTCAGAAGCTGTGCTGACATCTGAAACAACTGATTTTTTAGCAACAGCAGTAGCTGCAACTTTGTCGATATACGCGAATACAGATGGAAGGAAATCCTTCTGTACCATTTCAACCATAGTATTGGACTCAATGTTAAGAATCTTGGAATAGGATTCCAGCCAGATCTCATAACGGGATTCAATTTCTTCTTTTGTGAAATTTGGTAAAGAGTTCAATATTCTTGTCTGCGATCCACTGAGGAAGAGCATCCGGTGTGGATTTCAGGTTAAAGAGACCACGTTTCGTAGCTTCTTCAATCCATTCGTCTGTATAACCGTTTCCGTTAAAGATAACACGTTTATGATCAATAATTGTCTTCTTGATCAGTTCGTGGATTGCATCCTCCATCTTGTCTTCCGGTACATTCTTTAACTGTTCTGCAAACTGGTGAACACACTCAGCAACAGCAGTGTTTAAGATAATGTTCGGGTTTGCAACAGAAGCTTCGGAACCAAGCATACGGAATTCGAATTTGTTACCTGTAAATGCGAATGGTGAAGTACGGTTTCTGTCAGTTGCATCCTTTGCAAAATCCGGGAGCGTACTTACACCGGTATGTAATTTGCCGCCTTTTAAGCTGTGTGCAGCTTCTCCGGTATCAATAAGCTGTGCAAGCACGTCTTCAAGCTGTTCTCCGAGGTATGCGGAAATAATTGCCGGCGGTGCTTCATTTGCTCCAAGTCTGTGATCGTTTCCTACGTCAGAAGCAGATTCACGGAGCAGGTCTGCATGCAGGTCTACTGCACGGAGAATACAGGTCAGAACCAGAAGGAACTGAATATTATCATGAGGTGTCTTTCCCGGATCCAGAATGTTGATCCCATCATCTGTAACCAGTGACCAGTTATTATGCTTTCCGGAACCATTTACACCTTCAAACGGCTTTTCGTGTAACAGGCATTGAAGATTATGGCGATATGCCACTTTCTTCAGCGTCTCCATGATCAGCTGATTATGGTCAACTGCTACGTTGCACTGTGCATAGATCGGCGCAAGCTCATGCTGTCCAGGTGCCACTTCGTTGTGCTGTGTCTTTGCAGCTACACCCATCTTCCAGAGTTCTTCATTGACATCAGTCATAAATGCTGCAATTCTCTCACGGATCGCACCAAAATAATGATCATCCAGTTCCTGTCCCTTCGGAGGATTTGCTCCGAATAATGTACGTCCTGTAAATACAAGATCCTTTCTCTTAAGATATTTTTCTCTGTCTACCAGGAAATATTCCTGCTCAACTCCAACAGATGGTGTAACCTTTTGGGACGTTGTGTTTCCAAAAAGACGCAGAAGACGGATGGATTGTTTGTTGATTGCTTCCATAGAGCGAAGAAGAGGTGTCTTCTGATCCAATGCTTCTCCGGTATAGGAACAAAATGCTGTCGGTATATATAAAATCGATCTTTTCCCATCCGGACTCTTTTTAACAAATGCAGGCGATGTACAATCCCACGCTGTATAACCTCTTGCTTCAAATGTGGAACGCAGTCCTCCTGACGGGAAGGAAGATGCATCCGGTTCTCCTTTGATCAGCTCTTTTCCCGAAAACTCCATCAGGATCTTTCCATCTGACTTCGGTGCTGAAATAAACGAATCATGCTTTTCAGCTGTTGCTCCTGTAAGAGGCTGGAACCAGTGCGAATAGTGAGTGGCACCCTTTTCAATCGCCCACTCTTTCATCTCATGTGCAATAACGTCTGCTGTTGCAGCCTGAAGCTCTTTACCTTCTTCTATCGTCTTTTTCAGCTCTTTGTAAGTCTTCTTCGGAAGTCTTTCCTGCATAACAGCATCATTGAAGACGTTTTCTCCAAATATTTCTGCTACACTAATCCATTCGCTCATCCCATGTACCTCTCTTTTCTACTACTCATTTTCTACTACTCATACAAAACGGTCGTTTTTTTATTCAAATAAAGGAGTCTTGCACTCACGCAAAACTCCTTTTATACCGTTTTCTTCGGACGCCTTTGTCCATGATATTATCAAAAATCAGACTATTCAGCTTTTCCGTCAGAACCGAACAGAATCATTTTCTCTTTTACTTTTTCAACGATTGCATCTGCACCCGGTTTCAGAAGTTTACGTGGATCGTATCCTTTTCCTTCAAGATCCTTTCCTGCTTCAATGTATTTGCGGGTAGCTTCTGCGAATACCAACTGACATTCTGTATTAACATTGATCTTAGAAACTCCAAGGTCAATTGCTTTCTTAATCATATCATCCGGAATTCCTGTACCTCCGTGAAGTACGAGCGGAAGTTCTCCTGTGAGCTCCTGAACTGCTGCAAGAGTCTCAAAGCTGAGTCCTTTCCAGTTTGCCGGATATTTTCCATGAATGTTACCGATACCTGCTGCAAGGAAATCAACGCCAAGGTCTGCAATCATCTTGCATTCCTTAGGATCTGCGCATTCGCCCATTCCTACAACACCGTCTTCTTCTCCACCGATAGAACCAACTTCTGCTTCGATAGAAAGTCCTTTTCCATGGCAAAGTTTAACAAGTTCTGTAGTCTTCTCAATGTTTTCTTCGATCGGATAATGAGATCCGTCAAACATAACTGATG
>OHWC01001558.1_pt1 | contig 9795 bp, 8 predicted proteins | sample 1579541 | NCBI WGS metagenome assembly OHWC01 (sample SAMEA3882551, study PRJEB24775) | human gut metagenome | biome: human-associated habitat; feature: intestine environment; material: feces | place: Netherlands | collected 2009/2010
GTGCGAAAGCAAGTGAAAAATCCCTGTGAAGCCCGTAAAATCAAGGCTTCACAAAATCTTCACAAAATAATTAGCACTCACCTCTTGACATTGCTAATAATGGGTGTTATATTACATCTAGAACAAAGGAAAGGGAACAAAAAGAACAGAAGATGCCGAAAACGGAATCGGAGTTCTCAGAAAGCTTTTCTTTGAACCAGATAAAATGACAACCACTTCTGAAAAGGATTCACAGAAGGCATGATAGAAGGAATGGAGGAATGACTTATGTTACTGCCTAGAATTTGGGATGAAGATTTATTTGAGAATATGGATAACTGGATGAGCTGGCCGGATGAGAGTGAGTTCTTCGGTAAGAAGAATCCTCTGTATGGCAAACATGCAAAGAACCTCATGAAGACAGATGTTCGGGAAACCGAGGATGCTTACGAGGTAGATATTGATCTGCCTGGCTTCAAGAAAGACGAGGTTACGATCACCGTCGAAAATGGTTATCTGAATATCAGCGCTGTCAAAGGCCTTGATAAAGACGAAACCGATAAGAAGACCGGCAAGTACATTCGTCAGGAGCGTTACGCAGGCAGCTGCTCCAGAACATTTTATGTCGGCGAAGCCGTTGAACCCGAGGATGTTTCCGCGAAGTTTGAAAACGGTATCCTGCAGCTTCACATTTTGAAGAAGGAAGCAAAGAAGGTAGAAAAGAAAGACAACCGGATCGCAATTGAAGGCTGATCTTTTCGGTATACAAATCTGAGCATTCCGTCAAAATCTCACCTGATAAAAATCCCGGTGCGTGAAAACGTACCGGGATTTTTTGTCGTAAAGGAAGCTTCGATTTTATACAATAAAAACGCTTTGGGAGGATCCCACTGCGGCAGGAAAGGAAAAGGGCGATATTCGATAGGAGAAATGCGCTGGATTTCACCCGAAAGGTTGCGTAAAAAGGCGCAATCATGTAAAATCAAAGTAATATCTTTGAAAAATGAGCGGCAGGACCGCAGCATGGAGGATGAAATGGATATATTCGGAATATTGGCGATGGTCGGGGGACTTGCTCTGTTTTTATACGGTATGCAGGTTCTGGGAGATGGTCTGAAAAGAACGTCGGGCGGACGTCTGGAAGAAATTCTGGAATCGCTGACTTCCAACAAATGGAAGGGCGCGCTGCTGGGCTGTGTTGTCACGGCAGTAATTCAGTCATCGTCAGCAACGACGGTAATGGTAGTCGGACTCGTAAACTCCGGTATTATGAAGCTGACGCAGGCTGCAGGCGTTATTTTGGGAGCGAACGTCGGAACGACAGTTACTTCCTGGATGCTGAGCTTGACTGGTATCGAAAGCAGCAATGTGTTTGTACAGCTGTTAAAGCCGGCGAACTTCTCACCAATCGTCGGTATCATTGGCGTGATCATGCTGATGACCGCTAAAAATGATAAGAAAAAAGATATCGGTACGATTTTGATCGGCTTTGCAGTTCTGATGTTTGGTATGGAAACTATGTCCTCTGCAGTAGAGCCGCTGGCGGGCAATGAGAAATTTACCGGCATTCTGACGATGTTCTCCAATCCGATCCTTGGTATGCTTGCCGGTCTGGTGCTGACTGCGGTTATTCAGAGCTCTTCTGCATCCATCGGTATCCTGCAGGCACTTTCCATGAGTGGAACACTTACCATCGGTTCTGCGATCCCGATTCTGATGGGTGAAAACATCGGTACGGCGATCACTGCGATCCTTTCCTCTATGGGCGCAAGTAAAAATGCGAAGCGTGCAGCGCTGATGCATTTATATTTCTGTATTTTAAAGACAAGCTTTTTCATGGTGCTTTTTTATCTGATCGATGCGATCGTACATTTTTCGTTTATGACAGAGCTTGCAAACCCCTTCATCATTGCCATGATCCACAGTATCTTTAACCTGTCGGCGGTGGTTATCATGCTGCCGATATCCGAAGTACTGGTAAAGCTTGCGATGAAGACGATTCCGGTTACTCCGGACGAGCTCGAGGATGTTCCGGTAGAAAAGAGCATTCAGATTCTGGACGAGCGTTTCCTGGCATCTCCGCATTTTGCACTGGAGCAGTGTAAAACAGCCGCAGGCGATATGGCAGAGTATGCCCGGGAAGCCCTGTTGCTTGGAATGGGGCTTGTGACAGAGTTCCATCCAGAACAGGCAAAGCGGGTGGAAAATCTGGAAAATCTTGTGGATTCCTACGAAGATCAGCTGGGTACTTATCTGGTAAAATTAAGCAGCCGGAATCTTTCTACGAGAGACAGCCATACACTGTCCACGCTGCTGCATTGTATCGGTGATTTTGAGCGGATCTGTGACCATGCGATCAACCTCGTAGGATATGCACAGGAAATGGCGGAAAAGGATCTGCATTTTTCTGCCAAAGCAGAAGACGAGCTGAAGGTATTTACGGCGGCGGTTCAGGATATTATGAACCGTGCGGTAACAGTATTTAAGAACGATGATCTGAAGCTTGCAAAGTCTGTAGAGCCTCTGGAAGAGGTGATCGACGGACTGAATATGGAGATCAAGAGACGCCATATCCGCAGATTACGGAAGGGAAAATGTACCATAGAGCTTGGACTTACGCTGTCGGATATTACGACCTGCTACGAACGGGTTGCAGACCACTGCTCCAATATCGCAGTATGCCTGCTGCAGGTCAATGAAGACGGCTTCGATACCCATGGTTATCTGGAAATGGTCCGTGATACGGACAATCCGGAGTTCCGCGCAGAGGTGGCAGAATTTGAACACAAATACGAGCTGCCCCGTATGAAGAAGGATGAAATCGATTCTCTGCCGACGATCGCTTTAGAGGAAACAGATACAGACTCCGGGGAAAAATCAGATTTTCTCAGCAGTCGAATTCAGGAGCGTAAGAAAAAGAAAAAAGACGGGAAAAAGAAATAAAGAAGGCGCGCAGATTGACGGGAATATACCCGAACAGAACGGATTAAAGTCGGTTGAAAGAGACGATTGAGTTATGGAAGAAAACATAAAGATTCCTAGCAAAGAAGAGGTTTCACAATTTTTGGATTTGAACATAGAAAACGTGAATAAAGTGTTTTTATATGCAAAAGCGGATTTGGAAGGAAACATTTTAGTAGATTCTGAAGTTGCGAAACAAGAAAAACTAGGTCCTTTAATGAAAGCGGTTACTCTTAGGGAAGAAGGAACTTCATCAGAAACCCCGGTATATTTAAATTTGCTTAGATTGGTTGTTGTCAGAGGGACGGTTATCGGTTTTTTCCAACAGCTGCAGATATCTTTTTGGAATAAAGGATTAAAAAAAGAGGATCCGCTATATACAAAAGCAGTCTTAAAGGATTTAATAGGTCTGAAAGCATGTGACGGGAAAACAAATGTCATAAAACTGAAAAATAAGGCTGGAAGAGAAGAATATGTAAGCGTCTGGGCGGATCAGGCACATAAGGATTCTATCGATAAGCTTTTATATCTGGCAAGAGCATTATACCTGATTGATCCCTTGAGGGATTCGGGAGTCAAGGATAATGCCGGAAATCCTGTCCTGTCAGTCGATACGACACAAGGGATATTTGAAGGTATGATTCCGAGATATAGTGCGGAATCGAAAGCTACATTAGCAGAGCTGATGAAACGTAAGGCAGAGAAGGCAGAACAAGTTAAAAACGAAGAAAATCAGAATACATGAGCGGTATATGTCAATTGGTCTTACAAGAAAGTACAGACACTTACCGGAGAAAATGAAAAATGAGAATTGCAGCATATCAGTTTGCCGTAACCGGCGATATGGTGGAGAATTTTGAAAAAATAAAAAATGCAATTTTGCTGGCAAAGAAGAATGCTGTCCAGCTCCTTGTTTTTCCGGAATGCGCGTTGACAGGCTACCCGCCGAGAGATATCAAAAGCTCGTCTGAGGTTCGTTTTGATCTTGTGGAGGATTGCTGTAAAAAGCTCCAGGAACTGTCGGATGAAACCGGGATTGCGCTTCTTGTGGGGACGATTTACCGGGCAGATCAGATTTACAACCGGGCGATTTTATTCGATGGAAAGTGAATAAAAACAACGACATTAAATATCGGTATGGCTTTTGTCTGGTGGCCATCCAACGATATTTGGTGTCGTTTTTTTGTTTCCGGAGAAAAGGAGTGGATTCAGCTTGCGGTAACCTGTTTCCCGATGGCGTTATGCGCGCAGGTCTTCTTTGTAGGATCGCTTGTGAGATTTGTATTTCGGATGATATTTACGAAGCAGCTGGCGAATGGATAAACTTGGTTCCGTAAAAAAAATACGGCATAAGTTGAATTTTTTTGCAGATAATAATATAATATAGAAAAAGAGCAGGAATGGTGATTGTTATGTTAAAAAAATTCAGCGTAGAAAACTTTAAAGGGTTTCAGGATAAAATCACATTTGATATAGGATCACCCAGCAATTATAACTTTAATTCTGAAATTATAAAAAACGGTTGTGTGACAAAAGGAATTATTTATGGCATTAACAGCAGCGGTAAATCAAACCTTGGATTGGCTATTTTTGATATCATTACCCATTTGACAGATAAACAGAAATTGCTTTCCAGCTACGATTTTTACCTGAACATGAGTGGAAGAAAATCTTTTGCTGAATTTGAATACACCTTTATGTTTGATGGTCATGAAGTGGTTTACCGATACAGCAAAAATGATGTAAATACTTTGAAGAGTGAGAGTTTATCTATTGATGGAAAGGAAGTTATCTTTTTTGATTTTCTTACCAGAGATGGGTTCACCTTGCTGGATGGTTCCGGCACTTTGAATGTATCGATCAAGAGCGAGAGTCCGATTTCCCGTGTAAGGTATGTGAACAACAACTCTATTCTTACGGATAATGAGCAAAATCGGGTATTTAAAAAGTTTATTGATTTTGTGGAACGTATGCTTTTGTTTTATTCGTTAGACAGCCGGGGATATGAAGGCTTTACAAATGGTAACGAAGGCGTAGCGGAAGGTATTGTAAATAGTGGAAAAGTGCTGGATTTCCAGAGGTTCCTGAAAGAAAATGACATTGACTATGAATTATACGGATGCGAAGTGGACGGCAAAAAAGCAATCTACTGTCATTTTGATAATACAGATGCTGATTTCTTTAAGATCGCCTCTACCGGAACCAGATCACTGGCATTGTTCTATTATTGGTATATTCGTATGGAAAAGGCATCTTTTGTGTTTATAGATGAATTTGATGCATTTTATCATTTCGAATTATCCGAGTCGGTGCAAAGACATTTGAACCAGATAGCTGGAGTTCAGATATTTACAACGACTCACAACACGGATCTGATGAGCAATGATCTGCTTAGACCGGATAGCTATTTCTTACTTGCAAATAACAGCATAAAAGCGATTTCTCAATTAACAGAAAAGGAACTGCGTCAGGCTCATAATCTTCAGAAAATGTATAAGGCAGGTGCATTTAATGGCAAATAAAGACTATAAGGCATTTATAGTCGAGGGAGAGGTCAGAGAACCTCAGGTGATTGACAGTATTTCGAAGAGGTAACACCGGGTCAGATATATGTCATGGAAGTACAGGAGACTGAGAGACAGCGGGTATTTGTGTTGAGTGCATTTCCGGAATTTTTGCTGGATTATTTTGGGGTGAAGCTGTGGAAAACAAGTGTGAAACATACAAGAAATCAGATGAGTGAGTTAGAATGCAGAAAGAACTGGTTTCAAAAATCTTGAAAAACGGCACACCGCATTCTCGTTACTTTAGCGATGAGTTAGGTGTGCCAAATTTTTTAATTAAAACCCAGAACAAATGTTTGCCATACAGAAAGACGTATTGTATAATACAAATATGGAAAAAGAAAGTAGGGAACTTTATGCAGATTGTATCCAGCTATGGAGTAGAAATTAAAAAAAAGAATATACCGCTCCGCGCTACGCTGGATATTTTTCGGAAAGCAGTTTCCTATCTGATTCCGGTGTATGCAGGGACCTGGAAAGAACTTTCAGAAATCCGAAATCCTCAAAAACGCTTTAATGCAGCAGAGCATCTGGTACATGAGACGAAAAAGAATCCTGCCAGGTTTGCGTTTGACCGGCATTTTCCTAAAATGCCATCTTACCTGAGAAGGGCGGCAATCCAACATGCACTTGGAGCAGTGTCCTCCTATCAAACACGTCTCAGTTTGTGGGAAAAGGGAGAGTTAAAGGGGAAACCAAAGCTGGTCTGTGAGAATCATGCAATGCCGGTATTCTATCGGGATGTCATGTATAAGGAAGCAGAATATGGCGAAGATGTTGCTCATTTAAAGTTATTTGATGGACGCGATTGGAAATGGTTCCAGGTAAAATTACTCCATACGGATATGGAATATCTTCGGAAAAAGTGGAGCGGGAAAAAGGCAACCGCCCCAACGTTGGAAAAGAAACATCATACATATTTCCTTCGATTTTCGTACACAGAGGAAGTAAGCTTATCGAAAACAGCGGTAAAAGAGCAGGTGATATGCAGTGTTGATTTAGGGATCAATACGGATGCGGTCTGCAGTATCATGCGTGTGGATGGCACTATCCTGGGACGGAAATTTATCAATTTTACCAGTGATAAAGACCATTTGTATCATGTACTTGGCAGAATCCGCCGTTTTCAGAGAGAACATTTCTCCAGACAGGTCCAAAGCCGATGGAATTATGCAAAAAGGCTGAATATGGAGCTGTCCCGCAAAATAGCTGCGGCGATCACGAAATGTGCCATAGAATATCAGGCGGATGTAATTGTGTTCGAATATCTGGAAACGCAGGGGAAGCTATCCGGAAAAAAGAAACAGAAACTTCATTTATGGAGAAAGCGGGATATTCAGAAGCTGTGTGAGCATCAGGCTCACCGGAACGGGATCCGTGTATCCAGAGTCAGTGCCCAAAACACCAGCAGGCTGGCCTGTGACGGAAGCGGAGCAGTGGAAAGAAATCCGGAGAACCATAGCCTGTGTACCTTTCGGACAGGAAAACAGTATAACTGCGACCTGTCAGCATCCTATAATATTGGAGCGAGATATTTTATACGGGAACTTTTAAAACCCTTGCCGGAAACGGAAAGGTCTTCCCTGGAGGCAAAAGTACCTGCAGTGAAGCGTAGAACCTCATGTGTTTATGCGGATTTAAGGAAGCTTTATGCAGAAATAAGCGAATTAAAAGCAGCATAAACACAGGCAGATATACAGCGGACTACCTGTAATGTGGAAACTGGCCGTATCCGGCGCAGAAAAAGTGCGTATCCGCACGAATTCTAAGTTACTGGCGTATCCGCCGATATTTAGTCTTGTCGTTTAAAACGACTGAGAAGCACGTGACTTTAGTCATGTGAGGTTCACGAAAAGTATACGAGGGAAAATTTGATGAAAAAAAGCGTTTATCTGGCGATATTTGCATTGACCTTTGGACTCTGCTCAGGCTGCGGAAACAAGGAAGCAGACAGCGATATTTCGGGTACGGAAGACACCGTTTTTCAGACAGAAGAACCGCTTGAGCTTTCAGGCACAGGAAATATTGATTTAAGTGAAGAAAATAAGGATTCCGGCGGAGAAAATGCTGATTCCAGTGAAGAAAATAATGGTTCCGGTGAAGAGGATATTGATATCGAATCAACCGATACTCAGGAGATCGATTTTACGCGCGATTATTCTGAGGACATCAAAAAAGATGTGGACGATGTAGTATCGGCTTCGGCTTCTTTGCAAGAGGAACTGGAAAATATTCACACGCTTTCCGAACAGTATGAGGCGATTGCCCAAACTGCTCAGACGCAGGGGGAAATGAATATGTCGTCCGGATGGTTTCTCAAAATCTGGGATACGGAGCTGAATAACCTGTGGAGCAGATTCAGCGATTCGGCGGATGCGCAGACGAAGGAAAAAGTCCTCGCAGAGCAGAGAAGCTGGAACTCCATGAAAGAAGAAGTGGCGCAGGAGAGCCTTGGTTCCAGCGAAGAAAACGGGAGCATGTACTCGCTTCTTGTGAACTTTTTTCAGGAAGAAATTACAAAAAACAGAGCCTACGTCCTTGCAAATGAGCTGGCAAAGGTGAAGGGCGAAGCATTTGAAATGCCGGAGCGGTCGACGAAGTACGGAGTGTTTGTGGATAATCAGGGGACCGGCAGTGTATACAGCCTGTTATGTACCCAGCAGGGCGTAAATGGCAGCGATGAAGCGGTGATCTCCATTTACAGGCAGGGCGAGCTAAAAGGAAGCTTTGTGGATAACGGAAACGGGGAGCTGGAATTTTCATCCGAGGATGGCTCTGTAAAGGGAATTATTCAGATCAACGGCTGGGACGGCGCGAGCTTTGAAGTGACGGAGACATCCAACCTGGATGCATTTCCCGTAGGACAAAAAACGGAATTTCCGTTTGCGTTTTAAAGAAAACAGAATATCAGAATCGAACACCCCCAGACCTGACCGAAGCGCGATGCCCGGCGGGGCTGGGGGTGTTTTGTGTGCCGTATCTTACCAGATTCCCAGCACATGCTGCATGAGCAGGCTCATGGAAGCGATGCCGACCCAGCAGCAAAAGCCCAGGGCGAGCGGTTTACCGCCGGTTTTGATGAGTTTTACAATGTTTGTATTTAAACCGACCGCGCACATGGCGAGGACGATGAAGAACTTGCTCAGTGTTTTGAGAGGAGAAAATACGGATGCGGAAACACCGAGAGAAGTTGCGATTGTTGTGATGACGGAAGCCAGCACAAAGTAGAGAATAAACATCGGGAAAATCTTTTTAAACTCGACTTTTTTGCCCTCGGAACCGGCTTTTCTCGTACGGACAAAGGCGAGTACCAGTGTGATCGGAATGATTGCAAGGGTACGGGTCAGCTTTACGGTAACAGCTTTGTCCAGTGTCTGTGTGCCGAGCTGATAGAGGGAATCCCAGGTGGATGCGGCAGCGGTCACGGAAGAAGTATCGTTGACAGCAGTTCCGGCGAAAATTCCGAAGGCTTCGCCGCTTGTGGTGGAAAATCCGAGCAGCGCGCCGAGGGCCGGGAAAAACAGGGCAGCCAGCATGTTGAAGAAGAAAATAACGGAAATTGCCTGTGCAACCTCTTCATCATCTGCATCAATAACGGGGGCTGTTGCAGCGATTGCGGAGCCGCCGCAGATCGAAGAACCGACACCGACCAACGTGGAGATTTTGCCGGGAACGTGCATGACACGGTGCAGCACATAGGCGATAATCAGCGAGGTGGAAATCGTTGCGAGGATGATCGGCAAGGACTGCTTTCCGGTTTCCAAAATGACGGAAAGGTTTAAGCCAAAGCCCAGCAGGATGACTGCGTACTGCAGTACCTTTTTGGATACAAATGTGATGCCGCTCTGGAACTGTGTTTTATCTTTGAGCAGCAGTGTGATCAGCATACCGGCAAGAATGCCGAATACCGGACCGCCGACAACCGGGACAGCCTGTCCCAGAAACCAGCAGGGAATGGCAAGGACGAGGCATAACAGGATGCCTTTTACATTTTTCTGAATGAAACTCATGTGTTCTCCCTTCCTGACGGAACGTTCGCCGCCAGTTTTCTTTCATAATTACGTGTCAGATCAGAAGTTTTGACACTGACGGATGCAGCAGTTTACAGTACCGCCTGCAAACAGTTATTATCCTAGCACAGAAATATAATAAATTAAAATGATATATTTATAAAATGATAGATTTTTGTTATGATGAAGCGGAAAATGCTGTGGAAAAGGAAAGGAACCGGGGAGATGCAGAGATTTCTGCATTTCTGACAAATCGCAGTCTGCGGCGGGAAAAGAGGAGG
>OHWC01001567.1_pt1 | contig 9766 bp, 7 predicted proteins | sample 1579541 | NCBI WGS metagenome assembly OHWC01 (sample SAMEA3882551, study PRJEB24775) | human gut metagenome | biome: human-associated habitat; feature: intestine environment; material: feces | place: Netherlands | collected 2009/2010
GAAATATTTTGCAAATGCGATTTTGTGTATCCTCATAATCAGCATTCCATTTGTCCTGTCTGGCATTTTTTCTCCGGATACGGTGATGCATATGATGGGGGCGGATGCCGGGATCACGCAGCTGGGCCGCACATATACGAGGATTTTCTTATTATTTACACCGTTTTTTATGATGAATTATGTGTTTTCTGCGTTTGTCCGCAACGACAATGCTCCGACCCTCGCCATGATTGGAACGATGATGGGAAGTTTTTCCAATGTTGTCCTTGACTATGTGTTTATGTTTCCAATGGGGATGGGACTGGCAGGAGCAGCACTTGCCACAGCAGCCTCTCCGATCGTCAGCATATTAATCTGCAGTATTCATTTTTTTCAGAAGAAAAATACGGTACAGTTTGCAAAGACCAGACCATCGGTACGGATGCTTACAGCATCCTGCCAGCTGGGGGTGCCGGCATTTGTGGGAGAATTTTCTTCCGGAGTGACAACAACGCTTTTTAATTACCTGATTTTAGGGCTTGCCGGAAATGTAGGAGTGGCTGCCTATGGCGTGATTGCCAACTTTGCACTCATATTTACCTGTATTTTTAACGGGATTTCCCAGGGAGCCCAGCCACTGGTCAGCCGTTATTACGGAGAAGGGAATGAACGTGCGGTTAAAAAGATTCTGCATCTGGGACTGGCTACGGGCGTTGTTTTCAGTCTTTTGATTATTTCGCTTGTCTGGGGATTTACAGACCCGATGGTAGCCTTGTTTAACAGTGAACATTCGGTAAAGATGGCGGAATATGCATTTACAGGAATGCGGCTTTATGTGATCGGATTTTTGTTTGCCGGTTTCAATATTATCGGAACCGGGTATCTGAGTGCATCGGAGCATGCAAAAGAGGCATTTACGGCCTCGGTTTGCAGAGGATTTGTAGCTATTGCGGTGTGTTCCGTGATATTGTCACGTATATTTGGAATCCGTGGTGTCTGGCTGTCGTTTATGGCTGCGGAAGCACTGACGGCAGGAATTACGGCATGGGCGCTTCTTAAAGATCGCAAAAAGGAGGCTATGGCATGAAGTATGATAAGAAAGAACCTGAAACGATGGATGCAGATCCGATGCGTCTTTTGGTTTCCGCCATATTGGCATTTACGGTGATGCTTTTTATCAATGGGTTTGTCGGAAGTATGGGTGGATTTCCTGCGTTTGTTGCATTTACGCTGGTATTTTTCCGGATACGAACCCGTGCGGGAATGGAAAACGGAGGGATGCAGCAGGAATTGTCAGATCGTCAGATCACAGGACGGCTGTTGTGGAAATATGCTGTTGGTTATCTGGTTTTATGGGGAATTTTAAGAATTGCGTTTCTGATCTCCCGGGTCACCGGCTGGGGAAATATCAATGGAGCTTCCGCAGTGGAATATGTACGGCAGATGTGGAACACATCGCTTTTGGAAAAATGGGCATATTTTTTTGCGGGGATGATCATGTTTGCGTTTGTGCTTTCACTGTTTCCGCTTGCTGTAATCCGGGAAAAGGTGCGGTGGATTCGCTATGCATTGGTTGATGGTGCGGTGTTTGCACTGGTATGTCTTGGAATTAACGGCGTCTGTCGTTTGAAATTTGAACAGAAATCATCAGGCAGAGCAACATGTCTGATCGATCATCTGCTGCTTTGCGGCCGGATGCGGACCTGGCAGGAAATCACCTGTCTGTTGGCAATGGTTGTTTTTATTCTTGTCATCGGTGCATTTGTATTTAGCTATGCATCCAGACAGTATGCGGTTAAAAATATAGATGGAATACCGGCATCCGCCGGGGAAGAAGAATCGCGCAGACACCGGATGATCAGAAAGATTGTGACGGTTGGCTGTAGTATTGCGGCTGCTGCAATTGTTGTCGTGATAGTACTTCTGATGCCAAAAGATACCGCAGGGGATTATACGAAGGTTGCGGAATTTCTGACTGAGGATACGCGGATGGGACCGATGGAATATGGAGATGCGGTTTATGTACCGGTAAATGAGAAAGCGGATCTGGAGAAAAACGGAATTGCCCAGGGCTATCTGGCAGAGCGTGGAGAGCGCTGCGACAGTCGGTTTTATCAGCTTGCGATTGCAAATCTTCTGTATACCGATCCGACCGGAAAAACAAATCTCGTACAGACAGCCGGAACCGATGGAGGAACATATGCACCGGTGGCATCGGTGGAAACAGACAAGGCATGGGAAACGCATGATATGTTTCTTCTCTGGGATGAAGATTGGGTTTTAGAATCGGCATATTCGCACGAGCCGACAGGCTATGTGGCATGTCCGGCTGATCTGATACGGGGACTCAGGATGCAGTTTCCGGATGTGACTTACCGCACAGCGGATTTTTCGGATTATGATGCCTATTTTACACTTAGGGGATATCAGAACATGGAGCAGGTGCTGGAGGAAGATCCCGTGGATGGAGACTGGGTCGGATGCATTCTGGTGAAAGATAACAAATTTTATTTTGGAAGCTACGAAAATCAGATTACGGGTATCTGTCTGCAACAGCTGCGGAAAGTACTCGGAGGAAATGCAAAATAAAAAAGGAAATCAGGAATTCACGCAGAATATATAATATGTAGAGTTGTTTGAAATATTGTAAGGATTTTGGCGGTTTGTGCCGCAGAAATGAGCAGAATATGACAATTCGGGAAAGAATAGAACAGATAGAAGCAGATACTTTAAGTCCGTACGCCTGTCTGTCCATAAATTCAAAGGGCAGAGACAGGGAGGAACCGCAGTGTGATATTCGTCCGGTCTTTCAGAGGGACCGTGACCGTATCCTGCACAGTAAGTCTTTCCGGAGACTGAAAAGTAAGACGCAGGTTTTTCTCACACCGATGGGAGATCATTACCGGACGCGGCTGACACATACGCTTGAAGTATCGCAGAATGCGAGAACCATTGCGAAGGCGCTCCGGCTGAATGAAGATCTGGTTGAGGCGATAGCACTGGGGCATGATTTGGGGCATACACCGTTTGGACATGCAGGAGAATTTCTGCTGAATCAGGTGTATGAAGGCGGGTTCCGCCACAACGAACAGAGCGTACGTATTGTAGAAAAACTGGAAAAAGACGGAGAAGGACTGAATCTGACCTGGGAGGTCCGGGATGGAATTTTAAACCATCAGACACGGACGATTCCGCACACGCTGGAAGGAAAGATTGTGCGCCTGTCCGATAAGATTGCATATGTCAATTCCGATATTGACGATGCGATCCGTGCAATGATTCTGGATGAGGAAGATATTCCCGTGGAACTGCGTCGTACGCTGGGATTTACCACGAGAGAGCGCCTGGATCACCTGATCCACGATATCATCAGCAACAGCATGGGAAGAAACGATATCATTATGTCGGATGAGACCGCGGAGGCGCTGCGGGATCTGCGCTTGTTCATGTTTGAACATGTATACCGGAATCCGGTCGCAAAAGGCGAGGAAGTAAAAGCTAAGACCATGCTGGAACAGATGTATTATTTTTATATGGACCATATCGAGCAGCTGCCGGCAAAGTTATTAAAAATGCTGGATGAGGGCGAAGACAAAGGGCGCATCGTCTGTGACTATATTTCCGGTATGACAGATAAGTATGCGATTACCAAATTTAAAGAAAATTTTATGCCGCAGGCATGGAAAGTGGATGGATATTGATGACTAGAGAAAGGAGGGGATTTCCACGCCGTATTTTTCAGATGATCTGATTGAGGAGGTACGTTCCCGCAATGACATTGTGGATGTGATCGGCGGGTATGTGCGTCTGCAGAAAAAAGGAAGTACATATTTTGGGTTATGCCCCTTTCATAATGAGAAGACGGGATCATTTTCCGTTTCTCCGAATAAACAGATGTATTACTGCTTTGGATGTGGAGCGGGAGGCAATGTTTTTACATTTCTGATGCAGTATGAGAATTATACTTTTACCGAAGCGATGCAGGTACTTGCCGATCGTGCGGGAATTGAACTTCCCAAGCAGGAGATGACAGGTGCACAGAAACGTGAGGCGGACAAGCGCACGAAACTGCTGGAGATTAACAAAGAAGCCGCAAAGTATTTTTATAAACTTCTGCGCAGCCCGAGAGGGGAAAAAGCATATGCGTATTTCCGTAAGCGGGAGCTGTCGGATGAAACGATGCGCAAATTTGGCCTGGGCTATTCGGATCAGTACAGCGATGATCTCTATCGCTATTTAAGACATGTGGGATATGACGATGCGCTGCTGAAAGAGTCGGGGCTTGTCTCCATCGATGAGGTGCGCGGAGGCCATGACAAATTCTGGAATCGTGCCATGTTTCCGATCATGGATGTACATAACCGGGTGATCGGATTTGGAGGGCGTGTCATGGGCGAAGGGGAACCGAAGTATCTGAATTCGCCGGAGACGAAGATTTTTGACAAGAGCCGGAATCTGTATGGATTAAATATTGCAAGGACAACCAGAAAACCGCAGCTGCTTTTATGTGAGGGATATATGGATGTCATTGCACTGCACCAGGCAGGCTTTGACAATGCGGTGGCCTCTCTTGGCACATCGCTTACCAGTGGACATGCCAGTCTGCTGAAACGCTACACCAAAGAAGTGTATCTGACATATGACAGTGATGGGGCTGGGGTAAAGGCGGCACTCCGTGCAATTCCGATTTTAAAAGAAGTTGGAATTATCACGAAAGTCATAAACATGCAGCCGTACAAAGATCCGGATGAATTTATCAAAGCACTTGGGGCCGAAGAATATCAGAAGCGGATTGATCAGGCGGAAAACAGTTTTCTGTTTGAAATCCGTATGCTGGAGCAGAATTATGATATGAATGATCCGGAGTCCAAGACGGCATTTTATAATGAGACGGCGCGGCGGCTTTTAGCCTTTCCGGAGGAGCTTGAGCGCAACAATTATATCCAGGCGGTCGCTGATAAGTACAGGATTGGCTTTGAGGATCTGCGGAAGCTTGTGAATAATCTGGCAATGGCAGGGAGCGGGATTACAAAGGCGGCTCCGTTAAAGAGCGGTATCCATGAAAAAAAGAAAGAAGATGGCATGAAACAGTCACAGAAGCTGCTTCTGACCTGGCTGATCGAGGATACGCGGCTTTTTGACAGCATCAAAGGATGGATCACGGAGGAAGATTTCACGGAACCGCTGTATCGCAAAGCGGCACAGGAGCTGTTCACCCAGTATGGGGAGAGCGGACAGGTGAATCCGGCAAAGATTATCAGCCGGTTTCAGGAGGAGGAAGAACAAAAAGAAATTGCGGGGCTTTTTAATGCAAAAATTCATGAAGTAGAGACAAAACAGGACAAAGAAAAAGCATTAAAGGAAACAATTGAGAGAATCAAGGAAAACAGTATTGATGTTCGAAGCCGGCAGTCAGATCCGAATGATCTGACGGTCGTTATGCAGCTGATCAATGAACAGAAGGAATTGGAGAAGCTGAAGAAAACGCATATTTCTATTGATTAGGGACAAAATAGAAAGTAACCTGAGAGGACGAAACGACATGGCAAAGAAAAAAGAAGAGAATGCAGCAGTGGAAACGGAAGAAACAAAGGCAAAGTTCAGAGAAAAACTGAAAAGTCTGCTGGAACTGGGAAAAAAGAAACGGAACATTCTGGAGTATCAGGAGATCAGCGATTTTTTCAGGGATATGAATCTTGACGAAGAAAAGATGGAGAAGGTTCTGGATTTCCTGGAAGCAAATAAAGTAGATGTCCTCAGGATCAGTGACGGGGATGATGAGGATGATGATATCATTCTGGATGACGAAGACGAGGTAGAAGTAGAAAAGATTGATCTTTCGGTTCCGGAGGGCGTAAGTATCGAGGATCCGGTACGCATGTACTTAAAGGAAATCGGCAAAGTGCCGCTGCTGTCTGCAGACGAAGAAATTGAGCTGGCACAGAAGATGGAGGCCGGAAGTGTGGCAGTTGAAAAAATTCCACTGCTCAAAGAGCGTCTGGCAGAAACCGGTGATGAACAGGAAAAAGAAGAAATACAAGCGGAGATCAAAGCATTGCAACTGGATGTCGACCGTGGATCAGATGCCAAAAAACGTCTGGCGGAGGCAAATCTTCGTCTGGTAGTCAGCATTGCCAAGCGCTATGTGGGCAGGGGCATGCTGTTTTTAGACCTGATTCAGGAAGGAAATTTGGGACTGATCAAGGCGGTAGAAAAATTTGATTACCGCAAAGGATATAAGTTCTCCACTTATGCAACATGGTGGATCCGGCAGGCAATTACCCGTGCAATTGCGGATCAGGCAAGAACCATCCGTATTCCGGTGCACATGGTGGAAACGATCAACAAGCTCATTCGTGTCAGCAGACAGCTGCTGCAGGAACTCGGGCGGGAACCTACGCCGGAAGAAATCGCGGAAGAGATGAAGATGCCGGTGGAACGTGTGCGGGAAATCTTAAAGATTTCACAGGAACCGGTATCTTTGGAAACACCAATCGGAGAAGAGGAAGATTCCCATCTGGGCGATTTTATTAAAGATGATAATGTACCGGTACCGGCAGATGCTGCAACTTTTACGCTGCTTAAGGAACAGCTGGAAGAGGTACTCGGAACACTGACCGAGCGGGAGCAGAAAGTGCTGACGCTTCGCTTTGGTCTGGAGGATGGAAGGGCGAGAACCCTTGAGGAAGTCGGAAAAGAGTTCAATGTAACCAGAGAACGAATCCGTCAGATTGAGGCAAAAGCGCTCCGTAAGCTTCGCCATCCCAGCAGAAGTCGTAAGTTAAAGGATTATTTAGAGTAACATGATGAAATTATCGAGGAGAATGAAAGCAGTGGCTTCCATGGTTACAACCGGCGGTATCCTTGCGGATATCGGAACAGACCATGCGTATGTGCCGATTGCACTGGTACAGAGGCAGAAAATAAAGGGAGCCATTGCAATGGATATTAATGAGGGACCGCTTGCCCGGGCACAGGAACATATCCGGGCAGCCAGGCTGGAGGAATATATACAGACCAGGCTTTCGGACGGGGCAGAGGCACTGCTTCCAAATGAAGCGGATTCCATTCTGATTGCAGGAATGGGTGGAGAACTGATTCTGCATATTCTGACGGAAGGGGAATCCGTCTGCAGTACAGCGAAAGAACTGATTTTGCAGCCACAGTCTGAAATACATAAGGTCCGGGAATATCTGCGCCAGCATCAGTATAAAATTGAAGATGAAGATATGGTCTGTGAAGAAGGAAAATATTATCCGATGATGCGTGCCGTAAAAACGGAGCAGGATGAAACGTGGAACCGGTTGAACGATCAGACAATTGCAGTCTGTGATATTTACGGACCGCTTCTTCTGAGAAACGGAAATCCGGTACTGCGCCGGTTTTTGGTGCGTCAGCATGGACAGCTGACACAGATTCTGCAGACGCTTGAAGCACAGAAAGAATCGGAACAGATCATACGACGTATTGCAGAAGTGCAGGAAAAATTACAGCAGAATGAATCTGCGTATACGATTTTGGGGGCGATAAAAAGTGCAGGAATTTGAGATCACATTGGAGACTGCGCCGGAGAAAACCGAACTGGTTCTGATTCCGGAGCAGACAAAACTGGAACAGATTGCAAAACAATATCAGAAAAATTACAGTGACAGGATTGTACTGGCATGTGTAGATGGAAAGCTGCGGGAACTTTCAAAAGTGGTGAAGGCACCCGGTAAAATTTCGTTTCTGACGATGACGGACAGGGACGGCAAACGCACCTATCGCAGAAGTATGACGCTTTTATTGCAGAAGGCGGTAGAAAATCTGTGGAAGGATCAGGTAAAAATCAGGGTATATTATTCTCTGGGAGAAAGTTATTACTGTGAACTGCATGGAACTGCAAATGATGCAGCAGCCGTGCAGGCACTGCGTGCAGAGATGCAGCGTCTGGTAGAGGCCGATTTACCGATCAAGAAATGCAGTGTAAAAACAGAAGATGCGGAACAGCTGTTTCATGATAAGGGAATGAAGGACAAAGAGCGGCTTTTACATTATCGCAGAAGTTCGCGTGTCAATATTTATGAGCTGGACGGACATCAGGACTATTATTACGGTTATATGGTTCCATCCACGGGATACCTCGGAGTGTTTGATCTGGAGTTATATGAAGACGGCTTTGTTCTTTTGTTCCCAAATAAAAAGGGAGATGAAGTGGAACCGCTTCATACCTCCAATAAACTGTACCACACATTAAAAGAATCACGCAGCTGGAGCCGTATGCTGGACGTTGGAACGATCGGTGCGCTCAATGATGCAATCGCATCCGGCAGGGGTGAACAGATTATTCTGCTTCAGGAAGCATTGATGGAGGAACGGATCGGTTCCCTGGCAGCACAGATTGCAGCAAAAAAAGGAATTAAATTTGTCATGATTGCAGGTCCGTCTTCTTCCGGAAAGACGACATTTTCCAACCGCCTGTCGATTCAGCTTCTGGCAAAGGGAAGAAAACCGCATCCGATCAGTCTGGATGATTATTATGATGACAGGGAGCGGTGTCCGAGGGATGCAGACGGAAATCTTGATTTTGAATGTCTGGAGGCACTGGATGTCAGACAGTTTAATGAAGATATGACCCGGCTTCTGGCAGGGGAGAAAGTAGATATGCCTTCTTTCAATTTCAAGACGGGAAAGAGGGAATACCGTGGCAGGACCCTGCAGCTTAAAGAAAATGATATTCTTGTCATAGAGGGAATTCATGGTCTGAACGATAAGCTGTCGTATACACTTCCCGCAGAAAGTAAATTTAAGATTTATATTTCTGCGCTGACACAGTTGAATATTGATGAACACAATCCGCTGTCCACGACGGACTGCCGTCTGTTACGCCGGATCGTGAGAGATGCCAGAACCCGTGGAACGACGGCACAGGAGACGATTGCGATGTGGAAATCTGTGCGAAGGGGAGAAGAAAAAAATATTTTCCCGTTTCAGGACAGTGCGGATGTCATGTTTAATTCCGCTTTACTGTATGAGGTTGCGGTGCTTAAAGTATATGCGGAACCGCTTCTGTTTCAGATTCCGCGTGACAGTGCAGAATATCTGGAAGCGAAGCGTCTGTTGAAATTCCTGGATTATTTTGTGGGGATCGGAAGTGAGTATGTTCCGCAGAATTCGATTTTGAGGGAATTTATTGGAGGCGGATGTTTCGATTTGTAGAATGTTGAAGCTGGTCACATGGTAAGAGAGCGATATAGATTATAGAGGCAGTTTGAATCCGTTCCGCTGTTTTTTTAGTGTGATCCGTCGTCAGAAATAAGAAATAAACAGAAGAAGAGCTTCTGGGAGAATGAATATCTTTGTTCTCTCAGAAGCTCTTCTTCTGTTTGACCGGAAAATACATATGGAAAATTCTTCCATAAAAAGAGTATTATGTGCCGGGGAAGGGGATCACTTAAATATATTTATCAGAGTAACATATCTTCAGGCACAGGCGCTGTGAAATGCATTTCTTCTCCTGTGATTGGATGCCGGAAACGCAGATGATGTGAGTGCAGTGCCTGACGGCTGATATGGCTGTAATCCGGATTATAGAGAAAATCTCCCGGAAGCGGATGACCGATGTAATTCATATGCACCCGGATCTGATGAGTGCGTCCGGTATCCAGCTTTAAGGCAACCAGAGAGTAGACCGGATCTGTATTTGTGATGGAAATCCTGCGGTAATGGGTGCAGGCATATTCACCATGTTTAAAATCGACCATGCGCTCGATGGTAGAACCCTCTTTTCTGGCAATTGGAGCAGTGA
>OHWC01001573.1_pt1 | contig 9743 bp, 7 predicted proteins | sample 1579541 | NCBI WGS metagenome assembly OHWC01 (sample SAMEA3882551, study PRJEB24775) | human gut metagenome | biome: human-associated habitat; feature: intestine environment; material: feces | place: Netherlands | collected 2009/2010
TCGCGCGGCGTGGCCGAAACGATGAACAAAGGCGTGTTGTTCCTGCTCAAAAAGAACAACGTGGAGCTGATCAACGGCTTCGCAAAACTGAAAGGAAACGGCCGGATCGACGTAGACGGCACGGAGTACGAAGCCGACCACATCATCCTCGCCACCGGAGCACGGCCCCGCGAAATGCCGTTCATGCCCATCGACGGAGAGCACGTGATCTCCTCGAAGCAGGCGCTCGTACTGCCCAAACTGCCCGAAACGATGATCGTCGTGGGATCGGGTGCCATCGGCAGCGAGTTCGCTTATTTTTATGCCGCGCTGGGTGTGAAAGTCACCATCATCGAGTATCTGCCCCAGATCATGCCCCTCGAAGACGAAGAGGTCGCCAAAACCATGGAACGCTCGTTCCGCAAGCTGAAAGCGACCATACTTACTTCGACCACCGTAAAATCGGTGAAAGTCAATGCCGAAGGCAAATGCGACGTCGAGATGGAAGGCAAGAAGGGCACGGAAACGCTGGTAGCCGATATCGTCCTCTCGGCCGTCGGCATCAAATCCAACATCGAGGGGATCGGCCTGGAAGAGTTGGGCATCAAGACCGAACGCGACAAAGTCATCGTCGATAAACAGTACCGCACCAACGTACCGGGCATTTACGCCATCGGCGACATCGTACCCGGTCCGGCCCTGGCGCACGTAGCGTCGGCCGAAGCGCTCTGCTGCGTGAATGCCATCTGCGGCCTACACTCCGAGCCGGTGGACTACACGACGATTCCCTCGTGCGTATTCACCTCGCCGGAAGTGGCTTCGGTCGGTATGACCGAACGACAGGTCAAGGAGATGGGTATCGACTACAAAGTGGGACGCTTCCCCTTCACCGCTTCGGGCAAAGCGACCGCCGCAGGCGACCGCGACGGCTTCGTAAAACTGATCTTCGACCAGCACGACAAGCTGTTGGGCGCACATCTGGTGGGAGCGAACGTAACCGAAATGCTGGCCGAGCCGACGCTCGCCAAATCGCTGGGAGCGACGGCGCAGCAGATCGCGCACACGATCCACGCACACCCGACCATGAACGAAGGAGTTATGGAGGCAGCCGAAGTAGCCTTGGGTGCCGCTATCCACGTATAAATCGAAAATTACCGCAATGCGAACGGGGACGGCCTGCACAGGACCGTCCCTGTTTCATTTGCATACGCCCGTCAAGGAGTGATCGACGACACCGAGAAGGAATCATGGTCCCGGTAGATCGGCGATTGAATGAAAAGAAAAGCGGCCGAACGAAACAATCGAAGAGAAAACCACCCGAACATAAGGGAAAACAGGCTGCCGGATCGAAGCGAAGGCGGCCTCTACTTTTCCACCGATGAAAAATAGCGGAGAGCGGGCAGCCGGGTTTCCCGCACGAATACTTCCGGCGGATAGAGCACATCGCTCAGGAAAAGGCCCTGGGCGGGTGCTCCGGCGCTCGACCGCGAAAGATCGCGGCTGGCGACGATGTCGCGGAACTGTTCAACGGTATAACGTCCCCGGCCCACATCGACCAGCGTGCCGACGATAGCCCGCACCATATTCCGCAGAAAGCGGTCCGCACGAATCGTAAAGCAAAGCGTACCGTCCCGGCCGACCGTCCAGTCGGCCCGTTTGAGATGGCAGATATTGGTCTTGTTGTCGGAATTGAGCTTGGCGAACGACGTGAAATCCTCGAACTCCATCAATACGTCGGCCGCACGGTTCATTGCCGCCACGTCCAGCGGTACGTAATATTGCCAGGAAGCGGCTCGTGTAAAGGGATTCTTGCGCGGTTCGATATAGTAGCGGTACTCCCGCTCCCGGGCGCTGAAACGGGCGTGAGCATCGGCCGCGACCGGCACGATGCGGCTTACGGCAATATCGCCGGGAAGCATATGGTTGAGCTTGAAAACGACCTGTTCCGGATCGGCGACGGGAGAGGAAGTGTCGAAATGCGCCACGTAATAGGAGGCATTCACTCCCGTATCGGTGCGTCCGGCACCGGTCAACAGAATCGGTTCACGGAGCAGGGTAGAGATTGCCCCTTCGATCGTCTGCTGTACCGACGGCATATCGGGCTGCCGCTGCCAACCGCAATAGGCTCCGCCGTTGTATCTCAATTCGATAAAATAACGCATCGTTTTTCCATTTATCACATCTTGCAGTCAGTCCCCGCATTTCGGGAGGAATCCCAGCCGGCTCGTCCCGAATCTTTCGATCTCCATTCGCAAAAAGAATCCGAACCCATGATACTCTGCAAAGATAGTGAAAGGTGAGAGCAATCGTGCGGGCTTGCACGCAAAGATTGCCGAACCGCCTCCTATCTTCTGCAAAGATAGTGAAAACCGAGAGAAAACGGGAACTTGTTTACAGTTTTCCGAGGCGCAACCTACGTAAAATCGTACAAGGCACGGGCAAATTAAAATATCGCTTCCGAACAAAACAACCTTTTCATCTAATTTTTTAGTAGATTTATTTGCACATCTAAAATTTTAGTACTAAATTTGTAGTAAACCAATAAAAACACAATGAAAACAGACAATACCACCCTCAAAAAACTGACACGCGGCGAAGAAGAGGTCATGCAGATCCTCTGGCAACTGGGCGCAGGTTCCATCAATGATCTCATCGCCGCAATGCAGGAGCCCAAACCGAAATATACGACCATCGCCACTTTCGTCAAAATACTCGAGAACAAAGGCTACGTCGGACGTACGGAACGGGGCAAAAGTTACGAATACTACCCGCTCGTTCCCAAAGAAGAGTACGCCAAGACGGTTGTTTCTTCGATATTGAACTCCTACTTCGACGGGTCGTTGGCCCAAATGGTTTCTTTCTTCTCCCGGCGAGAAGACCTTTCGATACAAGAAACCGAACAAATCCTCGCCATCATCCGGCAAGCCCGACATAAAACCGACAAGTCATGAAAGAGATCGTCCGATACATCCTCGAAACAGTCGTTTGCAGCGGCATACTGTACGGCGCATACCTGCTGTTTCTGCGCAATTGCACGGGGTACCTCGCAGCACGGCTCTGCCTCACGGGGTCGCTCCTCGCGGCGGCTCTCATTCCCTTGCTCCGAATTCCGGTCTGGCCGGGCAAGGTGATTTACGCCACCGCAGGCACTCCCGCCAAAACCACCTTCACCGCCCCCTCCGTTTCCGCCGCCGCGTTCGATTACGAGGCAGCGATATGGATCGTGTACGGTTGCGGAGTACTTCTTCTACTCTCTTCCATGTTCCGGCAAGCGCTTCTGATCCGACGCCTGCGACGACACAGTACACAGGAACGAATCGGACGTATCGTATTGGTACGCCCTACTGCTCAAATCGCATCGTTCTCCTTCTTCCGCACGATTTATATCAGCCGCTCCGTCGCAGAAAAAGACATTGCGGCGATCTTCGCCCACGAAAAGAGTCACGTCATCCACCGCCATTCGCTCGAACGGATCGTTATGGAGAGCCTGAAAGCCCTGCTGTGGTGGAATCCTTTCGCGTGGCTCGCAGCACGCGCACTTACCGAAGTGGAAGAGTTCGAAGCCGACCGCGACGTACTCGCCGAGGGGCACGACACAGGAAATTATCTGAAAACCATCTTCACGCAGCAGTTCGGTTACAGTCCGGACGTAGCCGACGGTCTGTCCAATTCATTAACAAAAAAACGAATCCAAATGATGACAACGCCTATGAAGAGCAGATACGCTCTGCTCCGCCTGATCGCAATGCTCCCCATCGTCACCGGCCTGCTGGCAGCTTTCGGATTCACCTCCAAAGCGGCAGAAATCCGCATCCAGGACAAATTGCCGTCAGCTTACACCCCGACCGACCCGCCAGCGGAAACCGCCGAAAAAACCGCCTCCCCGGAAAACGAAGACTACGACCTACTGCTCGTAGTCGATGGGGAAGTCACCGATTTCAAGACGGATCCCGTCACCGGCCTGCGCTCTCTTACACTTCCCAGTGGTACCTATAGCATCGTAGGAACAGAGAATCTCACGCCCGAAATGCGCGAGAAATACGCCGCCTATCTTCCCGGAAAGGCCGCCGACAGGGAAAGCTTCGAAAGTCCAAATACGGGATGAAACCGCTTACTCCCAGATCGCCGTCTGCAATGCCACGCTCGCACTCGAACAGACAGAGCAGATGCCCTCATTCCAGAGCGGAGATATGAAGGCTTTCCACAACTGGGTAAACAGTCAGATCCGTTATCCGGCGGAGGCTTTCAAAAATAATCTCGGCGGGAAAGTCGTAGCACAATTCACTGTCGATCAAGCCGGCAGCGTCGGCGACATAAAGATTTTGCAGTCCCCGGATAAATGCTTCAGCGATGAAGTGACCCGGATACTGGAATCCTCGCCGAAATGGACACCGGGCCGCGACGAAAAAGGTGACGCCGTAAAGGTCAGTCTCGTCATTCCCGTCGATTTCCGAATGACCGCAGAGAAGCCTTCGGGAAATTAACAGGACTCTTTACAACCTGCAGGACAAGAATCCCTGAATTGGCCGGGAATTTTCCGATCCATACCCTTTTCAAGCAGCTTCTACCGACAAAAAAGAGGTTACGGTTTACACCGTAACCTCTTTTTACATCAGAATATAGACCTCTATCAGCTGCCGAAATTATCGTAAAGAATATTCTCGGAGGGCACGCCCAGGCTGTCGAGCATCTTCACCACCGACGAAATCATCATCGGAGGACCGCACATGAGGTAAATATTGTCCTCGGGAGCCTGATGGTTCTTCAGGTAATTCTCATACAGCACGTTGTGCACGAATCCGGGCGTATATTTCACTCCGGCGGCATCCGCCTGGGGATCCGGACGGTCGAGCGCCAGATGGAACTTGAAATTCGGGAACTCCCGCTGGATTTCGAGGAACTCATCCATATACGGCACCTCCTTGAGCGCGCGGGCGCCGTACCAGAACGATACGGGACGCGAAGTCTTCTCGGTCTTGAACAGGTGCATGATGTGGCTGCGCATCGGTGCCATACCTGCACCGCCGCCGATGAATACCAGCTCCTGCGTCGCGGGCAGGTTGTCAGGCAGGAAGAACTCGCCGTAAGGACCCGAAATCGTCACCTTGTCGCCCGGCTTGCGGGAGAAGATGTACGACGAGCAGATACCGGGATTCACCTTGGCGAAGGTACCCGTAGCCCGGTCGAACGGAGGCGTGGCGATACGGATGTTGAGCATGATAATATTGCCCTCGGCCGGATGGTTGGCCATCGAATAGGCCCGGAACGTAGGTTCGGGATTCTTGGTCACCAGATCCCACATCTTCATCTTGTCCCAATCCTCGCGGTAAGGCTCTTCGATGTCCATGTCGGAGAATTTGATGGCATCGTACTTCGGAATGTCGATCTGGATATAGCCGCCGCTGCGGAACTTGAGGTTCTCGCCTTCGGGCAATTTCACCACGAACTCCTTGAGGAAGGTCGAGATATTGCGGTTCGAGATCACTTCACACTCCCACTTCTTGACGCCCAGCACCGACTCCGGCACGTGGATCTTGAGATTTTCCTTAACTTTCACCTGACAGCCCAAGCGCCAGTGCTCCTTGGCCATCTTGCGGTTGATAAAGCCCGTTTCGGTCGGCAGCAGTTCGCCGCCGCCCTCCAGCACCTGACATTTGCACATGCCGCACGAACCGCCGCCGCCGCATGCCGACGGCAGGAACACGTTGTTGTTGGCCAGCGTCGAAAGCAGCGTGCCGCCACTCTCGGCGATGAGCACTTTCTCCCCGCCGTTGATGTCGATGGTGACATCGCCCGAGGTGGTCAGTTTCGCCTTCGCAAAGAGAAGCAACCCCACGAGTGCCAGGGTTATCACCAGAAAGGCAACGATCGCTATGATAATTGTTAACGTCATCTTTTTATCTCTTTTAAAGGATTACAACTTGATACCCGAGAAAATCATGAACGCGATACCCATCAAACCCGTGATGATGAATGCGATACCGGGACCCCGGAGTGCAGCGGGAATCTGCGAGTAGGTCGTCTTCTCTCGAATGGCGGCCATCATCACGATCGCCAGCCACCAGCCCAGACCGGAACCCAGACCATAGACGATCGACTGCCAGAGCGACGTCAGCTCCAGCGCATCAACCTTCTGCTGCATGAAAAGCGAGCCGCCCATGATGGCGCAGTTCACGGCGATCAGCGGCAGGAAGATACCCAGCTGGCTGTAAAGCGTCGGCGAGAACTTCTCGACGGCCATCTCCACCAGCTGCACGAAAGCGGCGATGGTGGCGATAAAGACGATAAACGTCAGGAAGTCCAGGTTCACATCGGGCAGCCCGGCCCACGAAAGGGCGCCGGCCTTGAGCACGAATTCATACAGGAGGTAGTTCAGCGGCACGGTCATCACCATCACGAACGTAACGGCCAGACCCAGGCCGAGGGCCGTCTTGACGCTCTTCGATACGGCGATGTAGGAACACATGCCGAAGAAGAACGCGAAGACCATGTTGTCGATAAAGATCGACCGGATAAAGATATTCAATGATTCCATACGTTACCCTCCTATTTTTCCTGTAAATCCTTATTGCGCGAACGGTGCACCCAGATGATGCAGCCCACGATGATCAGCGCCATCGGCGGGAAGAGCATCAGACCGTTGTTGGAATAGCCGCCGCCGTTGGCGATGTACCAGCTTTCGGGAACGATCTGGTAGCCGAGCAGCGTTCCCGAACCGAACAGTTCGCGGAAGAAGGCCACGATCACCAAAATCATACCGTAGCCCAGACCGTTGCCGATACCGTCGAGGAATGCGGGCCAGGGCTTGTTGCCCAGAGCGAATGCCTCCACACGACCCATTACGATACAGTTGGTGATAATCAGACCGACATAGACGGAGAGCTGTTTGGACACTTCATAGACGTATGCCTTCAGTATCTGGTCCACGAGAATCACCAGCGCGGCGATCACGACCAGCTGAACGATAATACGGATACGCGAAGGCACGCCCTTGCGCAGGCAAGACATCACCATACTCGAAAAACCGGTCACGACGGCCACCGAGAGGGCCATTACGATCGCCGGCTTCATCTGCACGGTTACCGCCAGGGCCGAGCAGATACCCAGGATCTGCACGATGACGGGATTGTTCGCAGAGAACGGACTGGTCAGGTATTTCAAATTCTTAGCCGAGAAGATCGACTCCTTTTCATTACTCATGGCTCTCGTTTACGTTTTGCTGGTTAGACACTTCCGAACTTGCAGCCTCGTTCGCGGCAGCGGGTGCCGACTGTGCTACGGCCTGATGCTGACTTTCGAAGTAAGGCAGGTAAGCCGACAGGCAATCGCGGAGCATGGCCGTCACGCCGTCCGAGGTTTTCGTACCGCCCGAAATACCATCTACCTCGTGCTCGGGATCTTTCGCACCGCCCTTGCGCAGGCTGACCGATACGAACTCGCCGTTCTTGAACAGCTTCTTGCCGGCGAAATGAGCCTGGAACTTGGGCGTGGCGATCTCGGCACCGAGGCCCGGGGTTTCGCCCTTGTGGGCCATGACGATACCCGACACGGTATCCATATCCTTTTCGAGCGCCACATACCCCCAGATATCGCCCCAAAGACCCATACCGATCAGCGGAATGACGACGCGACCGTCTTCGGTCTGAAACAGAATAAGACGCTTGGCATCGTAATTATCGCGGATATTCTGGTTGGTGGCGAGCATCGCGAAGACCTCCTTGGAGGGAGTTTCGGTTTTCACACCGTCGGCATCGAGGACGAAGGATTTGACCTGGTTGTCGAAATCGGCCAGCGCCCGGTCGAACTCCTGCGGATTTTCGTCGGGGCTGTACCCGAGCGACTGGAGAATATTGCTCTTCTTCTCCTGCAACTCGTTCTCCGCCTGACGCTTTTGCAACGAGAGCGAAGCCACGGCCAGCAGAGTCGCCACGATGACGACCATGACCGTAGAATAGACGATGATATAAGTGTTGCTGTTGGGATTGTGCATCCAGCCCTTTTTCCGGCCGGACCGATCCTCCGTAAATGCCGACGAGGAAGCCTGGCAGACAGGGCAGGTATCGGGTGCGGAGTTGCCTTCGTGGACATGTCCGCAAATGCTGCATACGAATTTTTTCTTTGCCATATCTCCCCTATTTTACCAATTTAACACGTTTCTTCCGGCGCGAGATGCTGGACTCGACCACGCAGTAGTCCACCAGCGGAGCCAATGCGTTCATGAAGAGGATCGCAAGCATCATACCTTCGGGATAGGCCGGATTGACCACACGGATCAACACGGCGAGCGCACCGGTGAGGAATCCGACGATATACTGGCCCGTACGGGTCTGGGCCGACGTGACGGGATCGGTGGCCATGAACACGGCGCCGAAAGCGAAACCGCCGACGATCAGATGCTCCCAAGCGGGGTAGGTCGTCACGCCGAGTGCCTGGAAAAAGTATCCCATTGCCAGGCCGCCGATAAAGACGAACGACATCGTGCGCCACGAAGCGACGCCCGTAAAGAGCAGAATCGCTGCGCCGATCAGAATCGCCAGCGTCGAGGTTTCGCCCACGCAGCCGGGAATGAATCCCAGGAAAGCGTCCGCCGTCGAATAGCTCATCGTACCACTCGTAGCGAGTTGTTCGAGGGCCGTAGCACCCGAAACAGCGTCGTCGGCGAACCAGACCTTCTCACCCGAAATAAAGGGCGTGTAGGCGAAAAACACGAATGCACGCGCCACCAACGCGGGATTGAAGACATTCATACCCGTACCGCCGAAGACCTCCTTGCCGAAGATGACGGCGAAAGCCGTACCCAGCGCGATCATCCAGAGCGGCGTACCGACCGGCATAATCATCGGGATCAGCAGACCCGACACGAGGAAACCTTCATTGACTTCGTGTCCGCGCTTTTGGGCGAAAAAGAACTCGATGCCCAGACCGACCACGTAGGAAACCACGATCATCGGCAGCACCTCGAGGAAACCGAACCAGAAGGCTGCCCAGCCGGTCATGCCCACCTGGTAGCCCGTATTGTACATACCGAACAACAAGGCCGGCATCAGCGCCACGACCACCACGATCATCGTACGCTTCATATCGTTGCAATCGCGGATATGGGCTCCTCTGCTCGTGGTCGTATTCGGCACGAAAAGGAACGTTTCGAACGCATCGAAGGTCGATGCGAGGAACGAAAGCTTGCCGCCTTCGGAGAAGGTCGGCTTGATTTTATCTACGAATTTTCTTAAACCTCCCATCGTTATGCCTCCTTGATCATTAAGTTAATACCGTCCCGGATGATCTGCTGCATCTCGATCTTCGAGGGATCGACGAATTCGCAGAGCGCGAAATCCTCCTCGACGACCTCGTAGATGCCGAGGTTCTCCATCTTGTCGATGTCGCCCGCAAGAATCGCCTTGAGCAGGTAGGTGGGATAGATGTCCATCGGCAGGTACTTATCGTACAGTCCCGTCACCACAAACGGGCGCTCGCCGCCGTTGAGATTGGTATCCAGGTCGTAAACCTTCTTCGGGCAGAGCCATGAAAAATAGGCCCTGGAAACCGAAAACTTGTTCAGACGGGGCATCGCCCAACCCAGCAATTCATAGTGGTTGCCTTCGGGAATTACCGTCACCATATTGGCGTAAAAACCGATGAAACCGTCGGCCGGGGTCTTGCGGCCCGTAAGCACGTTGCCCGAAATGATGCGGGGATTGTGGGCCGTGGGCTTCAGGTTGTCCTTGAGCACCGAAGCCACCGGAGCACCGTCGATAAGCCGATAG
>OHWC01001588.1_pt1 | contig 9641 bp, 7 predicted proteins | sample 1579541 | NCBI WGS metagenome assembly OHWC01 (sample SAMEA3882551, study PRJEB24775) | human gut metagenome | biome: human-associated habitat; feature: intestine environment; material: feces | place: Netherlands | collected 2009/2010
AGTTGTGCATTGGCATATAATATTCTTTTTAAATCTCCACTCAAGACAATTGCTCCATCCATTTTAGCAAGTTCATATAATTTAGATGATGTATATTCTTCATTAATTGTAAAACCACCATCAACAACTTCTTTTAATACTTCATTGTTATCAGTTATTAATAGTAATGCTCCTGTTCTTGCTCTTAATATATTTTCTAGTCCATCTCGTATAGGAGTTCCTGGCGCAATCAATTTTAAAATTTCTGTAATATTATCTTCTTTGCCTTTTCTCAATGATAACTTCTCCCTTCTTCACTTTTGAGCGATTTTCTACTTGATTCCAATCTTTTTCATTGCTTCATTAATATTTCTAACGCCTATTATATCTAATTTATATTTTTCTTTCAAGTCTTTTTTATTACTTTCTGGAATAATGCAACTTTTAAATCCTAATTTTTCTGCTTCTTTTAATCTTTTTTCTATTAAATTAATTCTTCTAATTTCTCCTGTTAAGCCTACTTCTCCTATTATTATCATATCTTTTGGAATTGCTATATTTTTAAAGCTTGATGCTGTAGCCATCATAATTCCTAAATCAATTGATGGTTCATTTATTTTTAATCCTCCTACTACATTTAAGTATACATCTTGTGAGCCAAGCATTAAACCTGCCTTTTTTTCTAATACTGCTATTAATAGAGATAATCTATTATAATCAATTCCATTTGCTGTTCTTTTTGGATATCCAAATACTGTTTGTGAAGTTAATGCTTGTATTTCTACTAAAATTGGTCTTGTTCCTTCTATACTTGATACTATACACGAACCAGCTGGATTATCATCTCTCTCAGATATTAATATGTCTGATGGATTTGTTATTTCGCACATTCCTTTTTCTTGCATTTCAAACATTCCGATTTCATTTGTTGAACCAAATCTATTTTTTACTCCTCTTAATATTCTATATGAAAAGTATCTTTCTCCTTCTAAATATAATACTGTATCTACCATATGTTCTAAAACTCTTGGTCCTGCAATATTTCCTTCTTTTGTAACATGCCCTATAATTATAGTTTTAATTGCTCTCGATTTACATACTCTCATAACTTGTCCGTGTAATTTCTCTTACTTGACTAACACTTCCAGCTGCTGCTGTTATTTCATCTGAATACATAGTTTGAATAGAATCAATAATAACTAATTTAGGATTAACATCAATAATTGCTTGGTTTACTATATCTATATCTGTTTCTCCTAAAAATAAAATATCTTCATTATTAATTCCTAGCCTATCAGCTCTTAGTTTGATTTGTTCTGCTGATTCTTCTCCTGAAACATATAAAACTTTTCCGTCTCCCTTAATTTTATCACATATTTGTAGGATTAGTGTTGATTTTCCTATTCCTGGTTCTCCTCCAAGTAAAATTAGAGAACCTTTTACTAACCCTCCTCCTAAGACTCTATCTAATTCATTAAAACCAGTATGTATTCTCAAAGTTTCTTTTGCTTCATAAGAATTTAATTTTTTAGGAGTACTTGCTTTTTTATCAACTATATCTTTGTTTTTAGTTTCTACTATTTTTTGTTCATAAAAACTATTCCAACTATTACATGCTGGACACTTGCCAAGCCATTTACTTGATTCATTTCCGCATTCACTACAAACAAATACAGTTTTACTTTTTGCCATTTTCCCTTTTAGATGTTTTCTATTTTACTAAAAACATCCTTATTCCTCCTTTCTTTTTATGCTTATATTGTTTTTTATTTTTCCGCTGTTTCAGACAATTGGTTACTCTTTTACAGATTACAATGGAATAAATCCAAGAAAAGAATTTACGGGTCTGACTAATTATGTAGATGTATTTCAGGATAAATGGTTTTATAATTCAATGCTGTTTACTGGAAAGTCTGTAATATTGATGATTTTGTTAGCTAATGTATTGGGCTTTCTTTTGGCATTGGCTTTGAACACAAAAATAAAAAGCAGAAATATATTGCGTGCAATTGTATTTTGCCCATTTGTCTTTAATAATGTAACGGTTGGATTTATTTGGCAATTTTTACTTGGAAGATTCATGACAGACCTGTATCCACTGACTGGTTGGAAGGTATTTAATATTGGATGGCTGTCCGATAGTAGCCTAGTCTTATACTCAGTGGTTTTTGTTAAACTATGGCAGAGCATAGGCTATTTTATGGTTATTTATTTGGCAGGATTACAGTTGCTTCCACAAGATCCTTTGGAAGCAGCGGTACTTGACGGTTGTACGGGTATTAAGATGATTCGTTATATTACAATACCGTTAATGAAACCAACAGCGTTTGTATGTATTTTTCTGGCAATCACTGAAAGCCTTAATATGTTTCCGTTAATTATGAGTTTAACAAATGGAGGACCGGGTCATGCTTCTGAAAATATATCTTTATATATTTATAATGAAGCATTTAAGAGCCATAGGATGGGATATGCTTCGGCTCTAGCCGTTATACTTACCATTATTATGACCATAATCGCTGGCCTTCAGATGAAACTGACAAGGGAGGACGCGGGATGAAAAAAGAAAGAAAAGTTAATATGCTTCTTGCCATTGTTCTTTGGCTAATATGTGTTGCCATGTTTTTTCCAATGGTATTTGTAATTATTAATTCCTTTAAAACTTTTGGGCAGGTAGTCATGGAACCTCTTGCATTGCCGGCAGAGTGGAATCTTGATAATTTTAAGGAAGTCATGAGAACCGGAAATTATCTTAAAGTATTTGGAAATACGATTTATTTTGCAGTTGTAAGTGGAGTTATTGTTATTACACTGGGTGCTATGGCAGGGTACAAGCTGGATAGAATGAATAATCGTATTGGTGAAATGACATCCATTGTTTTTATGATTGCAATGATGCTTCCGTTTCCGGTTATTATGATACCACTGGCGGTTGTTGCATCAGATCTTCATATTACTAATAATTTGACTTTGGTGTCGGTATTGAATGCAGGTTTTTCTTGCTCGTTGGCAGTAATTATGTATAAGCAGGCGGTAAATTCTATTCCGAAAGAACTGGATGAGTGTGCATATATGGATGGAGCAAGTGGATATAGTTTCTTTTTCCGGATAATTTTTCCATTGTTAAAACCGATTACAGGAACTGTCGCTGTATTATATTTTATTCGGTATTGGAATGATTTGATGCTTCCTATGATTCTTATTTCCAAAAAGGAGTTATATACTATACCGTTGTCACAATTATCTTTTTATAACCAGTTTACGCAAAACAGATGGAATCTGCTGTTAGCCTCAGGTCTTATGGCAATTATCCCTGTTGTGATTCTTTACTTATTTGCACAGAGAACCATTATCAGTGGTGTAGCAGCAGGTGCAGTGAAAGGATAGAAAAATGTATAAAGAAACTAGGATGTCAGAAGTAAAAATAACAGATGGCTTAATATATAAAAAGCGTAATATAGTTAAAGAAAAAACAATCCCTTATATCCGAAAGGCATTAAATAATGAACTGGATGGTGTTGAACCAAGTGGAGCATTTGAAAACTTCCGGATTGCAGCAGGAGAATCGGATCGCAATTTTTATGGTCTAGTGTCACAGGACAGCGACGTGTTTAAGTGGATGGAAGCAGTTTCTTTGAGCTTACAATATGAAAATAAGGAAATGCAAGCGTATTTGGATGAGGCAATTGATTTATTGGGACGGGCGCAACAGAAAAATGGATATCTGAATACTTACTATATTATTCATGGCTTGCAGGATCGGTGGCATTATCTTAAAGAGTCTTGTCAGTTATATTGTGCAGGACATCTTATTGAAGCAGCAGTATCGGCCTATCAGACGATCCAGAATACAAAGCTGCTTGAAATAGCAAGAGCATATGCTGATTACATTGACTATAGTTTTGGATTAGAAGAGGGAAAGATTCATGGGTATGATGGGCATGCGGAAATCGAGCTGTCACTTTATCGGTTATATGAGGAAACTGATGAAGAAAGATATAAAATATTAGCAGATTATTTTGTTGAGGAGCGAGGGAAAAAACCATATTTCTTTTCGAAAGAGAGTAGAAATCAGATGGTACGGAATAATCTGGTCTATGAACTTGAGGAGAATAATTATCAGCATTCGCAGTCCCATCTGCCTATCAGGGAACAAACCGAGCCAGTAGGACATGCAGTTAAAGCAATGTACTATTATACGGCAGCCGTTGATAAAGCGAGACTGAATGACGATAAGGAATTGTTTGTACATATGTGTGATCTATGGCAAAGTGTTGTGTCTCAGAAAATGTATCTAACAGGTGCGATTGGAGCATGTGCATATGGAGAAAGCTTTTCTTATCCATATGATCTTCCGACAGATCTGATGTATGGAGAGACTTGCGCTGCAATTGGTCTCTTTCTTTTATCTTATCATATGCTACTGGTAGAAACAGACAGTAGATACGGTGATATTATGGAGAGAACCTTATATAATGCGATTTTGGTTGGAATGTCGGAGAGTGGAACGGAGTTTTTTTATACAAATGCTTTGGAAATTGATCCAAAGAAATGTGAAAAGCGACAGGATTATTCACATCTGAAGTCAAAACGGCAGACATGGTTTGATTGTCCGTGTTGTCCTCCCAATATTGCACGGTTACTTATGGGAATGAACAAATATATATATACCGGTGATAGAAATGAACTAAATGTTCATTTATTTATTGGAAGCAGTATTCAGAAGGACGGTTGGGAGGTACAGCAGGAAACTGTGTATCCGGATAATGGGAAGGTGAGATTTCGTGTGAAAAGAGATGATTCTGAAAAAGGTGTTTTCAGAGTAAGGATTCCAGATTGGTGTAATCATTACAATGTTTCGATGGACGGTGAACAGTTGAATGTGACAATACGGAAAGGTTATTTGGAAATTGCGAAAGAAGAATGGAGTAAAGAGAGTATACTGGAAATCAATTTTGACATGCAACCTCAAAAAGTTTATGGAAGTCTGAAAGTAAGTTCCTTGACAGGAAAGACAGCCGTTGCGTACGGTCCACTTGTGTATTGTGCAGAAGAAGCAGATAATCAGGATCTTCATACTTTGTATATAAAAAGAGATGGCAAGATGCGATATGAGGGCGGAAGGTTAATTGTTGATGGATATCGTGCAATAGAACGGAATGACGGTCTGTATGGGGTGAAGGCTCCGGATTATGAAGAAGCCAGACTCTGTCTGGTGCCGTATTATTCGTGGGGAAACAGAAGTAAAGGAGCTATGACAGTATTTTTGAAGGAGAGGTGATCATATAATGAAGCATTCACAAATGCAGATTGAGGACTGTTTTTGGAGTCCAATTATATCAAAAATGTGTAATGATATTATACCTTATCAATATGAGGTTTTAAATGATGAAATAGAAGGGATTCCGAGAAGCCATGCAATAGAAAACTTTCGTATTGCGTCCGGACAAAAAAAAGGTAAATATGTTGGCATGCTGTTTCAGGATAGCGATGTCGCAAAATGGATAGAAGCAGCAGCCTATTCTTTAAAAGTGAATAATAATGCTGAAATTAGGGAGAAAATTGAAAGTGTGATTGATCTCATAGAACAGACGCAGCAGGAAGATGGTTATCTGGATACCTATTATATCTGTGAAAAACCGGATCAAAAGCTAAAAAATATTGCACATGGACATGAAATGTATTGTGCAGGACATTTACTGGAAGCAGCGGTTGGATATGCGGAGGTTACTGGGGAAGAACGTTTCTTGCATATTATGGAGCGATATATAAAATGGTTTATGGATCGAATAGGACCAAATAAAAATCAATTGCATATTTATCCAGGACATCCGGAACTGGAACTTGCTTTATATAAGTTATATCAGTATACTGGAAATAATCAGTATTTGGAATTTATGAAATATATCCTGATGGAGAGAGGAAAGCAGCCTTCTTTTCTATTAAAAGACACTGGTTACGGAGAACAGTATCACGATAAATGGTTTGCACTAGAATATCATCAGGCACATAAGCCTATTCTTGAACAGACGGAAGCAGTAGGACATGCAGTCCGGGCAATGTATCTCTATTCAGGTATGGCAGATCTGGCGAAAACACTTGATGATGAGACACTGTTTAAGACGTTAAAAGTGCTCTGGGCAGATGTAACTACTAAAAAAATGTACATTACAGGAGCGATTGGCTCTGATGAACATGGCGAAGGTTTTTCAATAGCTTATGATCTGCCAAATGATCGAGCTTATGCAGAAACCTGTGCTTCTATTGGATTATTTATGTGGGCACGTAGAATGCTTAAGTTGGAGTTGAACAGCGACTATGCAGATGTAATGGAACTAGCACTTTACAATGGAATATCAAGTGGAATGTCCGAAGATGGAAAACAGTATTTTTATGTAAATCCTCTTGAAGTAAACCCGGCTAAAGTTCATCAGAGATATGATTTGAAACATGTGCGGTCGAGTAGAGTGACTTGGTTTGGATGCGCATGCTGTCCTCCGAATGTGGCACGTATTTTGACTTCGTTAGAGAAATATAGTTATGATATATCGGATGATTCCAATAGTATAGCCATCCATTTGTATCTATGTGGGCAGATTATTATGTCGGATGATAGCGTATGGAATATCACAGGAAAATATCTCACGGATGGAAAAATTGAAATTACATATTCAGGTGAAGAAAGGGATTTTACATTAAGGTTAAGAAATCCAGGATGGAGTACAGCATGTGAGATCAGAATTAATGGTCTACGGATTAAGGCAGAGAGTGAGCAGGGTTATTTTTACATTTTGAGGAAATGGAAAAATGGAGATACTGTTCAACTGAAGTTTGGAATTACAGCACAATTGGTATATGCCAATACCTATGTGGAGGACGATGCAGGGAAGGTTGCTGTAATGAGAGGACCGGTAGTTTTTTGCCTAGAAGAAGCAGATAATGGTAAGAACTTATCGGAATTGATGATTGGAACAATTGAAAGTCATTGTGAGAACAGTGTAATACTAAATGGTTACCGTGAGCATACGATGGATTCTATAGCATTATATTCTACAAATCCGCCAAGTATCGAAGAAACAACCATAAAAGCAATTCCTTATTCCCACTGGGGGAATACAGGGGAAGGAGAGATGAAAGTGTGGGTAAGAAAGGTTTAAATTTAAAAGCTATGACACAAGAGAAAAGAAATGCCATATCCGGCTTGACAACGCAAAAAAATGAGATATATAATAGCGGTATATCAAAAATGCATTGACGAAGAGAGTAACTTTTCCGCAGAAAGGCAAAGCGAACCGGTGATGGTGAGAGATCGGTGCGAGTAAGGGAATCGTGAAAATCACTTCTGAGCTGTCAGAACAAAAGCCCAGGTCAGTAGTTCTGAACGGAATCCCGCCGTTACCGGGAAGCATATCACTCCTGTGAGATTACATATGTGAAATCATATGGGAAGTATGTTGTAAGAGGTGGTTAACGAATGCATGAGCTTCGTCCTGTTACGGGACGGAGCTTTTTTCATCCTCAGTTTCAGAAAAGAAAGGAAGCACAGTATGTACAAGCAGGTACCCACAAGCCTGAATTTTGTAGACCGCGAGAAAGCAGTCGAGAAATTCTGGGAAGACAACGACATTTTCAAAAAAAGTATGGAGCATCGTAAGGAAGGCGAAACCTATACCTTCTACGACGGACCGCCTACCGCTAACGGTAAGCCTCACATCGGTCATGTAGAGACCCGTACCATCAAGGATATGATCCCCAGATACCGTACCATGAAGGGATATATGGTTCCCCGTAAGGCCGGCTGGGATACTCACGGACTTCCCGTAGAACTGGAAGTCGAGAAGATGCTGGGTCTGGACGGCAAGGAGCAGATCGAGGAATACGGTCTGGCACCTTTCATTGACAAATGTAAAGAGAGCGTCTGGAAATATAAGGGAATGTGGGAAGATTTCTCCCGTACCGTTGGTTTCTGGGCGGACATGGATAACCCTTATGTTACCTATGATGACAATTTCATCGAGTCCGAGTGGTGGGCACTGAAGACCATCTGGGACAAGGGTCTGTTGTACAAGGGCTTCAAGATTGTTCCCTACTGCCCTCGCTGCGGAACCCCGCTGTCCAGTCACGAAGTGGCACAGGGCTATAAGGCAGTCAAAGAGCGCTCCGCTATCGTACGTTTCAAGGTAAAGGGCGAGGATGCATATTTCCTGGCATGGACCACCACTCCCTGGACCCTTCCTTCCAACGTTGCACTGTGCGTGAATCCGGAGGAGACCTACCTGAAGGTGAAGGCTGCTGACGGTTATACCTATTATATTGCAAAGGCATTGGCAGACAAGGTACTGGGCAGCCTGGCAGAAGAAGGTAAAGCAGCTTACGAAGTACTGGAGACTTATGTTGGTAAGGATCTGGAGTACAAGGAGTATGAGCCTCTGTACAAGTGTGCGGGAGATGCCGCTGAGAAGCAGAAGAAAAAGGCACATTTCGTGACCTGCGATGATTATGTAACCATGACCGATGGTACCGGTATCGTTCATATCGCTCCTGCTTTCGGTGAAGACGACAGCCGTATCGGACGCAACTATAATCTGCCGTTCGTACAGTTTGTAGATGGAAAAGGAAATCTGACAGCAGAGACTCCATATGCTGGTGTATTTGTGAAGAAAGCTGACCCGATGGTACTTGCAGATCTTGACAAAGAAGTGCCTGCACGTATTCCGGAAGGGACGATCAGTGCCATGGATCTTGCATTAAAGGCAGATCCGGCAGACTGGTATTATCCGGATAAAGGAAATAATAACATTATGGCTTTTGAAAATATCGACACTTTTGATTATTATCTTGTACGTGGATTTGCAGTTGTTTTAAGTGCGGGATTTGGTTCAAAAGGATCTGACGGATTCAATTATGTTGGTTCAGACTATGAAAGAGACGCTTTCAAAGCAATTGTAGAATGGCTGCATGGAGACCGTATCGGATATGCAGACCGCGAAGGAACGGTTGAGACAAAGGCAGACTGGTCAAACGGAAAGGTTGCCATGACAGGAAGATCTTACGCCGGAACCATGCCGTTTGCAGTGGCAACAACAGGAGTAGAAGGACTGGAGACAATCGTACCGATCGCAGGAATCGCGGACTGGTACAGCCAGCAGAACATGCAGGGCGCACAGCGGTACTGGCCGAAAGAAATGCTGAACAGCTTCCTTGCCTATTTTTGTTCCAGCCGTTACAATGATGAGACATTAACCGAGAAGCAGCGGGAGGATATGGCAGCATTCCATCATGAGATGAGCCTTCAGCAGATCAAGGGTGGATTTGACTATAATCCGGAATTCTGGGGTATGGGAAATTATCGCCTTCATGCAGACCGGATCAAATGCAGTGCACTCATTGTACAGGGACTGAATGACGAGAACGTGTCTACCAAGCAGTATGAGATGATGTACAAATCTTTCCAGAAGGCAGGAAAGAATGTAAAAGCAATCCTTCATCAGGGTGCACATATTACACCAACGATGCCGAAGCGATATGGAATCCTTGTGGATGGTAAATTCTATGATGATATTATCAATGAATGGATTTCTCATTATTTATACGGAGTTGAAAATGGTGCAGAGAACAGACCGGCAATCCTGGTGCAGATGAACTATGACCAGAGAAAATGG
>OHWC01001591.1_pt1 | contig 9625 bp, 9 predicted proteins | sample 1579541 | NCBI WGS metagenome assembly OHWC01 (sample SAMEA3882551, study PRJEB24775) | human gut metagenome | biome: human-associated habitat; feature: intestine environment; material: feces | place: Netherlands | collected 2009/2010
CCGCCGTGTCTGCTCCGGGAAGGGGTACAGCACCGAATATTCATAGCGGTAGGTCTTGGTCTTCTTGCTGTATATCCGCTCCCAGTAGACCGCCTCGGCGTTCGAGAGGGTGATGTTGTTCAGGTAGGGCAGCTGTCCGGCCTCGGTCATCAGCACCGACGAATAATCGCTCATCGCCGAAACCAGCTGGTCGCGCGTGATCTGGCGCGTCGCCATCTTCTCGGCGGACGAGACATTCACGGCCACGGCATTGACGATATACTGCCGGATCGAGGCCATGCATTTCCCCGAGGCGGCGGCAAGGGTCTCCCCCACCTCCGTCACCGCAAAATGCGACCGGTCGGAGCTGCCGATCCATGCCGGCTTCCGTTTGCTGCTCGCCTCGACGACCTTGTCCTTCTGGGCAAAAGCCGCCGCCGAGATGCAGAGTGCCGCCAAAAGCAGCGAAATAGGTAATAAACGCTTCATCGGGTCACTTCGTTAGGGATTTAACCTTTTGCGTATCGGAATCGTAGCGCAGCGACACCTTGCCGGCAAAGGCGTCGAGCGCAACGGCATCCTTCTTCGCTTTGTAATGGCCGGCGATCAACATGGCGCAATCGGCATCCCCGACCTTGCCCTGGCAATGGGCGAAGAAAAAATCCTCGGCCGCAGCGCCCTGCCCGTCGGCGAGCATGGCACGCACGACGGCGATCCGCAGGTCTTTGCCCGCATATTCGTCGTCGCCGGCCGCTGCGGCGTAGCTGTCGCGCAACCTGACCCACTCGGGCTGCGCCGCATAGGCGGCCTGGGCCTTGCGGGCCGCATGGTTTCGCACGGCCAACGCCCCTGCACCCGCAGAACAGCAAATCAGCACGACGGCCGCAATGACCGTCACCTTACGGCGGTTTTGCGCATGCGCCGACGCCTGCCGTGCAAGGGCGTCATCCAGCCGCAGCTGCATGGCATCGAGCCGGGCCAGCACCCCGGCATCACCGCCAAACCGCTCCCGCACGGAAGCAGCATCCTCGGCAAAGACCCGCGCGGCGGCCCTTACGACCACTTCGCCGGCACTCAACCGCAGTTTCCCCTGCATACGGGCAAGCAGCGACACGACCAGCGGCACCAGCGCGACGGCGGCCAGCAGGTAGAAGATATTGGCACCCGTAGCGACCCCGGCGAGCAGGCAAAATACTAGCGCCGCAGCGCACAGCGCAGGGAGCATCTTACGGGCCGTATCGCCCAGGGCCCGGCAAGCCCCTCTTCGAGGCTCGCGAGCATCAGCCGGGAATCCGCCCCCGCACCGGAGGCAATATCGTTGACGACGGCCTCGACGTAGTCGGCGCCGCAATCCGGGCATAGGTGCTGCGAATCCTCCATTCTATTTCCGCAGACAGGACAGGTTTTCATCGTACTTCCAGATTAGTCAGACAATCGTTCGATCAAAGTCCGAAGAGCCATTCACCCAGCGACTTGCCCTTCTTGGCAGAGGACTCGGCACGCTCGGCCTTGAGGCTCTGCGCCTCGACGGCAGCCTCCTGCTGCGTCCGCGCGCGCATTGCCTCGGCATCCATTTTCCGCAACTCCTGCTCCATCGCCGCGGCTTCGGCCGCCGCAGCCTGCGCATCGAGGCGGTTGAGGAACCGGATCACCTCACCGTAGTTCGGGCTCACGGGGTTGCACGCACGGCACAACTCCAGCGCCCCGTCGATATCGCCCTGGCGCACCAGAATATCGGCCTGAGCAACGGCACGGGTCACCTCGCCGGCGAGCAGTTTGTCGTAGACCTGCACCTTGAGCTCCTCGACCGCCTCGTATTCGTCGACACTCTCGGGAATCACGGCCAGCGCCGCCATCGCATCCTCGTACTCCTCACGGGCGACGAGTGAGTTGACCTTGGCGAGTATCTTCGGCATCTGGCGCGTATAATAGTCGGCGATGCCCTGCTGCACGTCACCGATCAGCTTGGCGAAACGCGCGTCGTTGACGTTCACCTTATTGATCAGCGACCGCATACAGGCTTCCATGCTTTTGCCATTGGCCTGGAGCGATATGGTCTGGCTGCCAAAAACCGTATCTTCGAAGAGATTTTTGACCGACAGGGTCAGGTCGGCACGCAGCACGTGCAGCGTGGTCATCCCCGTATCGACCGCCCCGTCGTCGGTGATCGTAAGCGTCGGCGTGACGACGAAAAGCCCCGCGGCATCGGCCATGCCGTTGCGGGTGATGATCTTGCTGATCTTGTTTTTGAGGGCCGCGGCGTTGTTGTCGCCCAGCTGCGCGGCCGTCTCGTCGTCGATATAGGCCGAGAGGTCGATTACGGCCTGGGCCCGGAGCGACAGCGCGGCCAGCACGAACACCAGCGAGAACGATAGTTTACGAAGCAGATTCATGGTCTGTTGTTTAGTAGATGATTACGTCGATGGAATTTCCCGTGATCGTACGCGACACGGAGAGGTTCAGCCCCTTGAGGTACTGGTAGAGCGCCAGCGCGAAATCATTGACGTCCGACTGCATCCCGTCCTCCATGGAGTTGTCCACAAAAATATCGCTGAAGGCCAGCAGCGTGCTCGTGCGGCCCTGCGTATGGTACTTGCCGTTCTTGGCATGGCGCTTCACCCACGAAACGAGGATGTCCGACAACGGCATGATGTTGTTGATCTCGGTATCCATGTTGATGGCCGACCCGGGGTCGATCGTAAAGCGCACGGCCACGCTTTGCCCGGTCGAGATCTTGGTCGCCATGCGTGTGGATATCTGCTTCATGAAGTCGCCGACCATCGCCTGCGCCATCACACCGCACAGCACGTCGGCCGTCGTGCGTTTACGCCCCGAAATTTCAGATTTGGTGGCCAGCGTATTGCCCGTGGCGATCTCGATCGCCTGCAGGGTCAGCGACACGCGCACCCCGCCGTCGTTCACATCCTGGTTGATATCGACGCTCACCGAGACGTCGGCACCCGAGTTGACGAGGATCGCGTCGTCGAGCGACATGCCGTCGCCCATGCGCACCTGATAGGTGTTGGCGTTATTGAGCGACGTGAGCAGGTCTTTGGTCTCCACGCCCTGTTTGATGAAACCTTCGTTGACCTTCGAGATAGCCATGCGCATGTCCGAATTGTCGCGGATGGCCTCTTCGTAGGACTGGTCGCTCTTACGGAAGGGCACGACCATCACCGTCGGCATGGCGATCATCTCCTGGGTTTCGGAGAGTGCTATATCGGCAGCATTGCGCCCGATGACACCGTTGTTGACCAGGTCGCGCTCGAGCGATTCGGTGTAGAGGTCGATCGTCGCAAAGACCTGGATGTCCTTGGCGGCGGTCTTGTTGGTCTTGTCGGCGATGGTGCAGCTGCGGATGTAGTTGGCATAGCGGGTCGTGCCGAGCAACTGTCCGACATACTGGGCCGCCCCGGCCGAGGGTTTGCTGCCCAGCAGGGGTCGTTCAGGCCGTCTATACCGTTATATAAATAAGTGTAGATCACCGATTTCTTCGCCATCTCGATCGCCTCCTTCTTCGTGCGGGCGATTCCCGAACACTCCAGCGTAGCGATCTTTCCGGTCGTGCGTTTCAGGATGGCATCGGTCGTATAATTCTGTGCCGAGGCGGGGAAAAGCGCCGACAGGAGCACGACGATGACTGACAATACGGACTTCCTAAACATCTGATAATTATTTTAAGTTTGAACGGATAAAATCCCCGGGGTACCGTCAGCGACACCCCGGAGATCGTTTCCAGAAGAATTATATGCGGTAAGTTTATGCACCGACGAGCCCTTTGAAGAAACCGCCCGCCGCCGTCCCCTGCTTGTCGAGGATGACGACCAGCTTGTCGCCGTTGTTGAATTTCTCCTTGATGGCGTCCTCGCCCGAAGCGACCTGGCATTTGGTAACGCCTTCCATCACCTCGACAGCCACGATGGTGCCGATCTCCGACTTGGTTACCTTCGGGCCGATCTTACGCTCCAGGAACACCTTGAAACGGGTCTTTTTGGCAACGCCCATCTCCGTACCGCCCGATATATAGAGCTCCTTGACGCGGCCTTTCTTGTCGGCCTCGCCCAGCTCGAGGATATAGGTCTCGAACTTGAAATGCTTGTCCACGAACCCGACCATGCCCTTGCGGAGGTCTTTCATCGCGTCGTTGAACGCGCCGTCCTTCGAATCGGCGTCGATACCCGAAACCGAAAGGTCTTCCGAACCGATCATGGCGCCGTCGGCAATGTTATATACCTTCAGCGAATAGGTCACCTCGGCCTTGTTGTACATCTTGCCGTCGATATCCGACTTGAACTGCGAGAACGAAACGTTGTTGGCCTGTCCGATGACGACCTTCCTGGCACCCAACGCCTTGTAGGCGGCTTCGCTTTCGCTCTTCCAGTTGGCATCGTTCACCACGTCCTCGACGTTGCGGTCGGCATAGAGTTTCGACAGCGTACCGTCGGTCAGTGCGTCGACGATGTGGAAACGGCCGCGGTCGGCAAAACCCGACAGGACGGCCGCCCGGATGTTGTCACAGGCTGCCTGGCTGACAGCGGAGGTGTGCGTAAAAGGATTGATGATGACAGTCTCCTTCGAAGGATCGTCCTGGGCAGAGGCGCCCAGCCAAACAAGCACGGCCACAGCGGCCAAAACGGTTTTGAAACAGTTTTTCATAAATATAGCTGAGATTAAAAGGGTTAGGAATCGCATGCTTTATGATGGGACATAGCTCCTACAGTCCCCCGCACCTGGGAACTAAGCAATAAATGTAAAATAAAAAAAAAGGAAAGCGTGGTGCTGTAGCTATATTTCAGAGTGGGAAGGTTCTTGCAAAACCTCGAGAATAAAATAAGCAACAGTCCCACGCCTATATCCGTAAACGGATAAGACGCGGAGAAATGCCGGCTTATTCTCTTCTCAGTATTAATTTGCAAGATTTACCACTCGAGAATAAACTTACACTTTCCGTGTTAGTCAGTATGTATCACAAATATAGTGAATATATTCGAAAAATACAACTTCGGCACCTCTTTTTCGGGACTGTCGCGACCCTAAATTACAATAAAAAATTCTAATTCGCTAACTTCAGGCCCAAAATGTGCCATACGAAGACCCGGAAACGAGCCGTCTCCGATCGCCGGCAGAATAAAACGCACACGCCCGTGCCAAGGGCTCCGGCAGCACGCCCTACATCGCCAGCGCCAACACCACGACCATCAGGGCAACGCACCACAGAGGCAGGTCGCAGCGCTCCCCGGACATCGCGGCATCCAGCGCACGGGAGCGCTCCAGATAAAGCAGGAAGAGGAACCACAAGGCACCATATACGACATTCCGGACAATGCCCCGGATAAACATTTCGGTACCTCCGTACAGATGCGGATCGTATCCGGAAAAGAGCAGCATGAGCAGCGCAGCGAAATGCAACACCACACGCAGCCCGGCATACCAGCGCGCCAGCGACAACCCGTAGGGGCTCCGGCCGACCAAGCCCCACAGCACGCAGACGGGCAGCGCCACGCCGGCCGCAGGGATCAGGAACATCAAAGCCGTGCCACCGCCCAGCCGCCACGAGCCCGAAACGAACTGCATGAGCAGCCCGAACGCCCACTCCCCCATACGGGAAACGACATAAGCCCCGAACACCCACACCGGGCCGGGCAACTCAGCGATACGGGCTGAAAACTTGGATTCCATAGGGCACGAACTTTACGCTGGAAACAAAGGTATGAAAAAAAGGGAGACCCGCAGTCTCCCCTTTTCCTGTTTTTTAAATTTCCGGCCGTCAGACCAGTGTCTCCAATATCTGCACGGCATTGAGCGCCGCCCCTTTTTTGATCTGATCGCTGACGCACCAGAACGTCAGGCCATTCTCGCAGGTCAGGTCTTTGCGGATACGCCCCACGTATACCGGCTCCTTGCCCGCGATGAACAGCGGCATCGGGTAAACTTTGCCCGCCGGGTCGTCCATCAGCACCACGCCCTGTGCCCTGGAGAAAGCCTCGCGGGCTTCGGCGACCGACACGGGACGCTCCGTCTCGAGCCATATGCTCTCCGAATGGGCACGCATCACCGGCACGCGCACGCACGTCGCCGACACGGCGATGTCCGAATGCATGATCTTGCGCGTCTCGTGAAACATCTTCATCTCCTCCTTCGTGTAGTCGTTATCGGTGAACACGTCGATATGGGGAATTACGTTGTAGGCCAGCTGGAATGCGAACTTGCTGACCGTCGGCTGCTTGCCGGCCCCCAGCTCGGCATACTGCGCGACCAGTTCGTCCATCGCCGCGGCGCCCGCCCCGCTGGCCGACTGGTAGGTCGAAACGTGTACGCGGCGGATGTGCGAGAGATCCTCGATCGCCTTCAGCGCTACGACCATCTGGATCGTCGTGCAGTTGGGGTTGGCGATAATACGCCGGGGGGCGTTCAGGGCGTCTTCGGGGTTTACTTCGGGAACCACCAGGGGAACGTCTTCGTCCATGCGGAAAGCGCTCGAATTGTCGATCATCAGCGTGCCGTGCTTGGTGATCGTTTCGGCGAACTCCTTCGAGGTGGAGCCGCCCGCCGATACCAGCGCGATGTCCACGCCGCAGAAGTCGTCGTTGTGGGCGAGCAGCCGTACGGTGAGTTCCTTGCCCCGGAAGGGGTATTTGCGTCCGGCGCTCCGCTCCGAACCGAAAAGCAGCAATTCGTCGATGGGCAGACGGCTCTCTTCCAGAATGTTCATAAATTCCTGGCCAACGGCTCCGCTGGCCCCGACAATGGCTAATTTCATGGCTTTCTCAAAGGTGTTATAGGTTGTATTACTCAAAAAATTCGTCTTCTTCGTACCGGGTTGCACTGTCGTCCGTTTTCTCGGTTTCGTCGCAATCGTAAACCGGCATGACGGCCGGACGCGTGAAGAGATCCTGCTTGCTGATACCCGTCGAAGGGTCGGCGTAAATCCGGTTGAGGAATTCGCCCACGATCGGTAGGGCGATTACGCTGCCTTCGCCGCGCGATACCAGGCGCACTGCCTGATCCTCGCCGCCGACCCAGCAGCCGGCTACCAGTTTGGGAAGGACGCACATGAACCATGCGTCGCGGTTCTTCTGCGAGGTCCCCGTCTTGCCGCCGACTTCGACATTCTGCATGTTGTAGGCCCATCCCAGGCGTCCGCCCGTACCCGAATGGATCACTCCTTCGAGCATCGTGAGCATCGTGTAGGCCGTGTGTTCGCTGATCGCATCCTGCGTCCGGGGGGCGAAGCTGGCGATCAGATTGCCCTGACGGTCTTCGATGCGGGTGACGAAGATCGGAGTGGTATAGACGCCTTCGTTGGCGAAGGTCGAGAAGGCGCTCACCATTTCATAGACGTTGGATTCCGAGGTTCCCAGGCAGAGCGCAGGCACAGGATCGATGTAGCTGTGGATGCCCATGTTGTGAATGAAGTTGGCCACGGCCTGCGGCTGCTTGGCCTGTTTCATGATCCACGCCGAATAGTTGTTGCGGCTGCGGGCCAGGCCCCAGCTCAGGGGGTGCATCTCGCCGTTCTGTTCGACCTTGCCGGCCTCCTTGGGCGACCAAGGTACCCCGTTGGCGGTTTCGATCGTTACCGGCAGGTTCGGTACGGGCGTGCAGGGACTCAGTCCCAGGTGGTCGATGGCGAAGGTATAGACGAAGGGTTTGATGGTCGATCCGATCTGCCGCTTGCCCTGCTTGGCCATGTCGTACTTGAAATAGCGGAAGTTGGGGCCGCCGACATACGCCTTGACATACCCCGTGCGGGGATCGAGCGCCACGAACGACGCGCGCATGATCCGTTTGTGGTGCAGGATCGAATCGCGCGGGGTCATCAGCGTGTCGCGCTCGCCCCGGTACGTGAAGACCTTCATCGAACAGGGTTTGTCGAACGCCGCCATGATCTGTTTCGCGCTCGCCCCGGCATCCTCCATCTCGCGGTAGCGATCCGAATAACGGATGGCATGCCGCATGATCCGCTCCCTCTCCTCGCGCGTCGCGTCGATGAAGAGGGTCTTCGTATTGCGGTACTGCGCGTCCATACGGGGCTGGATCACGCTCTGCATCTGCTTCTGCACGGCTTGTTCGGCATATTTCTGCATCGTCGAGTTGACCGTCGTGTAGATCTTCAGCCCGTCGCGGTAGATGTTGTAGGGCGTACCGTCGGCCTTGCGGTTCTTGCGGCACCAGCCGTAGAGCGGGTTTTCCTCGTACTCCTTCACGGCCTGGTCGTAATCCCATTCGGTGTAGAACTGGTTGCGCTTGGGCCGCTCGGCGTTCATCACAAGGCGCAGCATCTCGCGGAAATAAGTCGCCGTGCCCTCGTTATGCGACACGGGCTTGTAGTTGAGCACGATCGGCAGGGCGCTGATCGAGTCGCGCTCCTTGCGTGTCAGCGCCCCGGCATCCTCCATGCGCGAAAGCACCAGGTTCCGCCGCGCGAGGGCGTTCTCGGGGTTGCGCACGGGCGAATACCGCGTCGGGGCGTTCACCACCCCCACCAGCACGGCCGCCTCCTGCACGTTCAGTTCGTGCGGCTCCTTGTTGAAGAAGGTCTGCGCCGCCGACTTGATGCCATAGGCGTTCGAGCCGTATTCGACCGTATTGAGGTACATGGCGGCGATCTCCTCCTTCGTATAGTTGTATTCGAGCTTCAGCGCCGTGATCCACTCCTTGAGTTTCGACACGACGAGTTTCGACGAACGGACGATACGCCCCCGGTTGCGCACCGTGTCGCGCGGGAAAAGGTTCTTGGCCAACTGCTGCGTGATGGTCGAACCGCCGCCCTGCGACGTATTCTGCAACAGCACGGTTTTCACCGCCACACGTGCCAGCGAAGGGATGTCGATCCCCGAATGGGTGCGGAAACGGGCATCTTCGGTTGCGATCAGCGCCGCGACGATCGGCGGCACGTCATGCCCGTCGAGCCGGATGTGGAATGCCGAATCGGCCGGGAAAAGGTCTTCGTACTGCACATAAGAACGGTTCTGCACGAAGAAGGAACCGATCACCTTGCCGTCCTCGGAGTAGATTTCGGTGGCCAGGTTGCTGCGCGGGTTCTCCAGCTCCTCGAACGAAGGCATGCGCCCGAACAGCCCCAGGGCCGTCAGCAGCAACATGACCGCCAGCAACGCAAAGGGTGCGAAGACCACCCCCCATATCCATTTTATCGTTTTCGGGCTGACGCCCGCCTTTTTCCTTTGTGCCATAGGCCTGAAATTTGCGCTAAAGATACAAAATTTATTACAATCAGAACGGCAGCCCCACGGCCGCGGCCCACCAGACGCCCCCGGTGCTGGGATGGTAGACCGACAGCTTGAAGGTCGACGTCGCCGACGCAGGCTGGCGGAAAGCATTGATGTCGAACACGATGTCGCCGCCGACCGACCATATCCGCCGCCAATCCATGCCTTTGCCCGCAGGGCGGCGGAACTGTGCGTAGTCGCCGCCTGCGTTGAGCCGGATACGCTTGAAATAGAGCACCGACCCGATGCCGCCCTCGGGATACCACACCGGCAGCTGGTAGTCGAGCGACACGGCCGTATAATTGTTCGATACGATGTCCGCCGACGAGAAGCCGCGCGGGATGAGCCGCGTCGACTTGTAGCTCAGGGGCGCATAGCCCGCCGGGAACTTGTACCCGGCGGGCTATGCGCCCCTG